>Ga0081540_1001262_pt1 | contig 22081 bp, 18 predicted proteins | sample TabmetS2T1R1_FD_71024 | JGI IMG/M metagenome (GOLD analysis project Ga0081540, IMG submission 71024) | Tabebuia heterophylla rhizosphere microbial communities from the University of Puerto Rico - S2T1R1 | ecosystem: Host-associated > Plants > Roots > Rhizosphere ... | reverse complement strand
GGTCAGCCCCGAGCCGTTCTCGCCGTTGAAGCGGGCGCCCTGCTCGGCGGCGAACCTGCGGACCACCGCGACACCGCCGGCCGTCGAGCCCGAGGCCCCGAACTCACCGCCGACGTCCTTGAGAAGCATCTCGGCCAGGTAGTTGTTCGACGGCACGTTGGTCGCCTGCACGATGCTCGCCATCGTCGGCGAGGCGAAGTCCGCCAGCTGGATAGCGCCCGGTGGGACGGTCGCGGGAACGACGCTGTTGCCGATCGAGACCCCGTCCTTGCGGAGCGCGTCCTGAAAGCGCTGTGCCGCCGTCCTGCCCGGATCGCTCGGGGAGCCGTTGTCGATCTGAAGTCCCGAGAGCCTGCCGACGCTCTCGAAGCTGATGCCGTGCTCCGGGATGCCCGTTTGGCTGTCCAGGAAGGAGGCGTCATAGCGCAGCGGTCCCTGGACCGTGGTGACGCCCGCGGCGCGCACGCGGTCGGCGAGCTTGTCGAGCCCGGCGGTCGTCAGCGTCGGATCGCCTCCCCCGCGCAGGTAGAGCCCCTGGCTGACGTTGTCGGTGGTCGGATCGCTCGAGAGAGCCGTGGTGTGCAGGCGCCCCGCGGGCCCGAAGCGCCCAAGCGCGGTCGAGGTCGTGAAGATCTTCGAGTTGGAGGCCAGGATCCGCGGCCGCCCCGCCTTGCGGGAGAAGAGCACGGCGTTGTTGCTCGCGTCCATGACGAACGCGCCGCTCCTGCCCACCTTGCGGAAGAGCCTCCCGAGGCCGGCCGAGAGCTTTGCGGCCGTGACGGACTCGTGCGCCTTGGCGGAGGCGTGCGCGATCGGAGTGACGGCCGGCCTGTCGGGAGCGATCCCGTCGGCCTCCGCGCCCACGGGCACGGCGATCGCCGCGGCGGCGATCAGCACCAGCGTGAGTACCCCTCTGCGCAATGCGATCCCCATTCGTTGTGGCTGAAACAGGCCGAATCGGCTCAGGTTGCGGCGGAATACTGACTGGCTGGTCAGCCGGTACTGCGATAATTCGCCCCCCATGGGGAAAGTCGTCCAGCTCGACGGCCCGGACGGCAGACCGCGAGGCTCGAAGGGGAGGAAGCGTCGCGGCCGGGCCGACAAGACAGCCCTGGTCCTAGGTGGCGGCGGGTTCACCGGCGGCGTCTACGAGATGGGCGCTCTGCGCGCCTTCGACCTGCTCGCCGTCAACCGCACCGTCAACGACTTCGACATCTACGTCGGCACCAGCGCGGGCGCCTTCGTCGGCAGCATGGTCTCCAACGGCGTCACTCCGGAGGAGATGTTCCGCGTGCTCGACAAGGCCCTGCCCTCCCCGATCGAGAACGCCTCCCTTCGTACCCTGCTGCGGCCGAACTACCGCGGCTTCGCCGGACGGCTCGCGCTGCTCCCGCTTCGCGCCGCGGCGATGGTCAGGCGGCTCGCCGGGAACATCGGCGAGATCTCGATGGTCGACGTCGTCATGGGGCTCGCCGAGGGATTGCCCACCGGCGTCTACCACAACCGGGGCATCGAGCAGTACGTGCGGAACGTGCTCTCAGACCCCGATCGCAGCAACGACTTCCGTGAGCTGGCAAACGAGCTCCGGATCGTCGCCACCGACCTCGACACCTGCGAGCGCATCGTCTTCGGGGAGGGTGAGTGGGACGACGTCCCGATCTCGCGCGCAGTCGCCGCCTCCGGGGCTCTGCCGATCGTCTACGAGCCGTACGAGCTGCGCGGCAGGCAGCTGATCGACGGAGGGATCATCTCCACGACCAACGTCGACGTCGCGGTGGAGGCGGGCGCCAAGTTCATCGTCGTCGTCAATCCCCTGGTGCCCTACGTGAACGACTTCGAGACGCGGATCCCGACCGTCTTCGGCTCGCGGGTGCGGAGGGTGTCCGACATGGGGATGCCCGCAATCGGCAATCAGGCGTTCCGCCTCCTCGCCCACGCCCGCCTCCATCTCGCGATCGAGTCCTGGAAGGAACGCTTTCCGGACGTGGACATCATCCTGATCGAGCCCGAATTCGACGACGAGCTGATGTTCGGCACCTCGATCCTCGACTACTCGGCTCGCCTGCAGATCGCCAAGCACGGCTTCGAATCCGTGACCGTCAGCCTGGCCCGCGACTACCAGCGCTACAAGGAGATTGCTGCCCGCCACGGCATCGAGATCTCCGCCCGCCGGGTGCAGCGGGTGCTCGAGACCGTCGAGGAGGAGGAGAAGGGCATCTCGGCCTGGCGCCGGGTGCTCGAGCAGACGACCGGCGCCCTCCTGCGGCAGTCCGGCGAGCGCGAAGTCGCTCGGGAGTAGCTCCGCCGGTCACGGAATCGAAACCTTCCCGAAACATCGCGATAACAGCAGTCCTCGCGACCAGGCGTAGCTTGCCGCCTTCTGCACAGAAGTGCTCTGCACTCCAGGAAGGGGATGACCTCGATGCGGAACTGGCGGCCCTTGATCGGTCTTTGCGGTATCGCAGGGTTACTTGCCCTGATGGCTGCCGGCGGCACGGGGACTGCCGCCGCCGCCCCGTTGAGCGAATGCAACCTCGGCCCCGGGGGGGACATCCACCACGTCGTCTACGTCCAGTTCGACAACTTCCATCTCCTCCGGGACAACCCCGACGTCCCCTCCGATCTCGAGCAGATCCCTGCGCTGAAGGGCTATCTGACCGATAACGGGACCCTCAACTCCAACGACCACACGATCCTGATCTCGCACACCGCCGGCGGGATCATCTCGAGCCTGACGGGTCTCTATCCCGATCGCAACGGCGTCAACGTCTCGAACAGTTACGGCGTCTTCAAGCCCGACGGCTCGATCGACTCGCCCAACGCGACCTCGTTCACGTACTGGACCGACGCGGCCACGACGAACGATCACCTCCCGAACCTGATCACCGACGGTCAGAAGAACACACCCGCGCCGTGGGTTCCCTACACACGCGCCGGGTGCAACGTCGGGGCCTTCTCCCTCGCTGACATGGAGATCGAGAACCTCCGCACGAGCGGGGACGCCGGGGACATCAGCAAGGTGTTCGGCACACCGTCTCCGGAGGTCAACTTCGCGAATGGGCCGGCTTCGACCGCCCAGAAGGTCGCTGACTTCGAGGGAATCGCGATCCACTGCACGCAGGCGGACAGCCTGGCGGGCGGTCTCTGCCAGCCGAGTACCGCGAGCACCGCGTACGGCGGACGGCCGGATTCGCTGCCCGATGAGCCTGGCGGCTATGCGGGCTTCAACGGGCTATTTGGGGCGTCCTACGCCAATCAGGTGGTCTCCAATCCGGGGACATTCGTCCCCTCGACGAAGGACGCGAACGGCACCGCGGCCGGTTTCAACGACCTGGCGCCTCCGATCAACGACGTCTTCGACTTCTCGCATACCAAGACACCCGCCACCTGCACGGTGGACGGTGGCGCCTGTCCGACACCGGCGCCGATTGGGACGGGCGGCTTCAACGGATTCGTCAACGGCTTCAGCCCGAGTGCGGCACAGACGCTCGGCTACACGGCGGCGATGCAGGAGACCGGCATTCCGGTCACCTTCGCCTACATCGCTGATGCCCACGACAAGCACGACACAACGGGGGCTTGCACCGGCGCGCCCGGCGCGCTGGGACCGGGTTCGCCCTGCTACGAGCAGCAGCTTCACGAGTACGACCAGGCCTTCCAAGCCTACTTCCAGCGGCTCGCCGCCGATGGGATCGACAAGAGCAACACGCTCTTCGTCTTCACGGTCGAGGAGGGTGACCACTTCGCTGGTGGGCCGCCGACCAACCCCGGTTGCAACGGCAGTCCGGGCAACTTGTGCAATTACACCGCAGGCACGTCCGGCCCGAACACCGTCGGGGAGATCCAGGCCAACCTGCAGCACCTGATTCAGTCGCAGACCGGCAATTCCACGCCGTTCGACTACCACTTCGATTCCGCCCCGACCTTCTACGTTCACAACGAGCCCAACGGACCTCCCGGGCTGACCAACCCGGGGGTGCGGCAGCTCGAGCGCGACGTCTCCGGGCTGAGGCTGTTCAACCCGCGCACCGGGGCGACCGTCCCCGCCGTCCAGCACATCGCGGATCAGACCACGCAGGACATCCTGCACATGACCAACACCGATCCGCTGCGGACGCCCTCATTCACGATGTTCGGCAACGCGGACTACTTCTTCACCGGGCAGCAGCCGTGTTCGACTCCGCCGCCGGCCGGGCAGACCGCGGGATGCCCGACGGTGTCCACGAGCTTCGCCTGGAACCACGGCGACGACAATCCCGAGATCGGCCAGACATGGCTCGGCCTGGTGGGTCCGAACGTTCAGAACCTGGGTGAGACGGATTCCACGTGGACGGATCACACCGATGTAGTGCCCACCATGCTCACGGTGCTCGGTCTCAGCCCGAGCTACGCACCAGACGGGGACGTCTACACGCAGGCCCTCGACCCGAGTTCCCTCCCGGCCGGCATTCAGTCGAGCCTGGGAAGGTTCCGGCAGCTGCAGGCGGTCCTGAAGCAGCTCAACGCTCCCTTCGGTCAGTTTGGGCACGACGCCGAAGAGGTTTCCACCCGGGCGGTCAAGACGACGGATGCAAAGACGTACGACCGTTGGACGGCGCAGCTCGCCTCGTGCCGCGATCACCGCGCTGAGGTCGCGGGTCAGATACAGGCGATGCTCAACGGTGTGACCTTCTCCGGAGGGTCGATCGATCAGCACGCCGGGAAGCTGGTCGGCGAGGCGAACAGCCTGGTCTCCAAGATGCATGACCTGAGCGAGAAGGACACGCCGCCGAAGGGGACGACGATCTGCGGGAAGTGAGGGCGCGGCCCTCACTGGGACCCCTCACTCCGGGCGATAGACGTCGCGGGCCGTCGCCTGGTCGGCCGGCTTGATCGAGAGGTAGTCGACGTCCACGTGCGGCGGGCGGGTGACGACGTAGGCGATCGCGTCGGCGACGTCCTCCCCGGTCAGCGGGGTGACGCCCTCATAGACCGCTTTCGCTCTGTCTCGATCCCCCCCGAAGCGGACCAGCGAGAATTCGGTCTCGACCATCCCGGGCGCCACCTCGCTCACCCGGATCGGCCTGCCGAGCAGCTCCAGCCGCAGGGTCTTGGTGACCGCGTGCGCCGCGTGCTTAGCCGCGGTATAGCCGCCGCCCCCCGGATAGACCTCGACCCCGGCCACCGATCCGATGACCACGATGTGTCCGTTCCCGCTGCGCTCGAGGGCCGGCAGCAGGGTCTTGGTCACGCGCATCACTCCCATCACGTTCGCTTCGTACATCTCGCGCCAGTTCTCCTCGTCGGCCTCGGCCACCGGCTCGAGACCGAGTGCGCCACCGGCGTTGTTCACCAGGACGGAGAGATCGGGGATGGAATCGCTGAGCTCCGCCACGGAGTCGGGGTCGGTCACGTCGAGGCGGAGGGCCCGGCCGCCCACCTCGCCGACCACCTCCTCCAGGCGCTCGAGCCGCCTGGCGGCGCCGATGACCTCGAAGCCCGCTGACGCCAGGGCGCGGACGCTGGCGGCTCCGATACCGCTGCTGGCGCCCGTGATCAGCGCCACCCGTCGGTCGTTCATCGCCACTGACGCTATCGGGAGAAAGCGGCCGGACGTCTCCATTGATAATTTCCGCGCAGGACCAGGGAGGTCCTGGAGAGGGAATGGAGAGAGGAATGGCGTTCGGAGGCCGGCGCAATCGCCGGCGCGAGGCCCGGATCGGGTTCACGGTGCTGGCCGCGTGCCTCTGCGCCTGGGTGATCACGGGTCCGGCGGGCTCCGCGGTGGCGAAGAAGCACGGCTCGAGGAAGCTCGCGCTCTCCTTCAAGTCGAAGTCCCAGAGCGACCAGGCGCTGCTCTCCTCAGGACAGGTCAAGGTGGTCGTGCGCTCGCCCAAGAAACGCAAGCTCGCCCTGACGGTGCGCGGGTTCGACGGCGGGCCCGCGCTCACCGATCCGCGCCGGGTGGCCGCGAAGGCGGGCAAGAAGAAGAAGTTCTCCCTTTCGCTCAGTACGGCCGGCCGTGAGACCCTTCAGGCCTGCGGCGCGAGCGGCCTCGTCCTGACGGCGAAGGCCGCGAAGGCCGCGAAGAAGAGCAAGAAAGCCAAGACGCCGAAGGCCCGTTCGACGATCACCCAGTCCGTCCCGCAGTGCGCCTCGCTTGCACGTGCCGACCGCTGCGAGATCATCGCCAGCCCCGACACGAACTGCCTCTTCCCGTTCCCGAGCGACCACTACACGGTCCCGGACTCGAGCACGGGGACCGGGCGGCGGGTGAACCTGAGCGATCAGTCGACGCCCGCCAACAAGGACGGCGTGCACATCAACCCGGCCGGTATCAACACGAGCGACGGCTTCAGTCCCGGCGAGAGCATCGTCACCAGGGTGCCGGGCCTCGACAACCCGCAGGCCTTTGAGAACACGGGCGCGGTGCCCCTCACCGACATGGACCGCGCCTTCGACCCGAACCAGACGATCGTCCTGATCGACGCCGTCTCAGGCCAGCGGCAGCTGATCTTCTCCGAGCTGGACTCGACCGCCACCTCGCCGGGCGCCACCGATCTGATCATCCGGCCCGGGAAGAACCTGCTCGAGGGGCACCGCTACATCGTCGCCATGCGGAACCTGAAGGACGCCTCGGGGGCGACGATCCCGGCGCCTCCGGGCTTCGCTCTCTACCGCGACGGCGTGACGACGAATGTCGCGGCGATCGAGCAGCGGCGCGCGCACTTCGAGGAGATCTTCTCCAAGCTCCAGTCGGCCGGGATCGCCCGCGGCGACCTCTACGACGCCTGGGACTTCACGGTGGCGAGCACGGACAACATCACCCGGCGGATGCTCTCGATCCGCGACCGTGGCCTGGCAGACCTGGGAGACACGACTCCGGGCGACCGCACGATGCAGGGTCAGGCGCCGGAATTCGAGGTCACCAACGTCACCGATTTCGCAGACACCACGGGACACGGGGCCCAGAACATCCGTGAGGTCACCGGCACGTATCAGGTGCCCTGCTTCCTCAGCTCCGGTTGCAACGACTCCGGCGGCGCCTACGTGCCGGGCGGCCACTTCGACCTCGACTCGGGCGGAGTACCGGTGCAGCACGGGACGATGACCGCCCGGTTCACCTGCAACATCCCGAGGTCCGCCGTGACCGAGACGAGCCCCGGGGTCTTCGACGTCGACCATCCCGTGAGGCCGTCCATGTACGGGCACGGGTTGTTCGGCGACTACACCGAGGTCCACACGACCAACGTCCGCCAGCTGGGCGACGACGAGGGCGTCCTCACCTGTGCCACCGACTTCACCGGGATGATGGAGGACGACGTCCTGACGGCGGTCGGAGCCCTTCAGGATCTGTCCAAGTTCCAGCCGATTCCGGACGGCCTGCAGCAGGGCTTCCTCAACTTCATCTACCTCGGTCGCCTGCTGATGCTCGACGACGGCTTCTCGAACAACGCCGCCTTCCAGTTCAGCGGCAACTCGGTGATCGACCACTCGCAGGGCGTCTACTACTACGGCAACAGCCAGGGCGGCATCGCCGGTGGCGCGCTGACGGCGGTCGAGCCGGACATCACCCGCACCGTGCTCTACGTCCCCGGGATGAACTACTCGACGCTGCTGACGCGGAGCGTCGACTTCGACGACTACGCGGCGATCCTCTATCCCTCGTATCCGAGCGAGTCCGACCGCCCGCTGCTCCTGGCGATGATCCAGATGATGTGGGACCGGGGCGAGCCGAACGGCTACGCCAATCACATGACGAGCGACCCTCTTCCCGGCACGCCCGCACATCACGTGCTGATCGACATGGCCTACGGCGACCACCAGGTCTCCAACGTCGCCACGGAGGTCGAGGCGCGGACCATCGGCGCTCCGCTGCGCCACCCGACCCTCGATCCGGGCAGGACGCCGGGCTTCGTCGACTTCTTCCCCGACATCCCGACGCTCGACCTGCCCGCGGACGCGGGTGGCAACGGGATGTTCGTCTGGGACATCGGGCCGAAGCGCGACAACGGCTCCGGCGGCTTCCTCGGCACCGATCCGGCGCCGATCACCAACACCGCACCCGACGACAGCTTCGGCGTCGATCCGCACGACACCGTGATCGACACCTCGCCGGACATCCGCCACCAGATCGCCGAGTTCCTGAAGCCGGACGGCCAGATCATCGACCCGTGCGGCTCGGACCCGTGTTACGCGGCGGGCTGGACCGGCCCGCCCTGATCCCGGGCTTCGGACTCTCAGCCTGAGGCGGCGGAGATTCGCTGCGCAGCGCCGGTGAGCGACTCACGGCTCGTGGCCGAGGCGAATGAGGCGAAGCCGAACCAGGCCTCGTCATCGGGGCCGAGGGCGATCTCGCCCGCGATCAGGTGGCACGGCACCCCCGCCGCGCGGCAGCGTCTCGCGATCTGTCCGGTCAGCTTGCCCTCCCGGCTCTGGGCGTCCAGCCTGCCCTCGCCGGTGATCACAGCGTCGGCCTCCTCGAGCCGCCGGTCGAAGCCGACCACACCGAGGACGAAGGTCGCCCCCAGAACGAGGTGAGCTCCGAAGGCGGCCCAGAGACCGCCGGAGAGGCCTCCGGCCGCGCCGGTCATCGCCCGCCCCCTCGGGTCCCGCGGCAGCGCGCCGGCCTCGGCGGCCAGCCTCGACGTGAGCCGCTGGACCACATCGGGCGAGGCGCCCTTCTGGGGCCCGAACACCTCGGCCGACAGCTCGAAGGGAACTGTGGTGTCGCAGAGGACCTCGAGGCGCCGGTCGCCGAGGCCCCCGGCCGCCTCGATCGCGTCGATCGCCCCGCGGCCACCGTCGGTCGTCGCGCTGCCGCCGGCCGCCACGAGGATCCGGTCGGCTCCCGCGCCGGCCGCGGCGAGAATGAGCTCGCCCGTGCCGGCGCTCGAGGCCCGCTCGGCATCCCGTTCGCGCTCATCGACGAGGCCGATGCCCGACGCCGACGCAACCTCGACGACGGCCTCGGAGCCGTCGCGGAGGAGTGCGTAGCCAGCTTCGATCGCCCGGCCGAGCGGATCGTGAGCCTCGGCGGTCCGTCGCTCCCCGCCAAGCGCGTCGAGCAGGATGTCGGCCGTGCCCTCGCCGCCGTCGGCGGCGGGACAGAGATCGGGAACCCCCCCGGAGTCCTCCACGCCGCGTCCGATCGCCTCAGCGACCTCGCCGGCGCTGAGGGTGCCCTTGAACGAATCCGGGGCTACCAGGAACCTAGGCGTAGAGCGCGTCGACCTCGTTCTCGTACTTCTCTGCGACGACGTTGCGCTTCACCTTCAGCGTCGGCGTCAGCTCGCCGCCCTCCTGCGAGAGATCCTGGGGCAGGATCACGAACTTCTTCACCTGCTCCACCCGGGCGAACTTCTCGTTGACCAGGTCGAGGTGCTCCTGGAGCAGTTGCCGCATGCCCTCATGGTGCGCGAGCTCCGCGGGGTCGGCCGGCCAGCCCTTCTCCTCAGCGAGCTTCGCGCACTCCTCGGGGTCGAGCGTGATCAGCGCGACCAGGTAGGGCCGCCGATCCCCGATCACGACGCATTGGGAGACGTACGGGCTCTGCTTGATCTCGGCCTCGAGATTCGCCGGAGTGATGTTCTTGCCGCCCGCGGTGATGATGATGTCCTTCTTGCGGCCGGTGATCGAGAGGTAGCCGTCCGCGTCCAGTTCGCCGATGTCGCCGGTGTGCAGCCAGCCGTCCTCGAGCGTCTCGCGGGTGGCCTCCTCGTTCTTGTAGTAGCCCTGGAAGACGTTCGGGCCCTTGACCAGGATCTCGCCGTCGTCGGCGATCCTGATCTCACAGCCCGCGAAGGCCTTGCCGACCTTGCCGAACTTGAACGCGTCCGGCCGGGCGACGGTGGCGGCGGTCGACGTCTCCGTCATGCCCCAGCCCTCGAGGATGAGGACACCCGCGGCGTCGAAGAAGCGCAGGATCTCGGGATTGATCGGCGCGGCTCCGGTGACGCAGTTCTTGATCCTGCCGCCGAACAACCCCCGGATCTTGGAAAGCACCTGCTTGTCCGCCACCTCGTACTGCCTCTGGAGGAACCAGCCCACCGGCTGTCCGGAACGCTCCTTCTCGCGGACCCTCTTGCCGACGCCGATCGCCCAGTTGAAGACGAGCTTCTTCAGGCCCCCCGACTTCTCGACCTCGCTGGTGGCCGCCGTGTAGATCTTCTCGAAGATCCGCGGGACCGATGGGAAGTAGTCGGGCTTCACCTCGACGAGGTTGGGGATGATCTTCAGCGGGTCCCGCTCCCAGTACGCGATGTTGCCGCCGAGGTCGAAGCTGAGCAGCTGGATCAGCAGCGCGAAGGAGTGAGCGAGCGGCAGGAAGAGGTACGTCGTGGTGTCTCGCTCGAGGACGCTCTCGTCGAGTGCCATCGTGACCATCGACCGGTAGTTCCCGTGCGAGATCACGCAGCCCTTCGGGGGCCCCGTGGTGCCCGACGTGTAGATGAAGGTGCAGACGTCGTCGGGGGTGACCGAGCCGATCCGCTGCTCCCACTCGGAGTTCGAGCGGCCGCTGCCGGCCTCGATCAGCTCCTCCATCGAGATCGCATCGCCGCCCGAGCCCTCCATGCGGATCACGCGCTCGAGCTTCGGCACGCGGTCCCGGACCTGGTCGATCTTCGCGAGCTGCTCGTCGTCCTCGACGATCACGGCCTTGGCGTCGGAGTTCTCGAGCACGTACTGGCACTCGTCCGGCGAGTTCGTCTGGTAGATCGGCACCACGACGGCGCCCACGCTGAGCGCCGCGAAGTCGAAGTAGGTCCACTCGGGGCGCGTGTTGGCGAGGATCGAGACCTTGTCGCCCTTCTCGATCCCGAGCTCGATCAGGCCGAGCGCGAGTTGGCGGATGATGTCGCCGACCTCGCGGTAGCTCTTCGAGACCCACTGCCCGGAGGCGTCCTTGTAGGTGACGGCGGGGGTGTCCGCGTACCGCTCGGCCGCCAGCGGGGCGAGGTCCGCCACGGTCTTGCTGTTGGTGCTCGATTCCGCTGCGCTACCGGCAGGGGCGGCTGTCGCTGTCTCCATCTCTCCTGTCTTCCTTGAAGTGGAGCGCCGCCTCTCGCGGCCCTGGACGGAGTGTATTAGGAGGCTGGCTGAGCAGCCAGTGGCTCGAAAGCGGCTAGGCGGTCGCCTTCTTGGTCTGCGTCCGGAACGCCCGAAGTGAGGACTCGAACAGAGTCTTGTCGATCCGGCCCTTGAGGACAGGCACATTCATCTCGATGCACTTCGTGAGCACATCGCGACGCTTCATGTGCATCTCCTCGGCGAGCTCGGTGGGCGTCAGGTGAACGGACATCTATGCCACTCCTCTCCTCGTTATCGCCGGCCACCCATGTATATCGCTTAACGGCGACGTGTCAATCCTTTTCCCGGAACGAGCGGGGATTTTGCCCTCTAGATCGGGTTCGGGACGTCGATGAACTCGTGCTCGATCGAGAACCGCTCGGCGACCAGCTCCCCCAGCCGCCGGATGCCGAACGTCTCGGTGGCATAGTGACCGGCCGCGAGGAAATGGACGCCGTACTCGCGCGCCTCGCCCATCACCGGCTCGCTGGGCTCTCCGGTGACGAGCGCGTCGAGCCCGAGAGGGCCGGCCTCGTGGAGCGCGAAGCCGCCGGAGCCGGTGACGATGCCCACGGTCGAGATCCGGTCGGGGCCGGCGTCGAACACGAGGGGCTCCCGGCCGACGGCCTGAGAGAGCCGCCGTCGAAGCTCGTCGAGGCCGATCGGCTCGCTCGCGCGCCCGATCACCCCGACGGCCGAGCCCTTCGCCCTGCCGAACGGCCGCTCGTCCGCGTCCAGGTCCAGAGCGTCCCGAAGCAGCGCGTTGTTGCCGATCTCGGGGTGTGCATCAAGGGGGAGGTGGTACGCGGCGAGGGAGACGTCCGAGCAGAGGAGCGCCCGCAGCCGAGCGGCCATCGGCACCGACAGCGGGTAGACGTCGTCGCCCCAGAGCAGGCCATGGTGCGTGAGGACGAGCTCGGCGCCGCCCTCGACGGCAGCCCGGAGCGTCTCCAGGTTGGCGCTGACACCGGTCGCGAGCCTTCTCACCTCGGAGCGCCCGGGGACCTGGAGGCCGTTGGGGCCGTAGTCCTCGAATGACCCGCTGTCGAGCAGGTCGTCGCAGTAGCTCAGGATCTCGTCGCGGTTCGCCATCACCAATCGGGTTGCTCCTCAGCTTCGCTTACGGAGCCCCCTCGCATCACATCTACCATGCCGAGCCCCGTGAATGAGGATCGACCGCGCAGGCGCCCACGGCTCGTCGGGCTGCTCGTTCTGGCGCTCTGCGTCGGCCTGCTGGGCTTTGCAATCGTCAGCCTCTCCGTCGGCAGCGGCGGCCAGGAGGGCGAGGTCAGGATCACGGGCGCGGAGGAGATCCAGAGCCTTGTCGGCGGGATACCTCAGGACGGCGCCCGCCTCGGCTCCGCGGACGCGCCCGTGACCGTCCAGGTGTTCAACGACCTCTCCTGCGACCCGTGCTCGGATTGGAACCGGGACGTGATCGTGCCGCTGATCCAGGGGCCGGTCCGGGGCGGCGACGTCCAGCTCGTCTACCACAACTTCCCGATGACGGAATCGGGCTTCTTCCTCGGAGCCTACGCGGAGGTGGCGGCCGCCAAGCAGGACTACGAGTGGCAGTTCATCCAGCTGTTCTTCTACAACCAGGAGGAGGCGAAGAAGCGAGGGGCCGACCAGGACTTCCTCGACGCCATCGCCCGGGGCGTGGGGGTCGTGAACTTCAACGTCGAGCAGTGGCAGCAGGACATGAAGGACTCCGACATCCAGGACACGCTCGATGCCGACGAGAAGCTCTCCGCCGAGCGCCGGCTCCCAGCCGAGCCGGCGGTGGTGGTCGGGGGCCCCAACGGGACCGAGCAGCTGATCGAGTCGCCCTCGCTCGCGGACGTTCAGGCCGCGATCGCCAAGGTCAGCTGAGCGGTCGGCGCCGGGTGTCGCGCAGGCAAGGGCTCCTCATCTCGGCGCTGGCCACGATCGCGATCGCGATCGTGCTGCTGGCCCTGGACGGCCGGATGATGGACGCCGGAGGCCCGGGCATCGTCGGCTTCGAGTTCGCCGGTAGTGAGCACCGGGCCGCCGAGATCCTGGCCGAGTGGGGCGATCAGGGAATCGACGCCGCGAAGGCCTCGCTCTGGATCGACTACGCGTTCATCGCGGCCTACTGCACCTTCCTGGTCCTGGCCGTGGCGGCGACGAGAGATGCCGCCCGCGAAAGGGGCTCCGATCGGATGACCGTCTGGGGAGGGGCTGTGATCGGCTTCGCCATCGGGGTCGCCGCCTTCGATGCGATCGAGGACGTCGGGTTGCTGCTCGCCGTGAATGGCGACGGCGGAGGCTTCGCGCCGCGCCTGGGACAGATCTGCGCCTCGCTCAAGTTCGCACTGCTCGCGCTGACGATCGGATATCTGCTGGCCGGGTCTGCTCACTCGCCGGCGGACTCGACGAGCGTGAAGGGCAGGGGTATTCTTGGCGTCCTACCGGAATGAGCGCGAGCAGTCAGAGGAGGGTGAGCTCGGCAGCTTCGGTGCGCCTGGAGCCAGGACGGCACCGGTCTCCCGACGACGGTGTCTGCGTCGTGGAGCTCGCGTCGATGATCGGAGGCGAGCGGTTCTCCGATCGCCCGGACTGCGTCTGCCCCGTCATCGGCTCCTTTCTGCGGAGTTGGAACGACGCGGTGGGCTACGCCGATCGCCAGCGTCTGGAGCCATACGCGTCGAGGGTCGTCGGCACCGCCGGCTCTCGCCGGGTCAGCCGGATCCGGCGGGACATCTGCCTGACCTCCGGGGGCGCGAACCTCTCTCGAGGCCGGATCCGGCGAGCGGCCAGCCGGCTGCGAATGCGCGCTCGGATCGCCTGGACGGTCGGGATCTTCCCCTCGATCTGGCTGAAGGAGGGCGCCGGCGCCTACGCCGCCCGCGCCTGCTTCGCACGGGGCGGGACCCCCGAGGCGTTCGACCTCCTCGATCGCCTGCTTGCGGTCGGCGCGTCGTCCTCGGACCGGCACTCCCGCTCCAACGGCAATGGGAACGGCAACGGCAACGGAAACGGCCACGGGCGAGAGGACCTCGCGATCCGGGCGGCGATCGCCGCGCGCGAAGCCGCTAGAAGCCGCGGCGCTCGCGAATCCGGTTCACCGAGCGACGAAGCTGAGGATCGCCGCCGCGATCGGCGAGCTGCGCCGCCATCCGTACGTTCCTGATCGTGAACAGCGCGGCGAGCGCGCAGACGAGCCCCGCCAGCGCCGCGGTCTGCCCGGGGGACACGGTCGCCACGACGACGAAGAAGACGTAGAGCACGATGCCGCCGAGCGCGATGAGCCAGAAGGACAGCCGCAGGCGACGGATCACTCCCATGAGACGCGGACCAGCGTACTCCAGCCCGTCCGCTTCGACTCGCTAGAGCACCCGAACCGGCCCCTGGGCGAGCCCGAGGACCCCTCCCACACCACATCGCCTGGGGCACTGAGGGGTTTCTACCCGCGTGGCGGCAACGGGTGATCGGAATGTGCTGCGCGGCGACACCGGTGATCGAGCGCGGAGGCTGGCGCTCGAAGAATCGACCGGACTCACTAACCTGCCCCGGGACCGGGGAGGGTCCGATCGCGTGGAGGCCCGATGGACTGGCGCGTGAGCACAGCCAACCGCTGCCTGACCCGGTGGCTGAGCGCCGCCGCGGTTGCGCTCGCGACGACCGCGAGCCTCACCTGCGTGCCTTCCGCCGGCGCCGTCGTGACGGTGGGGCAGCTCGCGCCGAGCTCGCCCACGCCCCAGTGCAGCGGCACGGCCGACTACCTGCAGCCGAGCGTCACCGGAGGCAACCTCTACATCGCCAGGCAGGCCGGCACGATCACGTCCTGGTCGACGCGTTCGTCCGGCGCGGGGGCGACCTACGTGTTCAAGGTCTTCCGGAGGACGAGCGACCCGGACATCTTCCAGGTGATCGCGCACGCTCCCGCCCACGAGCTCACCGCCGGCGTCAACACCGTGCCCGTGCACATCGCGGTCCGCTCCGGGGACATGATCGGCCTGAACGAGAGCGGCAGCCTCAACTCCTGCACCTTCTCCCAGCTCGGCGACGGGCTCCTCACCCGGCCGGGCGGGCTCGCAGACGGCTCGTCGGGCCAGTTCGGCCCCCGGAACGACGTGCGGCTGAATCTCTCGGCCGTGCTGGCGCCCTCGAACGACTTCAGCATCGACTCCGTCAGCCGTGACCGCAAGCACGGCACGGCCACGGTGATGATGAGCGTGCCGAATCCGGGGATGCTGACGATCTCCGGCAAGGGTCTGAAGAAGCGCCCGGCCAAGAACATCGCGGTCGCCGGAATGGCCCAGTTCAACGTCGCCGCGGTGGGGAAGCGGAAGCAGAAGCTCGAGAGGCGAGGGAAGGTGGCGATGTCCCCGAACCTGACCTTCTCGCCCGCCGGCGGGGATTCGGCCACCCAGACCTTCACGGTCAAGCTGCTCCAGAGGCGGCGGCCGCCGGCGCCATCCGTCCAGTTCCCGTGAGCCGTCGCCGGCGGCTCTAGACTCGCCACCGCATGAATCGGCGCGCGGTTGTGGCGGGACTGATTGCTGTTGCGCTGGCGGCACTCGTCGTGGTGCTGGTCGCCTCCGGCGGCGGTGGCGGCGAGGGTGAGGCCGAGGTGGTGAAGGGCAGCCCCTTCACCGGCGAGTCGGGCATCACCCACAGCGTCGCCTCGATGAGGGCGCGCCAGCGCTACCTGGACCGGCATCCGCAGATCGAGGCGCGCCGCGATCGGGAGCTCGCCGCGGAGGAGGCCGCCCGCGAGGCTGCGAATGAGGCGGCCGAGCGCCAGGAAGGAGAATCACCCGGCGACGAATCCGAGGAGTTCGGCGAGGAATCCGAAGGGTCCGGCGGGGAATCCGAGGAGTCGGGCGAGGAGGGCGCGGCCTCCGGCGAGCAGGCGGAGGAAGGCAAGGAGTCCGCAGAGGAGGGCGAGAGCTCCGACGAGGGGTCAGCGGGGCATGAAGAGGGTGAGCCGGAGGCGGAGCGTGCCGGCGCCATCGGCGAGCGTGCCGCGGAGGAGGCGGACATCCGCGAGAAGCCGGAGCCGCCCGGCGAGGAGCAGGTGCCGCCGAAGAGGGAGGCGGCCGGAACCCGTCTGCAGCGTGCGGGGAGCGCGGCGATCGGCCCGCGGCAGGCCGTGAATCCGTCGACCAGCTTCCTCGGCGTCCAGAGCAACGAATCCGGCTTCATCCCACCGGACTCCATGGGGGGCGTCGGACCCAGTCAGGTGCTGGTCTTCGTCAACGGCCGCATCAAGGTCTTCGACAAGCAGGGCAATCCGGGCGGACTCGACGTCAGTGACTCCACCTTCTGGGCGCCCGTGCGCAACGGCAGCGAGCCGACCGACCCCGGAGTCGAGTACGACCGTCTCTCCCAGCGCTGGATCGTCTCGGGGATCAACACCGAGGATTCGAACAACCGGATCATGCTGGCCGTCAGCGACGGGCCGACGATCACCAGCACGAGCGACTTCACCTTCTTCGCCTTCAACCAGGCCGCGCCGCCACCGTCCGCCACCCCGCGGTTCGCTGACTATCCGCAGCTCGGGGTCGACGAGAACGCGATCTACATCGGCGTCAACGAGTTCGCGGCGCCCCCGTCGACAGGCTTCGCCGGGACCACCGTGTACGTGATCAGGAAGTCATCGGTGCTCGGGGGCGGCCCCATCGTCGTCACGGCGTTTCGCAATCTGATCTCCGGCGGTCAGGGCCCGGCCTCGCCGCAGCCGGCGACCGACACGGTCCCGGGCATCGACACCGGCTACGTGGTCGGGCCGGACGCGTCGCTGTTCAGCCGCCTCGACATCCGCAAGATCAACGACCCGGGTGGGAATCCGACGATGTCGGCGAACACGCTGACGGTCCCGACCACATTCACGCCCACCCCGTTCCCGGTCCCGGCCCAGGGGACCAGCGGTGGCCTCGACGCTCTCGACGACCGTCTCTTCGAGGCGAGGATCGGCGAGGACCCGACCGGGACGCCGACCCTGTGGACCGCCCACAACGTCCTCGTCAACTCCTTGGGAGTGTCGGGAGCGAGCGGCGATCGATCCGCCGCGCGCTGGTATCAGCTCGGGAATCTCGACGGAACCCCGTCCCTTCTCCAGTCGGGCACCCTCTTCGACCCCGCCGCCGGCAGCCCGAGGTGGTTCTGGATGCCGTCGATCGCGATGAATGGCCAGGGCCACGCCTCCCTGAACTCGAGCACGGCCGGGGTGACCAATCAGGCGGGCGTCGCATCGTCGGGTCGCCTGTTCACCGATCCCGCCGGGCAGACCGACGCCTTCCAGCTCACCCAGACCCCGAACGGCACCTACAACCTCGGCTCGGGCACGCCACATCGCTGGGGCGACTACTCGCAGACGGTCGTCGACCCGAGCGACAACATGACCTTCTGGACCTTCCAGGAGTATGTGAACGCCAACAACTCCTGGGCGGTCAGGGTCATCAAGCTGCTCGCCCCTCCGCCGGCCACGCCCAGCACGGCGACGCCGAGCACGATCCCCCTCGGTCAGTGCTCGGTGGCGGTGGACGTGGACGGGACCTCGACCGACGGGTCCGGCTTCTTCGACCCGGGTGCCGATCCGGGCGGCCCCGGGTATCCCAGCCACATCAGCGCCTCCGCCACGGGTGGCGTGGGCGTGGGCGATGTGAGCTACACGGATCCGACCCACCTGAGGCTGGACCTCGACACGCGGTCGGCGACCAGCGGGCCCGTGGACGTCACGATCACCAACCCGGACGGCCAGTCCGTGACGGCGACCGGCCTCCTCACCGTGGACACGGCCGGAAGCGGCCCCACGGTCCCCTGCCTGAACGGCACCACGCCGGACTCGCCCGCGAACGAGAACAACCCGAAGATCTTCGGCACGGCCGATGCCGGCTCCACCGTGACCCTCTACACGGACGCCAGCTGCACGACGCAGGTCGGGCAGGGCACCGACAGCGATTTCGCCGCCCCGGGAGTCGCCGTCGATCCGGTCCCCGACAACTCGAGCACCACCTACTACGCGACCGCGACCGACAGCTCCAACGACGTCTCGGCATGCTCGTCGACGCTCGGGACGGCAGCGGCGTCGGAGACCTACGTGGAGGACTCGATCCCGCCGGTTGCGAGCGTCACCGGCGGTCCGACCGGTCTGACGAACGACAGGGCCCCCACCTTCTCCTTCACCGCGACGGACGCGGTCGGCCCGGTCAGCTTCGAGTGCTCGATCGACACGGGCACGGCGAACTACGGCACGTGCTCCGGCCCCGGCGACACGGACACCCCGCCGAGTCCGCTTGCCGACGGCTCATACACCTTCCGAGTCAGGGCCACCGATGCCGCCGGCAACACCTCCACCGAAGCCACGCGCGGCTTCCAGGTCGACGCGACGCCCCCCTCCGTCAGCGTGGACGGCGGGCCGAACGGGCCCACGACCGAGCACTCGCCGACGTTCACCTTCAGCGGCTCCGACGCGGCGGGACCGGTCACCTTTCAGTGCTCGATCGACACTGGCACGGCGAGCTTCCGCGCCTGCTCCGGTCCCGGCAACAGCGACACGCCGGCAAGCCCCCTCGCCGACGGCTTCTACACCTTCCGGGTCCTGGGGACCGATGCGGCGACGAACTCGTCGATCGCCACCCGCTCGTTCTCGATCCAGACCCCCCAGACACCCCCCGAGACGACGATAACCAAGGGGCCGAAGAAGACCCGGAAGACCCGCCCGAAGTTCAAGTTCACCTCGAACGACCCCGGGGCGGCGTTCCAGTGCAAGGTCGACAAGCGCAAGTTCGTGGCCTGCGTCTCGCCCTTCAAGACGCCCAAGCTGCGGCCGGGGAAGCACAGGCTGCAGGTCAGGGCGATCGGGTCCGGAGGAACCGACCCGACTCCGGCGGTCCGGAAGTTCCGCGTCCTGCCGCCGAAGTGAGGGCCTAGGTAATCGGGGCGCCCGGATTTGAACCGGGGACCTCACCGACCCGAACGGTGCGCGCTACCAGGCTGCGCCACGCCCCGAGGCGCTGAAGGATAGAGCGGACGCGCCGGCCGCAGACCGCGCGCCAGCGGGTAGCGTGGGCCCGTGGCGGACAACGATCAGCTGATTCAAGACCTCTATGGGGCGCTTGACCGGCACGACGGCGAGGCCATGGCGCGGCTCTACGACCCCGACGGCCACTTCAGCGACCCGGCCTTCGGCGAGCTGAGCGGCGCCGAGGCGGGGGACATGTGGCGAATGCTGACCGCCCGCGCAGAGGATCTCCGGGTCGAGCTGGCGGAGCATTCGGCGGACGGGGACACGGGCACCGCCCGCTGGATCGCCCGCTACACGTTCACCCGCACGGGCCGGCCGGTGGTGAACGACGTGCGGGCGGTCTTCGCCTTCCGGGACGGGCGCATCACCGAGCACCGGGACTCCTTCTCGTTCTGGGGCTGGGCGCGGCAGGCGCTCGGGCCGCCCGGCCTGGTGATGGGGCTGCCTCCGCTGAACCGGCTCGTCCGGAGGCAGGCACGTGCGGGGCTCTCGAAGTTCCGCGGCGGGGGCTGAGACGCGATGGCAGCTCAGGGGGAGGGGACGCCGCCCGACCGCTTCCGCGTGCTCTCGATAGATGGAGGCGGCATCCGCGGCCTGATCGCGGCGCGGGTGCTCGCGCGGCTCGAGGAGCTGATCAGCGAGGAGGCCGGGGAGGAACGGCGGCTGGCCGACTGCATCCACATGTTCGCCGGCACCTCGACAGGCGGCCTGCTCGCTCTGGGCCTGACCGTGCCCGATCCGGCTGATCCGACCAGACCCCGCCTGAGCGGGGCCGACCTGGTCGAGCTCTACCGGACGGAGGGCCCTCGGATCTTCGGGGACACGCTGCACAAGCTGCTCAGCCTGGGTGGCTGGATCGCCCCGAAGCACTCCGAGGCCCGCCTCCAGCGGGCTCTCCGCGAGCGATTCGGCGGGGCGAGGCTGCGCGATGCGCTGCGAGAGCTGATCGTCACCTCCTATGACATGAACGAGCCGGGGCCGCACTTCTTCAAGCGCTGGCGCGCCAGGGAGTCCGACGATCGTGACGTGGAGATGGTCGACGTCGGGCTGTCGACGTCGGCGGCGCCGACGTACTTCCCGTCGCACGGGCTCGGTGCCCGCGCGCTCGTCGATGGCGGCCTGTTCGCGGCCAACCCGTCCGTCGCCGCGGTCGTGGAGGCACTCAAGCGGCGAGATGAGGAGCCGCACGATCTCAGTGCCGGTGACCTGCTGCTCGTCTCGCTCGGGACGGGGCAGCACGAGACCGGTCACCCTCAGTCACAGGTGCGGCGCTGGGGCCGGATCGGCTGGATCCTGCCTCGCCGCCAGGATCCGGCCCTGATCGCCGCGTTTCTCGACGGCCAATCGGATGCCGCAGACCACTGGGTCGAGATCCTCCTCAACCACGAGCCGGGCCGCGCGACCCTAAACCCGGTCTCACAGGGCGCGGGGCCTCGCTACTTCCGCTTTCAGACCCGGCTCGCGGTGAGCACTCCCCTCGACGACGCCTCGCCGCGCGCCCTGAGACAGCTGGACGAGGCCGCCGATCGCCTCATCAGCGATGAGGACAGCCGCCTGCGGGAGGTTGCGCGGAGGCTCGTGAGCGGCTCGCCCCTGCCGGCCTAGCTCTTCTCCGGCTCCGGCTCGGTCTTCGGCCTCTGCTCGGGCTCGGCTTCGGCACTCGGCAGCAGGAAGCGGACCAGGAGCATGCAGAGGAGAAGGCCCACCCCGCCGATCCAGAGGATCGGGTCCTGCGCCGAAAATCCCTCGAGCTTGCTCCCCAGGTAGGTGAAGTAGGCCGTGATCGGCGCATAGCCGACTGCGGTGGTCCAGGTGAAGCGGACCAGCGGGACCCGCGCGGCCCCGCAGACGTAGCCCATCAGGCTGAAGGGCACGATCGGGATCAGCCGCCCGCCGATCAGGGCGATGGCTCCGCCGCGATGGATCAGCTCCTCGGCGCGCTTGAAGCGCTCCTCGCCCGCGATCCGGTAGAGGACGGGACGCGCGAAGTGGCGGCCCACCGCATAGGCGGCGAGGCCGGAGAGGATCCAGCTGCCCATGACCAGGGGAAATCCGGCGCCGAAGCCGAACACGTACCCCGCGGCGGCGTCGAGGATCTCGGCCGGGTACCAGACGACGACGTGCACCATCGCGAGCCAGAAGACGAGCAGGGGACCGGAGACGCTGCCGCCGAGGTCCTCGCGCACCTGCGCGGTGTTGCCGTGGATCGCGTCGCCGACGGCGTCGCGAAGAGACGGGACCGCGAGCGCAACGGCCACGCCGAGCAGAATGCCCGCGACGGTCACGGCAACGCCGGTCCACGTTCCTCCGCCGGGCGGGCCGCTGTGCACGACCGTTAGATTAGAAGTCCGAGCTTTCTCCCCACGATGAAGGAGGTCAGATGGCTTTCGAGGTCCCGGACCTTCCCTACGACTACAACGCGCTCGAGCCGCACATCGACGAGCAGACGATGCGCGTCCATCACGACAAGCACCACCAGGCGTACGTGGACAAGGCCAACGCCGCCCTCGAGGGCACCGAGTGGGCGGACAAGGACGTCAACGAGGTTCTGCAGAACCTCGACAAGCTTGGTGACAAGGAGACCGCGGTTCGCAACAACGCGGGCGGCCACTCCAACCACAGCTTCTTCTGGGAGATCATGAGCCCGGATGGCGGTGGGGAGCCCGAGGGTGACCTCGCCGACGCCATCAACGAGGCGTTCGGCTCCTTCTCGGACTTCCAGGAGGAGTTCAAGAACGCGGGCGTCAACCAGTTCGGCTCGGGCTGGTCCTGGCTGATCCACGACGGGTCCGGCCTGGCGGTCGTCTCGAGCCCGAACCAGAACAGCCCCGTGTCCGACGGCAACACCCCGATCATCGGCGTCGACGTCTGGGAGCACGCGTACTACCTGAAGTACCAGAACAAGCGGCCCGACTACATCGACGCCTGGTGGAACGTCGTCAACTGGGCGAAGGCCGGCGAGCAGTTCAGCTCGGCTGGCGGCTGACGCCAGGGACCAAGCGCCGGGCGCGCGGGTCCTGTCGCCGCAGGGACCGT
>Ga0081540_1001261_pt1 | contig 22087 bp, 24 predicted proteins | sample TabmetS2T1R1_FD_71024 | JGI IMG/M metagenome (GOLD analysis project Ga0081540, IMG submission 71024) | Tabebuia heterophylla rhizosphere microbial communities from the University of Puerto Rico - S2T1R1 | ecosystem: Host-associated > Plants > Roots > Rhizosphere ... | reverse complement strand
CCGATCGACCTCAGCGCGACGACGGGGCCCGAGTCCCCGCCGCCCGCCGTGGTCAACGCGATCACCTACGCGGCGCGGCGCGGGCTGCACCGCTACCTCGACCGCCACGCGAGCGCGCTGCGCTCCGAGCTGGCCCATCGCCATGGGGTGGCGGTCGAGCGCGTGGTCATCGGCGACGGCGCCGCGCAGCTGCTCGCCGCCGCGGCGCAGGCGCTGCTCGAGCCGCTCGACGAGCTCGTGACGCCGTGGCCGTCGTACGGCCTGTACCCCGCGATGGCGCGGAGGGCGCGCGGCCACGCGGTGCCGGTGCCGGGCTTCGGCGCCGAGGCGGTGCTGCGGGCCGTCAACGATCGCACGCGCCTGGTCGCGCTGTGCAATCCCAACGACCCGACCGGCGAGCTCATCGGCGTCGCGGAGCTGCGCCGGCTGCTCGAGGCGCTGCCCGAGCGCGTCGTCGTGCTCCTCGACGAGGCGCTGCGCGACTTCGTCGACGCCGAGGAGCGCGACGCCGCCATCGCCCTGACCGGCGAGTTCCCGCGCCTGATCGGGTTTCGCACCTTCTCGAAGGCATGGGGCCTGGCCGGGCTGCGCGTCGGCTATGCGGTCGGCGGCCCGGGCGCCGAGCCGCTGCTCGAGCAGCTCGAGCCCGAGCTGGGCGTCAACGAGCTCGGACAGGCCGGCGCGCTGGAGGCGCTGCGCCACGCCGACGGCGTGGTCGCAGGCCGCGCCGCGACGGTCGCCGCCGAGCGCGCCCGGCTCGTCGACGCCTTGCGCGCTCTGGAGGTCGAGGTCGCCCCGAGCCAGGCCAACGTCCTGTGGCTGCGCGCCGCCGGCACGGACGGCGCGGAGCTCGCGCGCCGGCTCGAGCGCCGTGGCGTCATCGTCGCCGCCGGCGGCCCGCTCGGCGACGCCGAACGCGTCCGCGCGGCGGTGCAGCGCCGCGAGGCCTGCGACCGGCTGCTGAGGGCGCTCGAGCTCGAAGCCGCCTGAGACGTCGTGCCAGCCCTACCCCAGGTTCGGGGGATGCCCCCGCTGTGGTGCGGGCCGACGCGCCGTACGTTCGATGTATGTCGAGCATCCTGCGCCGCATCAAGCGTTACCGCCGCTCCGCCAACCGCCAGCCGCGCGGCCGCGCCGCCGTCCTCCCCCTCGCCGCCTAGCCGCTCAGCCACGCGCGGATCGGTCCGGGCCCGGTCAGCGACGACAGGTCGCCGGTGTCCCGGATCTGCTCCGCCGCGGCGGCCATGGCGCGGATCGCCACCCAGGTCAGACCGCCGCCGACGCTGATCCTCTGGCCGCCGGCATCCACGATTTCGCTCACCGACAGGTCCGGGAGGGCGAGCACGTTCACCGGCCTGGAGACCGCCCCGGTCACCGCCCGGATCTCGTCGCCGTCGCGCAGGCCCGGCGCGTAGAGGACGTCGGCGCCGGCGCGCTCGAAGGCCTGCAGGCGCGCGATGGTGTCGTCGAGGTCGGGGTTGCCGCGGATGTGGTTCTCGGCCCGCGCGGTGAGCGTGAACGTGAAGTCCAGGCCGCGGGCCGCCTCGACCGCCGCCGCGACGCGCTCGACGGCGTGGCCAAGATCGTAGATACCGGTCTGCGGGTCGTTGTCCTCGATCGAGCCGCCGACCGCACCAGCTGCGGCGGCGCCCGTGATGGCGCGGGCGGCGTCCTCGGGCGCGGCGCCGTAGCCGTGCTCGAGGTCCATGGAGACCGGCAGCGCCGTCGCGCGGTCCAGAGCGCGTGCGTGCTCGGCGACCTCGTCGAGCGTCACCTCGCCGTCGGAGCGACCCAGCGTGAACGCGAAGCCCGAGCTCGTGCTGGCCAGGGCCTTGAAGCCCAGTGCGGCGAACACCACCGCCGAGCCGGCGTCCCAGGGGTTGGGGATGACGAACGGCTCGCCCTCGTGCAGGGCCCGGAACGCGGTGGCCTTCTCGTGCTGAGTTGGTTGCATGCCTGGGACGCTACGCCCCGCGGCAACCGGTCCCCACCCGCGCGCTCAGCGGCGGATGCGCCGCTCGCGGCTGGTGCCGCGCACGTGCGCGAAGCTGTCGCGCGGCAGCACGACGACGCGGTAGGTGCCCGCGCGGCGCACGCTGAAGCGGTAGCGCGAGCGCCCGCCGCGCAGCGGGCGCACCCCGGCGCGGCGGACGGTGATCCAGCGCCCGCGCGGCGAGCGCTTCTGCAGCGAGGCGCGGCCGCGCGGCACCCGCGGGCTCACCGAGCCCTGCAGGCGCTTGCGCCCGCCGGAGAGCCGCGTGACGCGCAGGCCGACGCGCAGCGCGCTTCGAACCTCGATGACCGGGCTGACGGCGGCGATCGCCGTGCGCGCGCTCAGCCGCAGGCGCGCGAGCGCCCAGATCGGCCCGACCTTGAAGGAGAACGACCCGTTGCTCGACGCGGTCTTCGTGCCGACGAGGTAGAACGGCCCGCCGAAAGGGAAGTCCTGGCGCTCGAGCACGACGGTCGTCCCGCCGATGCCCTGGCCGCTGAGGCGCCCGGTGACCGTGGTCGTGCCGCCCCACGGCGCCGGGTCGGGCGAGGCCGACGCGGTGAAGCCGCGAGGGTTGCGCAGCGTGGTGAAGCTGCGGTCGCGCCCGCGGGCGACGCCCGCCGCGTTGGTGGCCACGACGCGGTAGTGGTAGCGCGTGTGCGGCTGCAGCGCCGAGACGTTCGCGCCCACGCTGATCGCGTTCGCGCCGCTCCCCGCCGAGGCCGATGCGGTCTGCTTGCCGTAGCTCGTCGTCGTCCCGTACTCGAAGCGGTAGGTCGTCGCGCGGCTGTTGGGATCGACGCTCGCGGTCAGGCGCGCGCGGGTGGTGCTGACGCGCGTCGCGCCGCCGGTCGTTGCGCCGGGCGGGCCGGGCGGCGAGGCGGTCCTGAAGGTGTGGTCGGCACCGCGGTCGATCCCGGCCGCGTTGGTGGCGACGACGCGGTAGTGGTAGGTCGTGTCGCTCGTCAGCCCGCTCAGCGACGCCTGCACGGCGCCGGCGCCGGTGCCCGCGCCGGCGTCCTGCTCGCTCGTCTGAAGGCCGTAGCTGGTCGAGGTCCCGTATTCGACGTGGAACGTGGTCGCCATCCCGTTCGGGTCGACCGTGCCGGCGATCGTCGCGGTCGTCTCGCCGACCCCGCTCGCCGCGCCAGTCGTCGCGGCCGGCGGGCCGGCCGCAGGAGCCGCGGCGGCTGCGACGAGCAGCATCGCGATGACGACGACGGCAACGCGCATCCGCTCGTCAGGACACGAGGAGGATGCGGAAGTTGCGCTCGGGGTACGACGCCGCCATGACCATCGGCATCGTCATCGCGATCTGCGTCCTGCTGCTGATCCTCGCCTTTCTGGCGCCTCGGCTGTCGCGCTACCCCGAACGCGGGGTGACGAAGACCTACAACACCGGCGGCAACGCGGCCGGGAAGGCTCCCGGGCGCCTCGGGCGCTGGCTGCGCAAACCGTTCGACAGCGCCAGCAAGTGGACGCACAAGAGTGCGTCGACCGGGCGCCGCGGACGAGCCAAGGTCGAGAACTAGTCGCCGGCCGACTGACGCAGCAGGGTCCCCGTCGTCTGCTCCAGGATCTTGCGCCAGGCGCGCGTGCGCTCCTTCTCGGCGGAGAAGTGCTTGACCACCTTGCGCACGCGCGTCGCCGAGATCTCGATGCCGTGGCGCTCGCAGATGCGACGCAGCTTGCCGTAGTCCTGCGAGAGCTTGAGCGTGACCGACTCGAAGCCATGGCGTGCGATGTCGGTGCGGCTCGTGAAGCTCAGGATGGAGGCCTGGAGCATGACCTCGTCGTTGGGCTCGGGCTCGATCAGCACGATGTCGACGCCCGGGTAGCGCTCCGCCCACTGCCGCGCCATCTCGTGCAACCGCTGGTAGGCGAGCAGCTTGAACGACTGGTAGCCGATCTGCGGGAAGCCCATGTCGCTGACATGGCGCGTGCGTGACCCCGTCAGCCCGGACACGCTCTTGCTGAAGTCGTTGACGTACGGGACGAGCGGGTTGACGACGACGACGAACTTCGCCCCGGCCTCGACAGCGATGTCGAGGTTCGTGGTCGAGACGATGCCGCCGTCGACCAGCTCGCGGTCCTTGACCTTGACCGGCTTGTAGACCATCGGCAGCGCCGTCGAGGCGCGGACGGCGGTGGAGATCGGCACGTCGTCCCAGTCGTTGGCGCCGAAGACGATGCGCTCGCAGGTGTCGAGGTCGGTGGCGACGAGGTAGAGCTCGCGTTCGAGCAGGCGGAAGTCATCGGTGCGGTCGCCTTCGCCGAGGACCGTGGTCAGGTACTGCTCGATGCCGGCGCCCGAGTACAGGCCGCTGGGCAGGGCCTCGGCGAGGCCGAGGACGACGTCCATCGCCGAGATGGCGCCGATCTGGCCGGCGAGCTGGCGCCCGAGCTTGGCCAGCTTCCACGGCAGCCCGACGCCCTTGCGCGCGAACTCGAGCAGGTCGAGGCGCAGCAGCGTCCCCACTTCGATCTCGCGCAGCGGCGAGGGGCCGTTGCGGTTGACGACGCGCATCATCTCCTCGGGCGTGACGCCGTTGGCCGCCATCGCGGCGACGAAGGCGCCCGCGCTGGTGCCCACGTAGATGTCGAACTGGTTGACCGTGCGATTGACGGACAGCAGGTCGAGGGCGCGCAGAGCGCCGATCTCGTAGACGCCGCCGGTGAACCCGCCGCCGCCGAGCACCAGCGCGGTCTTCGAGCGCCGGCGCTTCGGGGCAGCCTTGGTGCGCCGCTGCTTGCCGGCCTCCAGGTCGACGACCTTCCCCATGCCGCGGCCAAGTGTACGGGTGGCCCGGCGCGACTTCGCCGACCGTGTGGTGTTCTACCGTCCCGCCGCATGCGTTTCCGGTCCATCGCCACAGCCGCGTTCGCCGTCGTCGTCGTGCTCGCCTTCGCCGGCGGCGCCCAGGCGATCTCTGCGCCGACCCTGCAGGCCAAACTCGCCCACGAGATGCGTCGGGCGAGCACGTTCTCGGGCATCTTCGTGCGCGACCTCGACACGGACCGCGTCCTCTTCGCCGGAAAGCCTGACGTGCCGCGCGTGCCGGCGTCGGTGGAGAAGCTCTACACGACCTCGACCGCGCTGATGCGCTTCGGGCCCGACGCGACGTTCAAGACGACGGTTTCCGGCGGCGGGTTCCTGGACCCCGACGGCGTGTGGCGCGGGAACCTGTTCCTGCGCGGCGGCGGCGACCCGACCTTCAGCCGCGCCGACCTCAGGCAGCTGGTCGCAGACGTCGGCGCGTCAGGCGTCGTGCGCGTCGACGGCTCGGTCCTCGGCGACGAGAGCCGCTTCGACCTGCTGCGCGGCTCCTACGACAGCGGCGGCTCCTACGACTCCGACATGGGCGGCGTGCTCAGCGCCCTGGCCCTCGACCGCGGGTTCGCCAAGGACGGCAAGCCGGCCGCGCAGGCCGCCCGCCAGTTCGCCAAGCTGCTGCGGGGCGCCGGCATCCGCGTCGAGGGCAAGAGCGGCGCGGGCACGGCCCCGGCCGATGCCACGCAGCTGACGAGCATCGAGTCGCCCGCGATGCGCGACGTCGTCCGGCTCACGAACGTCCCGTCGGACAACTTCATGGCCGAGATGCTGGTCAAGGACCTCGGCTCGCAGTTCGGTGCGGGCGGCACCACGGCGGCCGGCGTGGCGGTGGTGCGCCAGACGCTGGGCGAACTCGGCGTCCACCCGCAGATCGTCGACGGCTCAGGGCTCTCGCGGGTCGACCGCACGACGCCGCGCCAGGTCGTGCGGCTCCTGGAGCTCATGCACCACCAGGAGATCGCCGGATCGTTCGAGTCCTCGCTGGCGGTGGCCGGCCGGACCGGGACGATCAAGAAGCGCATGCGCGGCTCGGCCGCCCAGGATCGCTGCCGCGCGAAGACCGGGACCCTCATAGGCGTCAGCTCGCTGGCCGGCATGTGCACGGCGGCCGGGGGCCATACGATCGCCTTCGCGATGCTCATGAACCGCGCCGGCGTCTCGCGCGCCCATAGCGTCCAGGACCGCATCACCACCGCGATCGCGCGCTACGACGGGCCCTAGATGGCGCTCGAGGGCGTCTTCATCACCGAACTCGAGCCGCGCGGCGACGGCCCGCGGCTCGCGGTGAAGGACCTCTTCGACACCGCGGGCGTGCGGACGACGTACGGGTCGAAGGTCTTCGCCGACCACGTGCCCGAGACCACCGCGCCGGCGGTCGTGCGCCTCGAGGAGGCCGGCTACGTCAACGTCGGCAAGTCCAACCTGCACGAGTTCGCCTGGGGCATCACCTCCGAGAACCCGCACTACGGCAGCGTGCCCAACCCGGTCGCGCCGGGGCGGATCGCCGGCGGCTCGAGCGGCGGCAACGCGGCGGCGCTCGCGGCCGGGCTCGTCCACGCGGCGCTGGGCACCGACTCGGGGGGTTCGGTCCGGATCCCGGCCGCGTGCTGCGGCATCGTCGGCTTCAAGCCGACCTACGGCCTCGTGCCGATCGACGGCTGCTTCCCGCTGGCGCCCAGCTACGACCACGCCGGCCCGATGGCCCGTGACGTCGACGGCTGCGAGCGGATGATGCGCGTGCTGGCCGACGGGTTCGAGCCCGCGGCGCTCTCCTCGCTGGCCGACCTGCGCGTGGGGATGGCGTGGACCGCCCGGGCCGATCCGCTCGTGGAGCGCCGGGTCGAGTCCGCGGCGGCACTGCTGCCGGCGCCCGCCCGCGTCGACATTCCCTTCCCCGACGGCGTCTACGCGACCTTCGCCCGCGACGCGGCCGACGTGCATCGCGACCTGTTCGCGGCACACGGCGACCTCTACGGCGAGAACGTCGCGCGCAAGGTGGCGTGGGCGCTGAGGTTCGACGATCCGGCCGTGGAGGCGGCGACGGCCGAGCGCGAGCGCTACCGGGCGCGGCTCGCCGAGCTCATGGACGACCTCGACCTCGTGGTCACGCCGACCGTCCCGATGGTCGCCCCGCCGCTGGGGATCGGCGACATGGCGCTGCGCGAGCGGATGATCGAGCTCACGCTGCCGTGGAACACGGTGGGGGCCCCGGCCCTCGCCCTGCCCTGCGGCCGCGCCGAGGCCGGCCTGCCCGCCTCGATCCAGCTCGTGGGCAAGCCCGGCGACGACGCCCTCGTCCTCGCCGCCGGCCGCCTCCTGGAACGCGCGATCGCCCGCGCGGGCTGAACCACGTCGTCGACCGGGGTGTCACGGCGGGCACTGCCTGTCCAGGCGTGCCCGCGACTGGGCACCAGCCAAGGGACTAGGGACCCGACGAGGGACTTGCCCGGAGGCGATCTCGACCGCCGCGATCGAGACTCGCGGCATGACCAGCCAGCTCTCCACCGAAGACCATCCGACGTTCGGCGACATCCTCGCGGACGTCGACCCGGTGATCGACACCGTGTTCGTCGCGGGACCGCCGGTCATCCCCCTTGGGACGGCGGGCGTCCTGTTCGGGCTGCTGCTCGCCGGGCCTTTCGCCCTCTTCGCCACCCTGGTCCTCGCGATCATCGCCGCCTGGGCTCTCCTCGCGCTCGTCGTCGCGATCCTCGCGTCGCCGTTCATCCTCTTCCGGCACCTGCGGGGGCGCCGAGCCGCTCGCGCGGCGCATGCGCGCGCCACGCAGACGGCGGCGCAGCCCGCTGCGCAGTTCCCGACGCCGCAGCTCGCGTCGATCCGATCGCAGCAGGTGGCCGCGTGAGCCTGCAGGCCGCGGTCCCCGCCGCGCATACCGCGATGTTCCAGGCCGTGCGTCCTCGGCTGTTCGGCATCGGCTACCGCGTGCTCGGCAACGCGGCCGAAGCCGAGGACGTCGTGCAGGACGCATGGATCCGATGGCAGGGCGCCGACCGAGGCAAGGTCCGCGACGCCGCCGCGTTCCTGGCCACGACCACGACGCGCCTGGCCATCAACGCCGGTCAGACCGCGCGAGTGCGCCGGGAGACCTCCATCGGCTCGTGGCTGTCCGAGCCGGTGGATCCCGAGGCCGATCCCGCACGCGGCGCCGAGGAGGCCGACGCACTCGAGCGCGCAGTGCTCGAGCTCCTGGAGAAGCTGTCGCCCACCGAGCGAGGCGCCTACGTGCTGCGCGAGGCCTTCGACTACCCGTACCGGCGGATCGCCCAAGTCCTCGCGCTGAGCGAGGCGAACGCGCGCCAGCTCGTGACCCGTGCCCGCATGCGCCTCGCCGGCGGCCGCCGCCGGGCCGTCGGCGGCGCCGAGCACCGGCGGCTCTTCGATGCGATCGCCGACGCCTCGCGGACCGGGGACCTCACCACGCTCGAGCAGCTGCTTGCCGGCGACGCCGAAGCGAGCTTCCCGCTCGCGGTCGCCGCCTAGCCCGACAGCGCTGGCGACCGCCGACCGACCTGCATAATCGGGATGTGCCCGATTCCGGAACCGTGCGGCGCCGTCAGGCGGGTGTGCTCATCGTGGGCGTCACCGAGCCGCAGGTCCAGCCGTGGCTGCGCGGCGCCGGCCAGTCGGCGCGCGCCGTCCGCGACGTCAAGGCGGCGCTGGCGGCGATCGACGAGGATCCGGCGGAGCTCGTCATCGTCGACCGCGAGGCGGCGGGCCGTGACGTGGCGGCGGTGTGCCGCGCGCTGCGCGACGACGGTCGCGTCGACGAGGCGTGGCTGCTGGCCATCACCTCGAAGGGGCGCATGGCCGACGCCGCGCTGGCCGCCGGCGCCGACGACTACCTGCACCGCCCGTTCACCCGCGGCGAGCTGCTCGCGCGCGCCCGCGCGGGCCTTCGCGCCGCCCAGCAGCGCTCCGACGACCGCCTCGTCCGCGCGCTCATGGTCAACGTCCCCGGCGCGATCTACCGCTCGGCGTGGCACGACGGCTACCGGCTGGAGCTCATCAGCGACGAGATCGAGCGTATCTCCGGCTACCCGCCGGCCAACTTCATCGCCAGCGCCAAGCGCACCCTGCTGAGCATCATCCACCCCGACGACGTCGGCTCGGTGATGGAGCAGGTGCACAGGGCCAGCGACGACCGCGGCCAGTTCGTCGTCGAGTACCGGATCCTGCGCTCCGACGGCGGGGTGCGCTGGGTGCTCGACCGCGGCCAGCCCGTGCCCGGCAAGGGCGGGCGCCTGTGGGTCGACGGCGCGATCTTCGACATCACCGACCGCCGCGCGGCCGAGGAGGCGCTGCGCGCTCGGGAGATCGACCGGGCGCGCACCGAGGAGCTGCGCGCATCGCGCGTGCGCATCGTCCAGGCCGCCGACGAGGCGCGGCGCAAGATCGAGCGCGACCTGCACGACGGCGCCCAGCAGCGCCTCGTCGCGCTCTCGCTCGACGTGCGTCTCGCACGCTCGCGCGTCGAGCGCGAGCCCGCGAGCGCCGCCCCCTACCTCGAGCGGCTCGGCGCGGAGCTGGCCGAGGCGTCGGCGGAGCTGCGCGAGCTGGCCCGCGGCATCCACCCCGCCGTCCTGACCGAGCGCGGGCTCGGCCCCGCGATCGCGGCCATCGCCGACCGCTCGCCGGTCCCGGTCGACATCCTCGAGGTCCCCGAGGAGCGCCCGCCGCGCGCGGTCGAGACGACTGCCTACTTCACGGTCTCCGAGGCGCTGACGAACGTCGCCAAGTACTCCCAGGCCACGCACGCCACGGTGCGGATCGCCGCCGAGGACGGCTGCCTCGTCGTCGAGATCGGCGACGACGGGATCGGCGGCGCCGACCCGGACACCGGGTCGGGGCTGACCGGCCTCACCGACCGCGTCGGGGCCATCGAGGGCACGCTGACCGTCTCGAGCCCGCCCGGCGAGGGCACGCTCGTGCGCGCCTCGCTGCCGCTCGAGGACTAGTCGAGCGTCACGACGGCGACGACGGCGACGACCGCAACGAGCGCGGCGACCGCGGTCATCCGCGCGAGCTCGCGCGGTTGCGCCCACACCTCGGCGCGCTCGTAGGCGCTTCGGCCGTGGCGCCAGACGGCGCCGGCGACCGCGAAGAGCGCGGCGCTCACGCCGAGCAGCCACGGGGCGTCGCGATGCGCGGCGACGCCGAGCACGACGCCTGCCATTGCCAGGAAGCTGAAGCCCGAGCGCTGCCAAGCGAGGTCGGTGCGCTCGCGCTGTGCCGCGGTCTCGCGGTCGAGCTCACGAGACGGCATCGACCACCAGGACGACGACGATCACCACGGCCACCACGGCGATGCCGAACGAGAGCAGCCTCGGCGGCCCGCCGCCGGGGAGCGGCTGGCGAAGGCGCAGCGCGCGCTCGTTGGCGTCCCAGCGCCGGTAGCTGTCCAGCGCCAGCAGCAGCCCGAGCACGATCGGCGGCAAGGCGACGACCAGGCGTGCCGCCCGCGACTCGAGGTCCAGGAGCTGCCCCGCCGCCAGGCCACCGCCGATCAGGGCCAGCGCGGTGCGGTTCCACGCCAGGAAGGTGCGCTCGTTGGCCAGGGTGAAGCGAGGATCGGGCTCCGTCCCGATCTCGCGCAGATCAGGACGGCGCGCCATCGAGCAGCTCTATCAGCGCCGGCTCGTCGAGCACCGCGACGCCCAGCGTCTCGGCCTTGGCGAGCTTGGAGCCGGCGTTCTCGCCGGCCACCACGTAGTCGGTCTTCTTGGAGACGCTCGACGTCACCCGCCCGCCGGCGGCGACGATCCGCTCGCTGGCCTGCTCGCGCGTCAGGTCGGGCAGCGTCCCGGTCAGCACGAAGGTCTTGCCGGCCAGCGGGCCTTCGCCGGGCGGCGGCCCCTCGAGCTCGAAGCTCACGCCCTGCGCGCGCAGGTCGGCGATGAGCGCCCGCATCCGCTCGTCGGCGAGCTGGTCGTGGATGGTCTGTGCCATCTTCGGCCCGACGCCGGGAGTCGCGAGGATCTCCTCGGCCGAGGCCGCCAGCAGCGCGTCGATCGTGCGGAACTGCTGGGCGAGGTTGCGCCCGGTGACGTAGCCGATCTCCTCGATGCCGATGGCGAACAGCACGCGTCCGAACGGGACGTCCCTGCTGGCAGCGATGTTGGCGACCGCGCGCTCGGCGCTGATCTGCCCCCAGCCCTCGAGTTCGACGAGCTGCTCGACGGTGAGCCGGTAGAAGTCGCCGGCCGTCTTGACCAGGCCGGCCTGCTGCAGCTGGGCGACCTGCTTCTCGCCGAGCCCGTCGATGTCCATCGCGCCGCGCGAGACGAAGTGCTTGAGCAGCTGCCACCGGCGCTCGGGGCAGTCACGGTTGGGGCACTTGGTGAAGACCTCGCCCTCGACCTTGATCGTCTTGGTGTTGCAGAACGGGCAGCGCTCGGGCGGACGCGCGACCGGCGGGCGGTTCCTGGCCTCGGCGACGTGGGGCGCGGGCGAGAGGACCTGCGGGATGACGTCGCCGGCCCGCAGCACGATGACGTCCTCGCCGGGCCGGATGTCCTTGCGGACGATGTCCTCCTCGTTGTGCAGCGTCGCGAGCTTGACGGTGACGCCGCCGACGTGGACCGGCTCGAGCACGGCGAACGGATGCATGTCGCCGAACTTGCCGACGTTCCACTGCACGTCCTTCAGCCGCGTGATCGCCGTGGTCGGCGGGAACTTCCAGGCGATCGCCCAGCGCGGGTCGCGCCCGACCACGCCCAGGCGGCGCTGCAGCTCGTAGTCGTCGACCTTGACGACGACGCCGTCGATCTCGAAGTCCAGCTGGCCCCGGCGCTGCTCCCACGCGTGGCACTGCTCGACGACCTCGTCCTCGGTGGTGAGCCGCTTGACGTCGCCGTTGACGCGGAAGCCGTGGGCCCTCAGCCACTGCAGCGCGTCCCAGTGGCTGGTGAACGAGATCCCCTCGGTCGCGCCCACGCCGTAGCACCACATCGACAGCGGGCGCTCGGCGGCGAGCTTGGGGTCGAGCTGGCGGATCGTCCCCGCCGCGGAGTTGCGCGGGTTCATGAAGGTCGACAGGCCCTGCTCGGCCCGGCGCTCGTTGAGAGCGGCGAAGTCGGCCAGCGACATGTAGACCTCGCCGCGGACCTCGATGAGCGCGGGCGCGTCGCCTTCGATGCGCAGCGGGATGGTGGGGACGGTGCGCAGGTTGTGGGTGACGTCCTCGCCGACCTCGCCGTCGCCGCGCGTGGAGCCGACGTCGAGGACGCCGTCGCGGTAGATGAGCGAGATCGCCAGGCCGTCGATCTTCGGCTCGGCGACGTACTGGAACTCGGGGTCCTCGATCCCCTCGCGCGCGAGGTGGTTGCGCATGCGCGCGATCCACGCCCGCAGCTCCTCCTCGCTGCGCGCGTTGGCCAGCGAGAGCATCGGCTGCAGGTGGGTGACCTTGTCGAGCGTCGAGACCGGCGGCCCGCCGGTGCGCTGCGTGGGCGAGTCCGGGGTCAGCAGCTCCGGATGCTGCGCCTCGATCGCGCGCAGCTCGTCGAGCAGCGCGTCGTACTTGTCGTCGGTGATGGTCGGGTCGTCGAGCACGTAGTAGCGATAGCCGTGCTCGTTGAGCTCGTCGCGCAGCTGCGCCGCGCGCTCGGTGACCGCCTTGGCAGCCGTCACTCCACCTCGCGTGCCGCCGGCGCGAGCAGGCGCGCCAGGTCGTACTTGGTCAGCGCGTCCAGGCCGGTGACGTCGGTGAGATCGAAGTGCACCGGGGTCACCGCGATGCGGCCGGCGGCGATCGCGGCCAGATCGGTCCCGGGTTCGTCCGTGAAGCCGGGGTCGGCGCCGTAGATCCAGTAGTGGCGAGCGCCGTCCTCGTCCTCGGCGTGGAGCTTGAGCTCGTCGCGGTAGATCCGCTTGCCCAGGCGGGTGACCTCGACGCCCCCGGCGTCGCCCGCGGGGACGTTGATGTTCAGCAGCGTGCCATCGGGGAGCGGGACGTCGTCGAGCTCGGCCACCACGCGGGCCGTGAACTCGGCCGCCTGCTCGAACGCGAAGCGGCTGCCGAGACGGAAGTCCATCTCGCGCGCGTCGGACTGCTGGGAGACGGCGATGCCCGGGATGCCGAGGACAAGCGCCTCGAGCGCGGCGGCGACGGTGCCCGAGTAGGTGATGTCGTCGCCCAGGTTGGAGCCGTGGTTGATCCCCGAGACGACGAGGTCGGCGTCGAAGCCCTCGATGAGGCCGAGCTTGCCCAGGCGAACGCAGTCCACCGGCGTGCCGTCGGTCGCGAAGCCGCTCGTGCCGTCCTCGAACGGGATCCGCTGCACCCACAGGGGGCGGCGCGTGGTGATCATGCGCGCGAACGCGGAGCGGTTGCCGTCGGGCGCGACGACGGCGAGCTCGATGCCGGGCACCCCGACCAGCGCGCGGCGCAGGGCCTGCAGCCCCTCGGCCTCGATCCCGTCGTCGTTGGTCAGCAGCACCCGCATCTGCACCCATCGTAGTGTCGGGCGCGGCGCTCCCGCCGCCCCGCGAGGGTGTCAAGCACGCTTGACAGGTCGGATGAGAGATGTAAAGCTCGCTTGACAGTGCGCAACGACGTCAGGCTCCTTCGCACCGGCCGCGACCTCTCCCAGGGCGCGCTCGCCAAGGCGCTCGGCGTCTCGCGCCAGACGATCAACGCCATCGAGACGGGCCGCTACCTGCCATCGCTTCCGCTCGCAATCGGCCTCGCCCGGTTCTTCGACACCACGGTCGAGGAGCTCTTCCACCCGGACCTCGGGGAGATATCGACATGAGAACGTTCTGCACGTCGACCGCGGGCCAGCTCGGCCTCGGCCTGCTGCTCGTCGCCGCCGTCTTCGTCGCCTTCGCCCTCGGCGACGACCTCGGCAACGGCGCGTTCTCGGCCGCCATCGTCCTCGCCTTCCTGCTGCTGGTCCTCTTCGGCCGGCGGCGCAGCGACACGCTCGACGTCATGAGCGGCATCGGCGACGAGCGCGGCAAGCTGCTCTACACGCGCGCGGTCGCCTTCGCGGGCACGGTGATGTCGCTCGTGCTGCCGATCTGGTGGCTGGTGACCATCGCCCAGGGCGATCCGAACGACGTCCTCGCCCTGTGCTGCGCGATCTTCGGCGCGAGCTTCATCGTCGCCGTGGTCGTGCTGGCGCGCCGCGGCTGATCAGGTCTCCTGACAGGATCTGGGCATGGACCAGATCCGGCTGGGGAGCTCGGGCCTGCACGTCTCGCGCGTGTGCCTGGGCATGATGAGCTACGGCAACGACTCGGACCGCCCATGGGTCCTCGACGAAGCCCGGGCCGAGCCGATCGTCCGCCGCGCGGTCGAGGGCGGGATCACCTTCTTCGACACCGCCGACGTCTACTCGCAGGGCGCCAGCGAGGTGGCCACCGGCCGCCTCGTCGGCAAGCTGCTCGCGCGCGACGAGGCGGTCATCGCCACCAAGGTCAACGGCCAGATGACGCCGGGCCCCAACGGCCGCGGGCTGTCGCGCAAGCACATCCTGTCGGCCATCGACGCGTCGCTGCAGCGTCTGGGGATGGACTACGTCGACCTCTACCAGATCCACCGCTTCGATCGCCAGGCGCCGATCGAGGAGACGATGCAGGCGCTGCACGAGGTGGTCCGGGCCGGCAAGGCCCGTTACATCGGCGCCAGCAGCATGTTCGCGTGGCAGCTGGCGCGGATGCAGAGCGCGGCCGAGCGGCACGGCTGGACGCGGTTCGTCTCCATGCAGGACCACTACAACCTCCTCTATCGCGAGGAGGAGCGCGAGATGATCCCGTTCTGCATCGACGACGGCGTCGGCGTCATCCCGTGGAGCCCGCTGGCCCGCGGATGGCTGACCGGCTCGCGCAGCCGCGAGGGCGAGCGGCGCACGATCCGCGCCGAGACCGACGGCTTCGGCGACAGCCTCTACACGGCCGAGGACTTCGACGTCGTCGACCGCGTCGGCGCGGTCGCCGCCGAGCGCGGCGTGCCGGCCGCGCAGATCGCGCTGGCCTGGCTGCTGCACAAGCCCGGCGTGACCGCCCCGATCGTCGGCGCGACGAAGGCCGCGCACCTCGAGGACGCGCTGGCCGCGGCAGAGCTGAGCCTCTCCGAAGCGGAGATCGCGCGGCTCGAGGAGCCCTACCGGCCGCACCGGGTCATCGGGCACTCGTGACCGCTTGACACGCCGTGTTAGCGTTCACATCCGTGGAACGCGCGACGCTTCGCACGGTCGAGCTGGGCTCGACCGGCATGAGGATCAGCCGCGTGGGCTACGGCGCATGGGCGATCGGAGGCGCCGGTTGGTGGCATGCCTGGGGCGACCAGGACGACGAGGAGTCGATTGCCGCGATCCACCGCGCCGTCGAGCTCGGCGTCAACTGGATCGACACGGCCCCGATCTACGGGCTCGGCCACTCCGAGGAGGTGGTCGGCCGGGCGTTGCAGGGCCTGGACGAGCGACCGTACGTCTTCACCAAGGCCTCGCTGCACGAGCAGGACGGCGCCGTCGCCCACGACCTGAGCCGCGACTCGATCCGGCGCGAGGTCGAGGTCAGCCTCGAGCGCCTGCAGCTCGAGGCCATCGACGTCTACCAGATCCACTGGCCCGATCCCGACGAGGACGTCGAGGAGGCGTGGGAGACCTTCGCCGAGCTGAAGTCGGAGGGCCTCGTGCGCCACATCGGGGTCTCGAACTTCGACGTCTCCCAGCTGCAGCGCGCCCAGGCGATCGCGCCGGTCGAGACGCTCCAGCCGCCCTACTCGCTGGTCGAGCGCGCGGTCGAGGACGAGATCCTGCCCTTCGCCGACCGGGCGGGCATCGGCGTGGTGATCTACTCGCCGATGCAGTCGGGCCTGCTCAGCGGCGCGATGAGCCCCGAGCGGATCGCGGACCTGCCCGACAACGACTGGCGCAAGCACGACCCGCGCTTCAACGAGCCCGAGCTGTCGGGCCACCTCGCGCTCGTGGAGCGGCTGCGAACGGTGGCCGACCGCCACGGCACGACGCCAGGCGCCGTCGCGGTCGCATGGACCCTGAGCAACCCGGCGGTCGACGGCGCGATCGTCGGCTTCCGCCGTCCCGACCAGGTCGAGGCGCTCGTGGCCGCCGGCGACATCGAGCTCAGCGACGAGGACCTGGCGGCGATCGCCGGCAGCTAGTACGCGTCCGGCTTCAGTACGCCACTGCGACCAGGTAGAGCCCGTGGGCGGGCGCGGTGTCGCCCGCCTCGGCCCGCGGGCGCCCGGTCAGCAGCTCGCGGAAGGACTGCAGCGGGCGCCGGCCGCCGGCCACCTCGAGCATCGTCCCGACCAGGGCGCGGTTCATGTGGCGCATGAAGGTGTCGGCGGTGATCCAGAACTCGAGCACGTCGCCGGCGACCTCCCAGCGCGCGTCGAGCACGTCGCGCTCGAACCGAACGTGCTCGGTCTGGGTCGGCGTGAAGGCGGTGAAGTCGTGGGTGCCGGCGAGCGCCTCCGCGCAGGCGCGCAGCGCCTCGACGTCGAGACGGTGCGGCCACCACAGCGCGCGGCCGCGCTCGAAGGCCGAGCGCTGGCGGCGGGCCAGCACGCGGTAGCAGTACGTGCGCGAGCGCGCGTCGCGGCGTGCGTCGAAGCCGTCCGGCGCCGGCGCGCTGGCCAGCACGGCGACGTCGCCGGGCAGCAACCCGTTGACCGACACCACCGCCACCGGCTCGCCCTCGTACGACGCGACCTGCCCGCGCGCGTGGACACCCCGATCGGTGCGCCCGGCGACGGTGAGCGCCACCGGCTCGCGCAGGATGGTCCCAAGCGCCCGCTCGAGCTCGTCCTGGACCGTCCGCTGACCGGGCTGCCTCGCCCACCCGGCGAAACGCGTCCCGTCGTACTCGAGGTCGAGCCGGGTGGTCGTCACCGACGCGAGAGTCTAGGAATCACCAGAGCTGAACTGGTCTGATGTCGAGCGGGCCGGATTCGTGCCCGTCCGCGGCGCGGACCGCCCCGCGGCGGGGGCGAAGACGCGCCCGATCGGCGTCAGACCAGTTCCAGGAAGACCATCTCGGTCGCGTCGGAGCGGCGCGGGCCGAGCTTGAGGATCCGGGTGTAGCCGCCGGCGCGCTCGGAGTAGCGCGGGGCGACCTCCTCGAAGAGCTTGTGGACGGCGAACTTGTCCTGGCCGAGCGTGCTCAGCGCCTGGCGACGGGCGTGGAGGTCGCCGCGCTTGGCGAGGGTGATGAGCTGCTCGATCTCGGGCTTGACCGCCTTGGCCTTGGCCTCGGTGGTCTTGATGCGCTCGTGCTCGATGACCTCCTTGCAGAGGTTGGCCAGCAGCGCCTTGCGGTGCGAGGCGCTGCGGCTGAGCTTGTGACGCGTCTTCTGGTGGCGCATGGCGCGGGGATCCTAGCCCTAGTCCTCGCGGAGGTTCAGCCCGCGCGCGTGGAGGGTCTCGATGACCTCGTCGATCGACTTCTTGCCGAAGTTCGGGATCGCGTTGAGCTCGCCCTCGGACTTCGAGATGAGGTCGCCGACGGTCTGGATGCCCGCGCGCTTGAGGCAGTTGTACGAGCGCACGCCGAGCTCGAGCTCCTCGATGAGGATGTCGTGCATCGGGCCGGCGGGGCCGCCCCCGCCGTTCATGATGCCGGCGCCGTCGCCCTCGAGCTGGCCGGCGGGGCCGGCGCGGAGCTCCTCGATGCGGTCGGCGTCCGTGAAGATCGCCAGCTGCGAGATGAGGATCTCCGCGGCCTCGCGCAGCGCGGCCTGCGGGTCGATCGAGCCGTCGGTCTCGATGTCGAGCGTGAGCTTGTCGTAGTCGGTCCGCTGGCCGACGCGCGCCTGCTCGACCGCGTAGGCCACGCGGCGCACGGGCGAGAAGATCGAGTCGATCGGGATGACGCCGATCGGCTGATCGGGGGACTTGTTGTCCTCCGACGGGCGGTAGCCGCGGCCGCGGCCGATGGTGAGGTACAGCTCGAGCTTGGTCTTCTTCTCGAGCGTGGCGATGTGGACGTCGGGGTTGAGGATCTCGACGCCGGCGGGCAGGTCGATGTCCTGCGCGGTGATCTCGCCGGGGCCGGTGACCACGAGGGGCGCCTCGACCTCGGTGGCGTCGGAGTGCATGCGGCACACGATGCCCTTGAGGTTGAGGACGATGTCGGTGACGTCCTCGGTGACGCCCTTGATGGTCGAGAACTCGTGGGCGACGCCCTCGATGCGCACGCTCGTGACGGCGGCGCCGGCGAGCGAGCTGAGCAGCACGCGGCGCAGCGAGTTGCCGAACGTGTAGCCGAATCCGCGGTCCAGCGGCTCGATCACGAACGAGCCGCGGTTCTCCTCGACCTGTTCGGAGGTGATGCGGGGGATCTGGAAGTCGAGCATCGGAGAGGTCCTGACTGTTGTTTCATCTGCGCCGCGCCGGCGGGTGAGGGCGTGGGCGGCGCGCTTCGGGGGGATTTCGTGGTTACTTCGAGTACAGCTCGACGATGAGCTGCTCCTGCACCGGCGTCGTGATCTCGCGACGCTCGGGCTTGCGCAGCACCTTGGCGGTGAGCGCGTCATGGTCGGCCTGCAGCCAGGCGGGCACCTGGGCGGTGAGCTCAGTCGCGTCGCGGATGACCGCATCGGCGCCGGTGCCGGCCTTCACGGCGATGACGTCGCCGTCGCGGACCTGGTAGCTGGGGATGTCCACCCGGCGGCCGTTGATCGTCCAATGGCCGTGGCGGATGAGCTGGCGGGCCTGGCGGCGCGAGGCGGCGAAGCCGAGCCGCACGAGCACGTTGTCGAAGCGGCGCTCGAGCAGGGCCAGGAGGTTCTCGCCGGTGATGCCCTGCTGGCGCGAGGCCCTGTCGTAGTAGCGCGCGAACTGCTTCTCGAGCACGCCGTAGTAGCGCTTGGCCTTCTGCTTCTCGCGCAGCTGCACGCGGTACTCCGACTGGCGCTGGCGCCCGCGGCCGTGATCGCCCGGCGGGTAGGCGCGGCGCTCGACGCCGCACTTGTCGGTCAGGCAGCGCTCGCCCTTGAGAAAGAGCTTCTGCCCCTCGCGGCGGCACTGCTTGCACTGCGGGCTGGTGTCTCTGGCCATCGCTGCGCTCTAGACCCGCCGCCGCTTGCGCGGGCGGACGCCGTTGTGGGCCTGCGGGGTGACGTCCTTGACGCCGGTGACCTCCAGGCCCGCGGCCTGGAGCGAGCGGATCGCGGTCTCGCGACCCGAACCGGGGCCCTTGACGAAGACCTCGACCTTCTGCAGGCCCTGCTCGATGCCCTTGCGCGCCGCCGCGTCGGCGGTGACCTGCGCGGCGAACGGCGTCGACTTGCGCGAGCCCTTGAAGCCGGCGCCGCCGGCGGACTCCCACGCGATGACGTTCCCCTCGCGGTCGGTCAGGGAGACGATCGTGTTGTTGAAGCTGGTCTTGATGTGGGCCTGGCCGACCGGGATGTTCTTCTTCGGCTTGCGGCGGCCGGCGCGGGGGCGCTTCGGAGCGGGCATTCAGTGGCGGTTCCGGGGACGGGTGGGCGGGGATGTCACTTCTTCGTCGCCTTCTTCTTGCCCGCGACCTGCATGCGCTTGGGGCCCTTGCGGGTGCGGGCGTTGGTCTTGGTGTTCTGGCCGTTGACCGGCAGGCCGCGGCGGTGGCGCAGGCCGCGATAGGAGCCGATCTCCATGAGGCGCTTGACGTTCTGCGAGCGCTCGCGGCGCAGGTCGCCCTCGACGGTGAGGTCGCGGTCGATGAGGTCGCGCAGCTTGGAGACCTCGTCGTCGGTGAGGTCGCGGACGTAGGTGTCGGGATCGACGCCGGCCTCCTTGAGCAGCTTGTTGGAGGTCGAGCGGCCGATCCCGTAGATGTAGGTCATCCCGACCTCAACGCGCTTGTTGAGCGGGATGTTGATGCCGGCGATGCGTGCCATCTACTGAATCACCCCTGACGCTGCTTGTGACGCGGGTTCTGGCAGATGACGAGAACCGCGCCGTGGCGGCGGATGATCTTGCACTTCTCGCACATCGGCTTGACCGACGGTCGTACCTTCATGATCCCTTTCGGCTCGGTGATCAGCGATCCGGCTCTGGCTGCCGTTAAGGGCCGCCGCTACCGGTCGCCGACGCGCGCGCACGCCTTCCGGCGCGCACCACGCAGGCGTTCTACGATAGCAAAGGGGTGCTCAGCGGCAGCGGTACGGCGACCACCCTCGGCGGGCGGGAGATGTCCGGCACCGAGGGCGTGGTCTACCGGATCGTGGAGGATCGCCGTAGTCGTCCCGCCCTACGAGGGCTTGGTCAGCCGCGCCAGCCGCGGCGCGAAGCTCGTGCCCGACGACGACGTGCTGCACTGCCAGCTCCCGAGGCCGTCGCCGCTGGTGGACAGGAACAGGGACGGGGCCTTGCAGCGCTTGTCGCCCGAACGCTGGGAGACCTGGTTGTAGGAGCTCAGCGGATTGGTCGACGAGCTCGACCGCGCCGCCAGCACGCGCGTGGCGGCCTTGGAGCTCACGCTGCCGTCGTCCCAGAGCGCGACGACGCGGCCCTTCGCGTCGACGGCGACGTCCGCGGACGTGACGACGCGGCCGGTGGGCCCGACCACGCGCGGCGTCCCCCAGTTCCCCGCCGTGGTGCGCAGCTGGACCTTCAGCGTGGTCCCGCCGCTGCTGGAGAGCGGGAACAGCAGCGCCGCACGGCCGCTCGCGTTGACCGCGAACTGCGGCGTCCCGCGCGCCTGCCCGTCCGTGAGGGCGCTCACGCCCGTGAACCCGGCGCCGGGCGCCGCCTGGGACGTCTTGACGTGCAGCGGCCCGCTGGGCGACGTGCCCTCGGCCCAGAAGGCGAGCATCCCGCCGTTGCCCAGCACGAACGTCTGGAGCGTGGTGATCGCCGCGCTGCCCAGCTGCTCCTCGAAGGCGGCCGCGAAGGCCCCGGTGCCGTCGCCGCGCGAGACGCCGATCAGCAGCTGGGTGCCGCCGGCCGGGTTCACGCTCCACGTGACGGTGGGTCGGCCGGAGCTGTCCATGCCGACCGCGAGGTTGCCGAGCGTCGCGTCCGAGCGCGTCGCGATCGTCGCGACCTGAGGTGCCTGGCCGGATCGCAGCGTCGCGGCCTTCACGGTGGTCGGGCCCGCGGTCAGCGGAGACTGCATCCACGCGACGACGCCGTTCCCTGCCGCGTCGATGTCGGTCGCGATGTCGCTGACGTTCTGGCCGTCGCTCGGCAGCACGGTCGCCGTCTTGGGCAGCGACGAGCGGGCGCCGAGCGTCGCCGCGATGCCGATCGGCCCAGGCTCCTGGGTGTCGAGCATCCACGCGGCCACGAGCCGGCCGTTCGCGTTGACCGAGAGCCGCGGGAGGTCGAAGCCCGGCGCGCCGGCGTTGACGCCGACCGCGCTGCCCTGCGTGGCGTCGGACTTGATCGCACGAAGCTGCGCGGTCATCGTCTGCACCGCGCCGTTGCCGAAGATCTGCACCCCCTGACCGTTCGGCAGCGCCGCGTAGGTGCCGACGCGGAACGACGATGCCGTGTGCGGCGTCGACCACCCTGGCGCCGAGGCGTACGCGGGCGGCGCGAGAGCAGCGAGCGCTGCGATGGACGCGGCTGGGACCAACCGGCGGGCGCGCTTCAATGTGACCTCCTCAGGAGAGCCTGGTGGGCTCTGGTTCGCGTGTGGGACGTGGTGAAGGCTGTGCGGCCGCGGCGGCGTCGCGCTCGCGGAACCACTCGTCGCCCTCGATGGAGAAGTTCGGGACGATCCGGTCCAGCCAGCGCGGGAACCACCAGTTCGCCCGGCCGAGCAGGGTCATGACCGCGGGCACGAGCAGGCAGCGCACGAGCGTGGCGTCGACCGCGACGGCGACCCCCATGCCGACCCCGAACTGCTTGACGGTCGGATCGCCGTTGAGGACGAAGGCGAAGAAGACGCTGACCATGATCAGCGCCGCCGAGGTGATGACGCGGCCGGTGTTGGCGACGCCGGCGATGACCGCCTTCGTGTTGTCGTGCGTGCGCTCCCAGGCCTCCTTGATGTGCGTCATCAGGAAGACCTCGTAGTCCATCGAGAGCCCGAAGAGGATCGCGAACATCATCAGCGGTACGAAGCTGACGATCGCCACGCTCTCCGAGAGGCCGACGAGGTTCACGCCCCAGCCCTTCTCGAAGATCGCCGACACGACGCCGAACGCGGCGCCGATCGAGACGAGGTTCATGAGGCCGGCGGTGAGCGGGATCACGATCGAGCGGAACGCGAGCAGGAGCAGGAAGAAGCTCAGCCCCACCACGACGGCGATGGTGCTGACGAGGCGGCTGGAGATCTCGTCG
>Ga0081540_1001260_pt1 | contig 22090 bp, 17 predicted proteins | sample TabmetS2T1R1_FD_71024 | JGI IMG/M metagenome (GOLD analysis project Ga0081540, IMG submission 71024) | Tabebuia heterophylla rhizosphere microbial communities from the University of Puerto Rico - S2T1R1 | ecosystem: Host-associated > Plants > Roots > Rhizosphere ... | reverse complement strand
CGCCTATGTAACCCAGGAGCTAAGCACCATTGGCGCTTTGTCCGTCGCCGAAAACATCTGTCTCGGCGGCGATAGCAAGTCGCCGATATGGACGACCAGAAAGTTGCGCGACCGAGTGAAGCCTTACCTCGGGGCGGTGGGCCTAAGTGACATCGATTCGACGACGCCGGTTGACCAGCTGTCAGTCGCGCAACGGCAGCTGGTCGAAATCGCGAGGCTCCTATCTCGCAATGCCCGAATCTTGATACTCGATGAGCCGACCGCCGCGCTGTCCGATCTTGAGATCGAGAAGGTCAAGGCCGTCATCAAAGCTCTGGCACGCGAGGGGCGGTCAATCATCTATGTTACGCACCGACTGGACGAGGTCTTCGAGCTCGCGGATCGCGTGACCATCTTCCGCAACGGACAAAGTTTCGAACCAGTCGATGTCCAGCATCTAGACATCGACGCTCTCATCGAGCGCTTGCTGGGCCGTCGCCTCGAGCAGATGTTCCCGGCGCGTGGCGCTTCGCTAGGCGAAGTTGTGCTTGAGATTGAGAATCTCCTGGCGCCCGGGCTGACGACACCGACGTCGCTCAAGCTTCGCAAAGGCGAAATCCTCGGCCTTGCCGGTCATTTGGGGAGTGGGGCCAACGCGATCGTCCGCGCGGTTGCGGGCGCTGCGCCGCAATATAGCGGCACGATCCATCTAGGCGGCGATGCTTTCTCTCCCCGCAGCGTACGTGACGCCATGAAAAGGGGTATCGCTTACTGTTCCGATGATCGCAAGCGCGATGGAATTTTCGCGGTACGGCGCATCACTGAAAATCTCAGCGCGCCGGCAATCGAGCGTGTCACCGTCGGCGGCATCATCAGTGCGCGGCGGGAGACCGAACTCGCGGGGCGATTGGCTGCATTCTTCGAAATCAATGAGGGACGTCTCGATAGCCAGGCAGGCAAGCTGTCGGGCGGCAACCAGCAGAAGGTGGCGCTCGGGAAATGGTTGGGCATCGAGCCGTCCGTCCTGCTGGTGGAGGAGCCGACGCGTGGCGTGGACGTCGGCGCCCGCGCCGAAATTTATCGACATTTGCGCATACTGGCCGATCAGGGATTAGCCATCATGTTTTCCTCGTTCGACAACCAGGAGATTCTGGGCCTGTCCGATACGGTCGCAACATTCTTCCGCGGCCGCCTCGTGCGCGAGGCGCCGGCTGACCGCGTCAAGCCCGAGGCGCTGTTGCGGGATGTTACGCACCCGGAATCGCCGTCGGTCGGGGACGTGGCATGATATCAAAGACCATTGTGGCGAACCTTCCCCACGGCCGAATATCTGAGGCCACGCGGCGCCGCACCATTATTCTGGGCACGGCCGCCATCCTTCTGGTCTTGGTCGGAGGCGCAACGACACCCGGCTTTTTGACGCTGGACAACCTTCTTATCGTCATCCGCGCCGCCTCAATCACCGGAATTGTCGCGCTCGGCATGTCCTATGTTACGATTTCCGGCAATCTTTTTGCCCTCTCGGCGGAAGAACTGGCGGTCCTCTCCGCCTGTGTATTTGCGTGGCTGATGCGCTCGCACTACGATCTCGCCACCGGTCTGGTGCTAACGCTATTGTTTGCAGGCTGTGCGGGCAGCATTCAAGGCGCGATCGTCGCTAAAGGAGCCGATCCGATTATAACGACTCTGGCGTTCGGTGCGTTGTTCCGGGGGCTGGCGTCGCTCGTCAGCAACAACAAGAACATTCTCCTGGAAACCGATGCTGCCCAATGGTTGGGTACTGGACGGCCGCTCGGTATTCCGACGCAGAGTTGGGCCTTTGCAATCCTGACGATTGCCGGTTGGTTTGTCTTACAACGGACCCGGTTCGGGCGCCGGCTTCTGCTCACAGGCGCCAATCGGCACGCGGCCGCGGCGACAGGGCTTCCGGTTGGCCAAGCGTCGCTTATAGCGCTGACCCTGCTCGGATTGTGTTGCGGCATCGCAGGGATTTCAGCGGCGTCGCAGTTCGGGCTTGCGGTCGCCAATCTGTTCACAGGCCTCAACGTTGATGTGATTGCTGCCGTGCTGGTCGGCGGCATCTCACTGCGCGGCGGGCTGGGCACGCCACTGCAGGCGGCCCTCGGTGCAATCTTTATCGCCCTTCTCGAGAACTACATGTTGCTGCACAGCTTCACAAGCGGTCAGCGGATGCTTGTGGTTGGTTGCCTCGTCGCCGCAGCTACCCTGGGATTTCATGTCATCCAGCGGAGGCGCGCGTGAACCGGCGCGAAATCATGATCGATCTCGGGATGCGCATCGCCCTCATGGCGGCGGTGTATGCAGTCTTCGCGATGATGTTGCCATCCTACCGCACAGTCAGCGGGGCCGCCGCATTGCTGGATGGCGCGGTGCTCGTCGGTGTGGTGGCGCTCGGCGTCGGGATCACGATGTTGGCCGGCGAGTTTGATCTTTCCGTCGGGTCGCTAGCGGCGGTGGTCGGGGTTCTCACGGTCAACATGATCATTGCGGGCATGAACGTTGCGCCGGCGGTATTGATCGCCATCCTCGCGGCGGCAATCTTCGGAGGTCTTCAGGGCCTGGTGATCGCCGTGACTGGTATCAACTCCCTCGCCTTCACCATCGGAACGCTCATTTGCTTGCGTGGCTTTGCGCTGATCATCAGCAACGAAAACAGCGTTACTATACCCATTCCGAGGTTCGGCGAGACCGACTTCTTGGCGGCGCGGATCCTTGGCGTGCTTTCGCCAATGAGCATCACGATGTTCTCGATCTTTGCTCTGGGCTTTCTGTTTCTCAACTATACTGTCTGGGGCCGCGAGATCTATGCAATTGGTGGCGGAAGGGCAGAAGCAAGAGCAGCGGGTGTGTCCACGATCAAGCCGTTGGTCATCGCCTTCGCCATTTCGGGCGCTTTGGCCGGGCTCGGTGGCGCCTTGTCGTCCGTTCGCCTCGGCAGTGCAACGCCTCTGGGCTTCGATACCTTACTTCTGTCGGTCGTCACTGCCTGTCTGATCGGGGGCGTTTCGCTCGAAGGCGGCCGCGGCACCGTTTTGGGCATCTTCTGTGGCCTTCTGACGCTACGAATTCTGGTGGGGGGAGTGTCGAGCCTCGGAGCTCCATACTGGCTGCAGAGCTTGGCCATAGGCGCATTGCTGATCCTGGCAATTCTTGTGCAGATGCTCATCAATATCATGCGGCGCAACGCGTCAGGTGCACGAGCGCGCCCGCAACCTGGCTGAAACTCGAATGTCGAGAACGAAAATTTCGCAAATCGTGCTTGATTTTGACAATTCGTCCGAGTTCTTCGCATGCGACTGTGCAACAAGGGACGGAATTCGCTATGGATTATTCATTTGCGGTCGCCTATCAAGTGTCGGCCGGTTGGGCAGCGACGCCATGGGGCGGCTTGGCTGGGGTGATGCTGCGGATCTCACGTTAGAATGAGCGACCAGAATGCACGGGGAATGCACCGTTTGAGCACCCATCCGTGGTTCGGACCCACGGGTGCCGAGGTGCTATCGGAGGACGGAGAGCGAATTCTCTGTAGAGGCTGGCTTGACAATGCCGGCGATCCCCAACCGGCAACGCTGGCCGTCTTTCTCGCTTCAGAGCATCCAGCACCAGCCCTTCTTGATCGTTTGACCCATGAGTATGCGCTCAGGGACAGGCTAGACGGCCGGTCAACCGTACGACCGCGTGCGCTCGTGCACGAAAACGGTCACACCGTGCTGCTCCTTGATGACCCTGGCGGCCAGCCGCTTGACCGGCATCTTGGCCGCCCCATGGAGTTGGGACCGTTCTTGCGACTCGGAATTGGCCTGTCGGCGGCGCTCCGCGAACTGCACGAAAAAGGTATCATTCATAAGGATATCAAGCCGACCAATGTGCTCGTCAATTCCACTGCCGATCAAGTCTGGCTGACGGGCTTCGGCATCGCCTCGCGCCTGCTGCGCGAACGCCGGGCGCCCGAGCCACCCGAGACCATCGCCGGCACGCTCGCCTACATGGCGCCCGAACAGACCGGCCGGATGAACCGGTCAATCGACTCCCGCAGCGACCTGTATGCCCTCGGCATCACGTTCTACGAGATGCTGACGGGCCAGCTTCCGTTTGCCGCGTCAGATCCGATGGAATGGGTGCACTGCCACATCGCGCGGCGGCCGATGCCACCGGGCGAGCGGCGAAAGGATTTGCCCCGCGCCATCGCGGCAATCGTCATGAAGCTGATCGCCAAGACGCCCGAGGACCGCTATCAGACCGCGGCGGGCCTGGAGAGCGATCTCCGGCGCTGCCTTGCCGGATGGGAGGCACAGCGGCGGATCGACGATTTTCCGCTCGGCGAACACGACCGGCCGAATCGGCTTTTGATTCCCGAGAAGCTTTACGGGCGCGAGCACGAGGTTGAAACCCTGCTCGCCGCCTTCGATCGCATCCTCAACCATGCGACTCCGGAGCTCATGCTTGTCTCCGGTCATTCGGGCATCGGAAAGACCTCGGTCGTCAATGAAGTGCACAAGGTCCTGGTGCCGCCGCGCGGGTTGTTCGCCTCCGGCAAGTTCGACCAGTACAGGCGCGACATCCCCTACGCGACGCTGGTCCAGGCTTTTCAGAGCCTCGTCCGGCCTCTGCTCAGCAAGAGCGACGCCGAGTTGGCGAGTTGGCGCCACGCCCTTCTGGAGGCGCTGGGCCCGAACGGGCGGCTCATGACCGACCTGATGCCCGAACTCCGCCTCATCATCGGAGACCAGCCGCCGGCACCCGAGCTTCCGCCGCAGCAGGCACAAACCCGCTTCCAGCTGGTGTTCCGGCGCTTCATCGGCGTATTTGCCCGGCCCGAACATCCGCTGGCGCTCTTCCTGGACGATCTGCAATGGCTCGATGCGGCGACCCTCGATCTGCTGGACGACCTGTTGACGCGGTCGGATCTTCAGCACCTCCTGCTGATCGGGGCCTATCGTGACAACGAAGTCAGTCCGGCGCATCCGCTCATGCGCAAGCTCAACACCATCAGGGCCGCCGGCGGAAAGATTGCGGAGATCACGCTGACGCCACTCGCCCGGGAGCATCTGCGGCAGTTGATTGCAGACGCTCTTCGCTGCGAGCCGGAGCGCGCCGCCCCGCTTGCGGAGCTGGTGCATGAAAAGACGGGCGGCAATCCGTTTTTCGCCATGCAGTTCCTGTCTTCGCTCTCCGAAGAAGCCTTGATCACCTTCGACTATGACGCCGCGTGCTGGTCCTGGGATCTCGACCGTATTCACACCAAGGGATACACCGACAACGTCGTTGATCTTATGGTCGGAAAGCTCATCCGCCTGCCGGCCGACGCGCAGAATGCGTTGCAGCAGCTGGCTTGTCTTGGAAACATCGCCGAGATCGCAACACTTTCGGTCGTCCTCGGGATTGCGGAGGAGCAGGTCGACACGGCTTTGTGGCCAGCCCGCCGTCAGGAGTTGGTCGAACGCATGGCCGGCACCTACCGGTTCGTCCACGATCGCGTTCAGGAGGCCGCCTATTCGATGATTCCGAAGGAGCTGCGTGTCGAGGCGCACCTTCGAATAGGCAGACTGCTCGCGGTGCATACGCCTCCCGAAAAGCGGGAGGAGGCGATCTTTGACATCGTCAATCAGCTCAATCGCGGGGCGAGCTTGATCACGTCCATGGCGGAGCGCGAGCAGCTCGCCGAGTTCAATCTGCTCGCGGGTCAGCGCGCCAAGGCTTCGACCGCGTACGTTTCGGCGCTGACCTACCTCACCACCGGCGTGGCGTTGCTGCCGGAGGACGGCTGGCAGCGCCGGCGCGAGCTCGCCCTCGGGCTGGAGCTGAATCGGGCCGAATGCGAGTTTCTCACCGGTGCGCTCGATGAGGCGGAACAACGCCTGGAAGCACTTTCAGCCCGCGCCATAGATGCAGTCGAACAGGCGATCGTCGCGCGCTTGCGCGTGGAACTATATGTGGCCCTCGATCGAAGCGACCGCGCGGTCGTCGTTGGTCTCGATTTCCTTCGGCACCTGGGCATCGAGTGGTCGCCACATCCGACAGCAGAGGAAGCGCGCCGCGAGTACCAGCGGATCTGGTCAACTCTCGGGGACTGTCCGATCGAGGACGTCGTTGCTTCACCTCCGATGACCGACCCCAAATGGTACGCGACCATGGACGTCCTCAACGCCATCGTGTCGCCGGCGTTGTTTACCGACCGGAATTTGCCGTGTCTCGTCATCTGTCGGATGGCGAATCTCAGCCTCGAGCATGGGATCAGCGACGCAGGATGCTTCGCCTACGTCTGGCTCGGCATGCTCATCGGGCCGTTTTTCGGCGCCTACCGGGAAGGATTTCGCTTCGGCAAGCTCGGCCTGGACCTAACGGAACAGCGCGGGCTGCGTCGCTTCGAGGCCCGCGTTTACCTGGTCTTCGGGCACCGCGTCATTCCCTGGACGCAGCCCATCCGCACCGGCCGAAGCCTGTTGCGGCGCGCCTTCGATTCGGCCAACAAGCTCGGCGATCTGACGTTTGCAGGATATAGCTGTGACAACCTGATTGCACACCTGCTTGCGACTGGAGACGGCCTCGGCGACGTGCAGCGCGAAGCCGAGAACGGCCTCGAGTTTGCACACAAGGCGCGGTTCGGTCTCGTCGTTGACATTATCAAGACCCAGCTTCAGCTCATTCGGACACTCCGTGGTCTAACACCGACATTCGGCTCATTTGACGAAGAGGGGTTCGATGAGCGCCTCTTCGAACACCATTTGGCAAGTAACCGAGCCTTGGCGTTGGCCGAGGTCTGGTACTGGATCCGCAAGGTGCAGGCGCGCTTCTTCTCGGGTGATTACTCGTCCGCCATCGCGGCGGCAGCGAACGCCGAACCGCTGCTCTATACGACGCCGTTCTTCGATTTGGCGGAATACCATCTGTACGCCGCCTTGGCACGGGCTGCGCTCTGCGATGCGACAGGCACCGCGGAACGCGCCCAGCACCTGGAGGCCCTCGCTGCCCACCATCGTCAGCTCCAAGCATGGGCGGAGAACTGCCCCGACAACTTCGAGAACCGCGCCGCACTGGTCGGCGCGGAGATTGCCCGGATTGAAGACCGGACACTCGATGCGATGAACCTTTACGAACAGGCCATCCGTTCGGCGCAGGCGAACGGCTTTGTTCATAACGAGGCGGTCGCCAGTGAGCTTGCGGCACGCTTCTACGCCGCCCGTGGCTTCGAGTTTGCAGGGCGCGGGTATCTTCGAAACGCTCGTCACTGCTATCTCCGCTGGGGAGCTGACGGCAAGGTGCGGCAACTCGACACGATGCATCCGCGCCTCAAAACGGAAGAGCCTGCGGCCGCTTCGACGAGTACGATCACGGCGCCTGTCGAGCACCTCGACCTCGCGACCGTAATCAAGGTGTCGCAGGCCGTCTCGGGCGAAATCGTGCTGGAAAAGCTGATCGAGTTGCTGATGCGAACCGCCATCGAGCAGGCCGGCGCCGAACGGGGTCTGCTGATCCGCCAGCGCGAGGCCGAGCTTCGCATCGAGGCGGAGGCCACGAGCAGCGGGGAGACGATCCTTGTGCAACTACGTGACCAACCCGTGACCACGAATCTGCTGCCGGAGTCGGCACTGCATTACGTCCTGCGTACCCACGAGAGCGTTCTTCTCGAGGATGCGGTGGCACAGCCGTCGGCATGGCAAACCGACCCGTATATCTGCGACCGCCGCGCACGATCCGTCCTCTGCCTGCCCTTGATCACCCAGGCCAAGCTCATCGGTGCGCTCTACCTCGAGAACAATCTCATTCCGAACGTCTTCGCACCGGCTCGGATGGCAGCGCTGAAACTGCTGGCGTCGCAGGCCGCGATCTCTCTTGAGAATTCGCGGTTATACGGCGATCTTCAGGAGCGGGAGTCGAAGATCCGACGCCTCGTCGACGCCAACATCATCGGAATTTTCATCTGGGATCTTGATGGTCGAATTATCGAGGCGAACGACATCTTTCTCCGCATGGTCGGATATGACCGCGAGGACCTCCTCTCCGGTCGCATGCGTTGGACGGATCTGACGCCGCCAGAATGGCGCGACCAGGCCACAAATATCGTCGAAGAGGTGAAGACGACTGGCATCGCGCGGCCCTACGAGAAGGAATATTTCCGCAAGGATGGCAGCCGCGTGCCCGTTCTGATCGGCTCGGCGATCTTCGAGCAAGCCGGAAACCAGGGTGTTGCCTTCTTGGTGGATCTGACCGAGCGCAAGCTGGCGGAGGCCAAGGCGCTCGAGAGCGAGCGACGCTATCACGAGATGCAGATGGAGCTCGCGCACGCGAACCGTGTTGCGACGATGGGGCAGCTCTCGGCTTCGATCGCCCACGAGGTCAGTCAGCCCATCGCCGCGACGATCGCTAACGCCCAGGCGGGGCTGCTCTGGCTGAACCGTCAGCCGCCGCGGTTGGAGGAGGTCAGTCAGGTGCTCGCACGCATCGCCAAGGATGGAAGTCGCGCGAGCAACGTCGTCGGCCGGCTGCGCGATCTCTTCAAGAAGACGGCGCCGAAGATGGAGCGACCGGATATTAATGGAGTGGTCGCCGAGGTGATCGAGCTCACGCGCGGTGAAGTCGTGAAGAATGGCATTTCGACGCAAATACACCTTGCGGAAGACTTGCCTGCCGTTCAAGCTGACCGGACCCAGCTGCAGCAGGTGATACTTAACCTAATCGTCAACGCGGTCCAGGCGATGAGTGGCTGCGACGCCCCCAGGCGCGAGTTGCTGATCAGCACGTCGACAAACGGTCCAGGCGAAGTCCTCGTTTCTGTATCTGATTCAGGCCCGGGTATAACCTCCGAAAGCCTCGGGCGTCTTTTCGATCCATTCTATACGACGAAGCCGGACGGCATGGGGATGGGACTGTCGATCTGTCGCTCAATCGTGGAAGGCCATGGGGGACGAATATGGGCAACGGCGAACGATCCGCAGGGCGCTGCCTTCCACTTCACCCTCCCTTTTGCACGGCAAGAGTTCACCGCGCCACAGAATGCTGACCACGCCTGATTCCGGACGCAATTGGAGGGTCGACGCGACGTATTCTGAGTGCGGGGGCGGAGAACGCAACCGCCACTGCGTTGGTACCCACTCTGGATAAGACCAGGATTCACCAGCGCTTGGGCGCTTTGGTTTCTGCGGCCTCTTTCGAACGCGGCGGGAATGATGGAGCAGCTCGACATCGAGCCCCTGCTGCCATCGCGAGCGCGGACGAGGCCGGATTGACCCGTGCGCAAATTAGAATTCAGGGGTGTTCCAACTCGTTCGCCCGAAAAGTTGGTAAAGTCCCAGTTTGAAAGTTTAAAGGCTTCGCGTTTGTTGAAGGGGCCGCCCGGTGATTGCCGGCAAGCTGCGCAAGATTTCGCAGAGTATTGGCATGTCAGATATTTTGATCCACTGCCCTATCACGGGGCCAGGTTGTGTCGACCGGATTGCCCGAAGTAGCAATCCCTCTCAAATGCCCACGCTTTGGATAGAACTATTTTTGGAAACCAAGGACAATTGGGGCAGTAGCCCAAGCGCCACTAACAGCGAGACACCAGAGGGGCCTCATTCGTGAGTGACGCGGTGTCCGCGCACCAAGAACTCAACGACCGTTCGGACATCCTCCGCAGGATTATCTCGGCAAATTTGAACAAGCACCTGCCGTTACCTCCCCATAGGATGCGATTGCCATGCGGTCTCTGCGAGATCCCGTCGAGGCACGCGTGGACCAACGAACCAATTCGGCGCTGCTTGCTGAGCAGAGCTACGCCGACGATGCTTTGGGAGATATGAGGATGAAGAAGCTTGGGCTGTACCTGACGGCAGCGAGTAGCCTTGTCGCTCTTGCGCCTGCAGCGCATGCACGATCGGCTGCCTATGATGGCTCCTGGGACCTCGTCTTCGTGACGCGTGTCGGCAAATGCGATCCCACCTACAATTTCACCGTCAACATCTCCAGTGGCCTCGTCACCCATCCCAACCTCGTGAAGTTCAGTGGATATGTCGCGAAATCCGGAGCGGTCCGCGCTTCCGTGACGGTCCACGACAAGTACGCCGCGGGCTCCGGCCGACTTTCTCGGACGTCAGGCCACGGCACATGGAGCGGCCACGCAGGAACTGCACAATGCTCGGGCTACTGGACCGCGCAACGAAACTGATCTGATCGCTTTCGCATTGACCGGTCGGCGTGGCAGCGACTGCGGCAGCAGATCATGTTTCGTTTTCTTGTCTTGGCTTGCTGACCCAGGAAAGCCAGAGAAGACGGCGTGTTCAGCGGCGCAGGAGCGATTCGGGGGAAAGGCGCTCGATTGCGGGTGGTATGCGCGCCCATACGGGGGACTTTGGGTGCGGCAGATGGCAACAGGCTTCCACGGCCTTACGGAATGGACCAGCGATAGTCACGCGACGACATGCCGACGTGCTGGCGAAAGCGACGCGCACAATGGCTCTGATCGGCGAAGCCCGCGGCAAGCGCAATTTCGGAAAGAGAGAGATCAGTCCCTGATAAGAGCTCCTTGGTTCGCTCGACGCGACGACGGATGAGGTAGTCGTGCGGCGTCAGACCGACCGATTGCTTGAAGACACGAACGAAATTACAGACCGACAGGTTAGCAAGCTTGGCCAGCGCCTCTACGCTGATGCGTAGCTCGATGTTTGCGTCGATGTGCTCGCGCACGCACCGTACGCCCTTGGCGGTAGACCGCCGCAGAATAGCCTGCCAGCCAATGGCGCTCGTTGGATCCACCGAACCGACGGCAACGGGCCGCGCTGGCAGAGCTGCCGGAAACTCCTCTGACCGAGGACAGCAAACCCGGCATTGAGCATTCGATTGCTTGCGCATCCAACGTTTCTGTGTTGGGTTTGATGTCGCTCCCGCAGAGTACTGGAGAAGATCAGCCGCCCTGCTTTGGCTAAGGTCAGCTCTTGTTCAGCGTGCAGAGGAGGATGATGGTCATCCGAACCGTTTAATCGAATGATTAAACCTACAAAGACAACCGATTTGTCCAAAGAACGGGCTCGACCAGATGGCGCAGCACCACTTGCGCGACTGACCTCAGGGAAGCCCCAGCGGGCCCTCCGTGCGGCAGGTTGCACGCCCAAGCGATCATACCTTCGTGTGATGACACTGTTGTCGCGAGGCATGATATGGATAGATAGACGCTGAACCTGCTGCTGGTTGACCGTGAGATGCCCCAGGCGTCGGACCAGACCCCTGTCGTGCACATCGTCGACGACGACGGCTCGTTTTGCTATGGGCTTGAAAGTCTATTCCGCTCGGTCGGGCTGCTAGTACGAACCTATGGATCGGCTCTAGAATTGATCAAGGCGGATCGACCGACTGGCCCGGGTTGCATCGTGCTTGACGTCCGCTTGCCGGGAATCAGCGGCCTGGATTTCCAAGAGGAGCTTGCGGACCTGGGTATACAGCTGCCTGTCGTCCTGATGACCGGACATGGCGATATTCCGATGTCCGTCCGCGCCATGAAAGCGGGCGCCATCGACTTTCTGCCCAAGCCGTTCCGCGACCAGGACATGATCGACGCGGTAACAACGGCCATCAATCGCAATCGCCTTCAGCGGGACAGCGAAATTCAGGCCATCGCTCTGATCGGCCGGTACGAGACCCTTTCGCCGCGGGAACGAGAGGTGATGGCCTTAGTAACGGCGGGCAAGATGAACAAGCAGATCGCAGCGGAGCTCGGATTGAGCGAGGTGACGATCAAGATTCATCGCGGCGCTGCAATGCGGAAGATGGACGCCCGTTCGTTGGCCGACCTGGTTCGAATGGCGGACGCACTGAAGGGCAGAGCACGTTGAATGACAACTGAACGGCAAGACGAAGCGATGCGCACGGAGGCCAGCTCGATAGGAGCCGCGGTATGGCGAACGGACATCTGATTTCGATCGTAGACGATGACTCGTCCATGCGCGATGGACTTGCAGCGCTCGTCAGCGCGCTCGGCCACGATGTTCGTGCATTTGCATCGGCCGAAGAGCTCCTCGCATCCAGGGAGCTCGATCAGTTTTCGTGCGCGATCACCGATATCCAGATGCCCGGGATGGACGGGTTTGAACTGAAAAGGCAGCTCAGCCTGCGCGATAGCCAGATGCTCGTTATCATGATCACCGCGCGCCCGGAGCCCGATCTTGAAGAAAAGGCAATTGCGAGCGGGGCAACATACTTCCTCCGCAAGCCCTTTGAAGCGGAGACGCTGGTCTGTTGCCTCGAAAAAGCCCTTGGACGTTAAGGCAGCGCGCACGGCGGCGATTATCGGTGCTTCGAAGATTGATGTCGGACCGACCGGGCCTTTGGACGGTATCCACCCGACGCTTCTCACCTCGGTGGGGGTCGACTGCGTCGAGACTGATAAATGCTTAAGCGCAGTGGTCGAGACGGGCGGGGCCCACTAGTCCAGTCTAGCCCGCGATCGAACCTCCGAGCAGCCACCGCAACTCCTCGATTTTGCTCGTTAAGTTTGGTCGAGGAGATGCTGCCTTTTCGACTGGCCGAACCATTCCTGACTTCGCAGAGTGTTCAAGCTTATCCGCCATTCGCGCCAGATCGACAGTCGACCGCGCGCCCATTTTTGACATGACGCGATTACTGTGAACGCGAGCCGTATGCGTACAGATACCTATTTGGCTGGCGATCTCCTTCGCCTCCTTCCCCGCGGAAAGTAAGATCATTATCTCCCGCTCACGGGGCGTTAGCGATGCGAACCTGTTCCTGATTTCGCTCAGCACACTATAATTCGCACGGCGTGCGTGATCTTGCTCGATGCCGCTTTTCACCGCATCGAGCAGCTCTCGATCGCGAAATGGTTCGACGAGGTATTCTATCGCACCGGCTTTCATCGCGCGCACGGACATTCGAATGTCGCTATCACCAGTGACGAAGATAACAGGAGTTTGACATTTCATCTTGGTAAACTTGGCCTGAAGGTCGAAACCATCAGGTCCAGGCTCCAGCACAATGCAATTGGGAGCGCAAGACTGGCTCGTCCGTAAATACTCTTCGCTCGATTCGAAGAGTTTGACCGTGAGGCCGGCTTTCTCGAGCAATGTGCATAAGGCGGTTCGCGTAACGATATCGCCATTCACGACAGCAACGATAGGACATTCATCGGTCATCGGGTCGTCACCACTCATTCGGTACACCAAGTGTGATTGGTTCGCTAAGGGCAGCCGTTAGATTTTCCAAGTTGGGCTCCAGTATGTGACGGCCGAAACGCGTGAATGCTTGCCCGGAATTGCTATCGTGAGCCCATTCTTGCTTGTTTCTAATTCGTCATACGCGACCACATTTCCGCGTGTCCAAGCATCGCGAGCGATTTCCCCCTCGCTATGCCCGGCAAAGCTAGTACACCATCCTTGGCTGTCATTTCGCGCGGCGGCTTACCACCCTTCAATCGTGGCGTGTCCCCAACCGATCAAAACGCTCCGAGACAAACGAAGCAAAATTGCACACGAAGTACGCCGCATCGCCGAGATGGCAGCTCAGCGAGCGCCGTCATCGATCAGATGATGCTGTCGCGACCGCATGCGCCACCTGTCACGCCGTGGCGTTCGTTTCGAGCAAGGCGCCCGCGCTTTCGCTGATAGGGCACAATACCGGCCGCTCGGTGTCACGACAATCTTGCGCGGGGATTGGGAGAGTCGCGGAAACGATGCCCCCTAAGCTCCCCTGCCATCCTGTTTGCCGACCACGAAGAAAATCGTGAGACTGCCGGCCGCGCCGCGGCCTGCCCTATCGGGGGCCTAAGCGGCTGCCCATAAGGTCATGTACGCCACTCGCGTTGAGCGCTAGCGGCCGGGCGAGCATATGCTTTGGCCGCATCAACTTGGGAAGCTTTCTCAGCTCGCCGCTGGTAGTCGTCGGCAAGGGCCTTGAGCTGACGCGCAATCGCTTCGTCGGTCATGGTTTGGGCAGCGCGAAGCAATGTCCGTGCTGCTTCCAAATATGCCTTGCCACGTTGTGAGATCTGGAACGTCATAGAGCGCTCGCGCTGTTCTCAGGCAGCCGTTGGAAGGCGATTTGGAGCCAGGGAAGCCAATTGCGGTCACTTTCCCGGCGCGCTCTGAAGCGATCAACGCACTTCTTGGAACAAAGAGGAGTTCGCCACGAGTAATGCCGGATGAGACCAAACTTGCCATCACAGACTGCGCATCGTGTGGCTCTGCCCTTTCCAAGACTTTCGGAGCAATTGGGCATTGTGGTCTCCTCTTGGCTTTGTGTAGCTATTCGTCGAACATCCCTATTTCACTATCGGGCTCGATGAGCCCATGCGGCTTTTCCGACACGCGCAGCTTAAGACGATCGAGATCAACGGCTCAATTGCACCTAGGTAAACGTCAGACATGCAAAGCGGTCACGGAACTATACAAAGGTGTGCAGCGCTCGCCTTTAGTCGTAGACGTAAAGTCGCGAAGGAGACCTAACAGCTTCGCATTGCGCCCACGCCGCTCCGCTGCGAAGCGCTGATCGAACAGCTCGCGGATGCCTTAATCGGTGTTTGGCTGAGATTGGACCTGCCGATGTCGACGTATCGATCGCTGCTAGCGGCCGAACGATAAGCTCACACGCGTTTCTATATTTTCGTTGCTTGAGATATTCAAACAACGCCCAACGGTCATCATAGGCGCTTTTTCGCGAACAAGAACGTCAACGCAGCAAAATCGGAGACACCACATTGACGACGTCGGTGGGGGAAATCGTGATGCCCAACCCAAGCGACCAGCGGCCCGGCAGCGGAGCCGACATCTTGACCCGCCACTGATCGCCGCTGATGCGCTCGGCGTCCGCCGTCACCGCCGCGATGTCTCCTTCCGGATTGCCGAGCGTCACTGAAACCGCCTGTGCGACAAGCGGCATTTCGTCGCCATTTTGAAGCTGGATTGCGATTTCGACTAGACCTGCACGGCCGGGCGAAACCGTGACGTTCGCCATCGCCTTGACGGCATGAAGGTGGGTGAAAAAGCTTTCGTCCGCCTCGGGCACGGCAGGAGGGGCGGCTGCTTGCTTCGACGTGTCCGGGGTCCGCTCAGGCGCTCGCGCGCCCAGGCTCAGAACCTCAAACGAGAGCTTCACATTCCCGGCCTGCGCGAAGGTCAGTACGACAGGCACCGCATCGCCCTGCCGCAATGACGCCGTGAGATCTTGGAACATCAGGTGAGTGCCGCCCGGCGCAAGTTTTAGGATCTGGCCTGGCGCGATCGCGATCCCACTATCCGCCGGCCGCATGGTCATGATGCCATCGCGGACGGCCATCTCGTGAATCTCCGTGCGCTTGGCCGCGGTCGTTGACGCCGACAACAGGCGTTCGGACACGCTGCTCCGGTTCTCGATCGTCAGATAACCGGCGGCGACTTTTGCACCGCCCGACGTGGCCCGGCTCCAGGGCTCTGTGATGATGAGATTTTCAGACACAGCATTCTCGGCCTGCGAAAGCGTTGCAAGCATATGCGATATCAATGCTGCGCAGACGCACGCGTGCGCGAACTTAGCCATCATCCTACCTTCCGCCTTTTTGACAACTCGCCGCGTCCTCTGAGATCGGCTCATGCCGCCCAGTTGCGGCTGTGGGAACGAGAGTCTGCGGTGAGATCTAAGCCACTTCGCACGACACCGCTTGTACGGCCTTGTGCTGTTTGGTTGAACCTCTTCCATCGCAGCCTTCGCCTCGTTGACGCAGCCGCCCTGGCGTTCCTCCAACGTGCGGGTTGATTTGGACAATTCCAGACAAATTGCTGCTCGTCTTGTTCTCTCCAAATGACGACGAATTTCGGAAGCTGCAGCTGTTGCAGATCGCACTATTGCGCCGATCGCGAGAGCGCTTAGCACTGGGAGAGATCATGCCAAATCTGTCGCGCAGGTCGCTGATCAAGGCGTCGGCCCCCGTTGGGGCGGCGTTATTGTCAGGCGCGTTCCCGTCAACCGACGCGGCGCAAGCCGAAGGTGCCCATATGCACACCGCCGAGGCGCCGACCACTGCAGCGCCGGTGAAGGCAACGCCGAATATGCCGAATATGGCGGCTAATGCTTCCAACCCGAGCTATCTCTTTCTCAACAGCGAAGAGGCGGCCTTCATCGAAGCCTCTGTCGCGCGCCTGATCCCCGCCGATGATAGATGGGGCGGAGCCATCGAGGCCGGCGTTCCCAACTTCATCGACAAGCAATTGGGCGGCGCGTGGGGCGCGGGCGAGCGGCTCTATCGCAGCGGTCCCTGGCAAAAGGGGGCGCCGACCCAGGGCTATCAGCTTCCGTTCACCCCGGCCGAATTTTTTCGCACTGCGATCGCCGCCATCAACGCCGAGCTCAAGGCCGCTACGCCGTTTGCCAGGATGAGCGTCGCCGGTCAGGAGGCCTATCTGAAGAGCCTCGAGGCAGGCGGCAAGGATCTCGGCGGCATACCGTCGGCAGAGTTCTTCGCGGCTCTTTGGCAGATCACTGTCGAGGGATTTTTCAGCGATCCGGTCTATGGCGGCAATCGCGACATGATGGCGTGGCGGATGATCGGTTTCCCCGGCGCCTACGCCTCTTACTACGATCTAGTCGATCAACACGGCATCGACTTCCAGCAGAAGCCGACAAGCCTTGCTTCGGACGTGCACATGCACGTCCACGTTCACACTGAAATTCCCGCTCGCCTGCCCGAATAAAGGATTTTTTCAGATGGCAGAACGTCTCAAGCCCGTGGATGTCGTCACCATTGGCGTCGGATTGACCGGCGCCATCATGGCAAAGGAGCTTGCGGCCGCAGGACTCAAGGTGGTCGGGCTCGAACGCGGACCACGCCGCGACACCTCGCCGGATTTTCAGGCACCCGCCATCCATGACGAGCTACGCTTTGCCGTGCGCAAGGCGCTGATGCAGGACAACGTCAAGGAGACGGTGACCTTTCGGAACACCGCCGATCAGACCGCCCTTCCCCTGCGCCGCTGGCAAGGATTTTTGCCGGGCACAGGGACCGGTGGCTCTGCCGTGCATTGGAATGGACAGACCTATCGCTTCCAGCCCGTCGACTTCGTCTACAAGAGCCATATCGAGCAGCGCTACGGCAAGAACTTCGCCGACCCCGACCTCACCATCCAGGACTGGGGCGTCACCTACGATGAACTCGAGCCGCACTACGACCGCTTCGAATATCTGTGCGGCACCAGCGGAAAGGCCGGCAACATCAAGGGAAAAATTCAGCCGGGCGGCAATCCATTTGAAGGATGGCGCTCGCGCGACTATCCGACTCCGCCAATGAAGGAAACACAATATGGCGCACTGTTCCGCAAGGGCGCCGAAAAGCTGGGTTACAAGGCCTATCCGCAACCCGCCTCGACGTTGAGCCAACCTTATACGAATCCGGAAGGGTTGACCCTGCAGCAATGCGTGTTCTGCGGCTTCTGCGAACGCTTTGCCTGCGAGCACTATGCAAAGGCGAGTCCGCAGACGGTGATCTTGCCCGTCGTGCTCAAGAATCCCAATTACGAGATGCGCTCCAATTGCCAGGTGCTGCGCATCAACCTGGACTCGACCGGCAAACGCGCGACCGGCGTTACCTATGTCGACGGGGCGGGCCGCGAATTCGAACAGCCTGCGGATCTGGTCCTGGTGACGGCTTTCGCGCTTAACAACGTGCGCCTGCTGCTCAACTCCGGCATTGGCAAGCCCTATGACCCGAAGACGCAGACCGGAACGGTCGGCCGCAACTACGCCTACCAGACCGTCAGCAGCGTCACCGTGTTTTACGACGAAGACACGCGGATCAATCCGTTCATGGCATCGGGATCGAGTGGCACTGTGATGGACGAGTTGTCCGGGGACAATTTCGACCACTCAAAACTCGGGTTCATCGGCGGCGCCTATGTCGGCGCCATCATGACCAACGGGCGTCCGATCGAGTTTCACCCGACGCCGCCCGGCACCCCCACGTGGGGGCTGGAGTGGAAAAAAGCGGTCGCGCGTCACTACAACCACACCGTGGTGCTGACGGTGCACGGCATGTCGCATCCGAGCCGCGCCAACTATCTCGACCTCGACCCCACTTACAAGGATGCCTGGGGCATGCCCCTGCTCCGTCTGACCTTCGACTTCCCCGACAACGATCTTCGGATGTCCAAATACGTCACCGACAAGACGGTCGAGATCGGCCGCGCTATGGGCGGCACCACCGTGGTGGGCGCGCCGCGCAAGGGCCCCTACACTTCCACGATCTATCAGACGACGCACAACACGGGTGGCGCGGTGATGGGCAACGATCCCACGACCAGCGCGATCAACCGCTATTTGCAGTCGTGGGACGTGCCGAATGTCTTTGTGATCGGCGCCTCGGCGTTTCAGCACAACGGCACTTACAACCCGACCGACACCGTCGGTGCCCTGACCTATTGGGCCTTGGACGCCATCAAGAACCGGTATCTCAAGGCGCCCGGCGCGCTGGTGCACACATGATCGAGATGAGCAAAATTACATCGGGGACTCTGATCTCGCTCGCTCTCGCTGCGGGCTCAGCGTCCGCCCAGGAAACGGCGCGGCAACTTGACCTCAAACATGGTGCAATGATCGCAGCGCAAGGCACGGCGAATGTTCCAGCCTGCGCTCAATGCCACGCGTTCAATGGCGCCTCCGACGGCAGCGGCGCGTTTCCGCGATTGACCGGACAATCACCCGCCTATCTTGTTGAGCAGATGCGCGATTTTGCCTCGTCGCGACGCGACAGTGCCATCATGTCGCCGATCGCCAAGCAACTCTCGGCTAGCGAGCTTTTGGATGTCTCCAGCTATTTCGCCGCAAGCGACGGACCGTTCCCGCCGCTCGCGCGAGCGGACGCGGCAACCATCAAGCGCGGCGCGCAGCTCGCCCGCGAAGGTGATGAAGCCAAGGGACTGCAGGCCTGCAACTCTTGTCACGGCCCCGATGGCGCCGGCCTCCCGCCGCGCATTCCCTATCTCGCCGGTCAGTACGCCGACTACATCAAGCTCGCCCTCAACATGTGGAAGATGGGTTTTCGCAAGAACAGCCCTGAGGCGATGAAGCAGGTCGCGAGCAAGCTTGATGATCGGGATATCGCCGCGGTCGCGGCCTTCTACCAGCAGGTTCGCGACGCGACCGACAGCGCCGCGGCGCGATAGGAAGATGCGATGGATAGTCCTCACCAAACGAGATCCGGCACAGTCGAAGGCGCAGCGAACGGGGCCGATATCTCTCTGCTCGCCCACGAACTGAAGCAGGGACCGCGCGGCGCGCTGTTCCTGGCGACCATTTCGGTCCTCGCGTTGCTCGCCGGTTGGCTCGCTTTCTACTTCCTCCTGTTTATGCCGCGGGGTCCAATTGGCTGACATGCAACGGAACCTGATGCCTTTGCCTGATGGGATCGTTCCGGCCACAGTTGTGGCCCGGACGGAGAAGCGTTGGCTTCTTGCCATGGTCTCCATGCTCGGCTTCATGATGGCCGTGGTGGTCGCCAACGGCATTCTCAATGCGGCGCATCCCCCGACCAATGTTGAGCCGATCGATCCGACCACGCTGCATCTCGGCGGTGAGTTCGTCGAAGGCAATCTCGGCACCGCGCGTGAAGCGGACGGTTCGCTGACGGTGCGGATGGTCGCCGACCAGTACGCCTTCGTGCCCGATTGCGTCGAAGTCGCCGCCGGCACGCCCGTCAAGTTTCGTCTGACCAGCATCGACGTCGTTCACGGCTTCCTGCTGCCGGCAACCAACGTCAATACCATGGTCGTTCCCGGCTTCGTCGCGGAGGTGCGCACCCGCTTCGACAGGCCGGGCATGTATCGCATGCCTTGTAACGAGTTTTGCGGTCCCGGTCATCACGGCATGTGGACCCGCGTCAGCGTCGTACCCAAGGAACAGTTTAACGCGTCGGCTCCAATCCGGAGGGCGGTCTGTGCAAAATAGTCGGCTGTTGGCTCTCTACCATTACTGGGTGGCATTCGCGGTCTTCATGCTGGCGATCGTGCTGGGCGCCTGGCAGATGCTGGTGCGCAGCTCCCTGCCCGCGCCGCTTGCGAACTCGAGCCTCTATTACGGATCGGTCACGCTGCACGGCACCGCGATGGCCTATGTGGTGACGACGTTCTTCTGCATGGGGTTCGGCTACGCGGTCACCGCCACCAGCCTGGGCCGGCCGGTTCGCGGCGTGGCCGCTGCCTGGACCGGGTTTGCGATCTGTCTGACCGGTACCGTGATGGCGGTCCTTGCCATCCTGTCAGGCCAAGCCTCGGTGCTCTACACCTTCTATCCGCCGCTATTCGGCAGCACCTGGTATTACCTCGGCGCCTTCCTTTTGATCGGCGGGTCGATGATCTGGGTCGCCTTGATGATCATCAACATGATCGACTGGAAGCGCGACAACCCGGGCGCGCCGGTGCCGCTCCCCATGTTTGCGATCACCGCCACTGCAATCCTGTGGGCCTGGTCTGCAAGCGGCGCCGAACTGGAGTTGATCGGCGTCATTCTCCCGCGCGCGTTCGGGCTCACCAGCAACATAGATTCCGGCCTGGCGCGAACGCTGTTCTCCGTCACGCTGCATTCGATCGTGTATTTCTGGCTGATGCCGGCCTATATCGCCTTCTACACCATCGTGCCGAAAGCCGCTGGCGGACGTCTTTATAGCGATACGATGGGGCGCCTGACCTTCATCATGTTCATCGTCTTCGCGGTTCCGGTCGGCGTGCATCACCTTTTCATGGATCCCGAGATCGGCCTCGGATTCAAATACGTGCAGTCGTTCATGACCTTCCTGATCGCGCTGCCGACCCTTTTGACCGTGTTCTCGATTTGCGCGAGCCTGGAAATCGCCGGGCGCCACCATGGCGGCCGCGGTCTGCTGGGCTGGATTCCCGCACTGCCGTGGCGCGAGCCGATCCTGCTCGCGGCCGGATTGTCGCTCTTGATGCTGTCGCTTGGCGGCCTCGGCGGGCTCATCAACATGGCCTACGACATGAATGCGATGATCCACAACACCGCGTGGGTCCCTGCGCATTTCCATCTGATCTTCGGCGGAACAGTCATCATCATGTATTTCGCCATCGCTTATGAGATGTGGCCGCGCATCACCAACAGGCCGTTACGCTCCAAGCGGATGGCCTGCTGGCAGCTTTGGCTCTGGTTCATCGGCATGATGACGACGTCGCTACCCTGGCATGTCACAGGCCTGATGGGCCAGCCGCGCCGGGTCGCCTTCTTCGACTATAGCGATCCCCTGCTCGCGCCGATGGCGCCGCTGGTAATCGTTTCGGTGGTCGGTGCACTGATCCTGTTCACCTCGGCCGTGTTACTTATCACCATCCTGGTCCGTTCCCAGCGCGGCGAACGCGAGCTTGCCGAACCGCTGGGCTATGCTCTCGCCGTCAATCCGCCGACCCGCGTCCCTGCCGCACTTAACGGTTTCGCACTTTGGAACACGATTCTGTTGTTCTTCATGCTCGTCAACTACGGCTACCCGGTCGCCCAGTTCTTTATCTTCAAGTCTGCGGTGCCAATCTACGATCTCACCCAGGCGACAAGCCTTCCTGAGGGGCGGTAATGTCCGACACCAACGCACCCCGTCCGATTCAGCTCTCCTCATCAGGCGTGTGGACGATCATGATTATCATCCTCGCGATCTCCGCGGTGCTCGGTTTCGCCGTCGTCACGCGCTACCAGATGAACGCCGGGCAATTCGGCCTCTGGGACGCCATCTGCCGCGGGCTCGGCATCCCCTCGGGCGGCCTAAAACAAGCATCTCCGCAAACTTCCACAAATCTCGCCTGGAGCGCCGATACGCTGGCGCAGATCCGTGCCGGCGACGCCAAGCGCGGCGAATTTGTCGCGTTGAACTGCGCCGCCTGCCATCAGAACCCACGCGAAAATCTCGCGCTTGTCGTGCCCAAGCTCGACAGGCTCGATGCCTCCACGATCTACAAGCAGCTTGAGGATTATCGCAACGGCACCAGGTCATGGGGCGTGATGGGCGCCGTCGCGAAAGCGTTGTCCAAGAAAGACTCGGCGGATGTCGCCGCCTATTACGGCAAAAATCCCGACGGACGGAAGATTGCGCTGGCGAATTTTGCCGAGCGCGATTTCAGTCAGACCGATCCGGCGCGCCGGTTGGTTT
>Ga0081540_1001259_pt1 | contig 22092 bp, 17 predicted proteins | sample TabmetS2T1R1_FD_71024 | JGI IMG/M metagenome (GOLD analysis project Ga0081540, IMG submission 71024) | Tabebuia heterophylla rhizosphere microbial communities from the University of Puerto Rico - S2T1R1 | ecosystem: Host-associated > Plants > Roots > Rhizosphere ... | reverse complement strand
GGGCCGCCCCCCCGGGCGCCGGGTTGTGCCGGCGGGCCCCGTGCGGGCCCAGCCGCGCCGCCGCTCCCGCGGCCGGATCGAGCTGGCCGGCGTCGAGGTAGGCGTCGACGAGCAGGTCCAGCGCGGCACCGAGCTGGAGCCGGTGCTCCCGCAGGTGGCGCAGCCGGTGCTCCAGGCGGCGCGCCGCGGCCAATGCGTCGCCTCGGGCCAGTGACAGGGCCGCGGCCAGCACCCACGCTTCGCTCTCGGCCCCCATGTCGCCGCCGGCGGCGGCGAGCAGCTCCTCGGCCTCCTCCAGCCGCCCCTGGCGGAGCCGCAGGGCGGCCAGCCGGACGAGCGCCCGGCTATGCAGTCCGGGGCAGGTGCCGTCGGTGATCCGCGCACCGGCGTTCAGCTCGCGGTCGGCATCGTCCCATCTGCCCGTGGCGGCCAGCACGCTGCCGTAGTAGATACGGCACTCCGCGTAGAGGAACGGGCAGCCGTAGCGGGCGGCGAAGTCGTCGGCCACCTGGCACCACTGCGCGGCTCGCTCGATGTCGCTCACCAGCTCGCACGCGCTGAGCATGTCACAACAGGCGAATACGACCGTGTCGAAGGTCAGCCGCTCACCGGCCAGCGAGGCGGCCATGGCCTCGTCGATCAGCGCGAACCCGGCGTCGGTCAGTCCCTTGCCCACCCGGATCAGCCCGAGCTGCGACGAGGCGACGAGCTCGAGATCCACATCGCGAGCCGCGCGGGCCATCTGCACCGCCCACCCGGTGAGCTCCTCGGCCTGGTCCAGATCGGTCATCCGGTAGGCCCGGGCCAGCCGTACCCAGCCGTGCATCGGTCCGGGGTCGAACGGCTCCAGCAGCCGTTCGGCCCGGACCAGCCAGCCGTTGGCCGCGGCGAAGTTCGCGAAGTTCGCCTTGTAGGTAATCGCCAGCCACACCGCGCACTGCGCCGCGCCCTCGACGTCGCCCGAGGTCCGGAACAAGGCGTAGGCCCGGCTGTACCGGTCGACGCACGCGTGGTTCTCGCCCAGCCACCACAGCGCCATCGCCAGCCCGAAGCACGCCTGTCCGGTCTCGGTCTCGCCGCGGGCCAGCGCCGCCTCGAAGGCGGCGCGCGCCTCTTCCCACCGTCCCTCGGCCAGGGCGGCGGGGCCGTCGGCGGACGGTCCGGGCGCGGCCATGGCAGCATTGTCACTGGTTCTGCGCGACGATAGCGACATGACACCTGAGGAGTTCACCAACGGGCATCCGGCACTCGCGCGGTTCTGGCATCCCGTGGCGCTGTCCTCCGAGGTGGGTCCGGAGCCCGCCGCGGGCCGCCTCGGCGGCCGGGGCTGGGCGCTGGCCCGCTTCGGCGGCGGCATCGTGGCGTTCGCCGACGCATGCCCGCATCGCAGGGCGCGCCTGTCCGCCGGGCAGATCACCGGAGGCATGCTGCAGTGCGCGTACCACGGCTGGCAATTTACCCCCGACGGCCGGTGCGTGAATATCCCGGCGCTCGAGGACACTGCGGCGATACCGGAGCGGGCCGCGCTGCACCGCCCGGCCGAGGTCGCCGAGCAGGACGGCATGGTGTGGCTCGCCCCGGAATCCCCGCGCGCACCCATCCCGGACCTGCATCCGGGTGTGCCGCTCGGTGGCGACGGCGTAGCAACGGTGGTCCTCCCGGTCCTGGCGGTGGAGGCCAACGCGGCGATCCTGATCGACAACTTCCTCGACGAGGCGCACCTGCCGTTCGTCCACGCGGCCACGATCGGCGGCGCCGGCCCGGAACCCATCCCGCGGGCCGACGTCGACCGCCGCGGCCTGTCGTTCACGGCCGTCCGCGAGCACACGTTCACCAACCTCACCGACCCCGCGGTAGTTGATGGCTCCCGGCCGGCGGTGCAGCGCCGCCGGATGACCTACCGGTATCAGGCTCCGCTGACCGCGACCTTGCTGCTGGAGTACCTCGACGCGGAGGGGTGGCAGTTCCTCACCTTCACCGTCGCGCCCGAGGACGAGCGCACCTGCCGGGTGTACCAGACGGTGACCGGCCCGGGCCTGACCGACCCGGAACTGGCCGAAAGCACCGCCAAGTACGAGATGTCGATCTTCGACGAGGACCTGGACCTGCAGCGGCGGGCGCTGTCCGGCCTGGAGTTCCCGCTTGACGTTGCCGCCGAACTGCACACCCGCGCCGACCGGGTGTCGGTCGAGTTCCGCCGCGTCCTCGCCGCCGCCGTCAGCGGCTGAGGCTGAGGCTGGGGCGGGCGTGACGGCTTACTGGATTGGGCATATCCGGCGATGGATACACTTATTACTACCCGGTAACTCCTCTCCCCCCCGGGGTGCCGGGTACCGCCCGGCCTGGGCGCCCAGGCCGGGCATCTCCATAGTCAGGGCCAGAGCAGCTGCCGGGACCAGCCGGAGCCGGAGTCGGCCCGCCGGTAGCGTAGCCGGACGTGCCGCCGGTCCAGATCGCCCTGCCAGAACTCGGCCTCGTCGGCCGTCAGCGCGTACAACGTCCAGCCCGGGGCGACCAGCGCCGGGTCCGCGTTGACCCGGTCCACGGCCTGCTTGAAGGCCCGGTCGAGTTCGGCCAGGTCACCGAGCGGCTCGGACTGGCGTCCGATGAGTGCCTCGGCCCGGGACGCAGGCGGCCGGGCCAGGAAGTCGGCCGCGCTGGCCTGCCTATCCGTCGGGACGGCCGCGCCGCGGATGCGGATCTGGCGCCCCTGCCGCGGCCACCAGAACGACAGGGCGGCGTGCGGGTTGCCGGCCAGATCGCGGCCTTTGCCGCTGGCCGCACCGGACGCGAAGTACCAGCGGCCTTCGCTGTCGACGTCCTTGCAGATCAGCACGCGCGAAGAAGGGTGCCCCCGGTCATCGGCGGTGGCCAGGGTCATGGTGTGCGGCGCGGGAACCGCGTCTTGCAGGGCCGCCTCGAGCCAGCGCAGGAACAGGGTGACCGGGTCAGCCGGTGCCGCGGCCGGATCGAATTCCGGCATCCCGTCCGGGAACACCCGCTGGGACCGGAGCAGTTCGCGCAGGCTTGGCGGCTCAGCTGTCACCGCGGGGCCGGGGCGTAGATCAGCTTCTTGTTCACGAACTCGTTGATGCCCTCCGACCCTAGCTCCCGGCCGACGCCGGAGCGCTTGGTCCCGCCGAACGGCAGGTCGGCCATTGAGCCCGTCGGGCTGTTGATCCACACCATGCCGGTGTCGAGCATGTCGGCGACCTCCCGAGCCCGCTCGGGGTCGGCGCTGTAGACGGCGCCGCCGAGCCCGAACGATGAGGAGTTCGCCAGGTTTACCGCCTCGGCGGCGTCCGCGACCCGGTAGATGACCGCCGCGGGACCGAACAGCTCCTCGTGGTACGCCCGCATCTGCGGGGTGACGTCGGTCAGGACGGTGGGCTCGACGAACGCGCCCGGCCGGTCGAGCCGCTTGCCGCCGGTGCGCAGCGTGGCGCCCTTGTCCACGGCGTCGCTGATCTGGCCCATCAGGCGCTCGGCGGCCGCCTCCGAGGACAGCGGTCCCAGGTTCGAGGACGGGTCGGCGGGATCGCCCGGGCGCAGGGCGGCCATCGCGGCGGTGAACTTGTCGGTGAACTCGTCGTAGAGATCACCGACGACGATCATCCGCTTGGCCGCGGTGCAGGCCTGGCCGGCGTTGCCCATCCGGCCGATGACCGCGTCCTTAACGGTCTTGGCGATGTCGTCGCTGTCCAGCACGATGAAGGGGTCAGATCCGCCGAGCTCGAGGACGACCTTCTTGAGGTTGCGTCCCGCCACCTCGGCGACGGCGGCGCCGGCCCGCTCACTGCCGGTCACCGATACGCCCGCTATTCGCGGGTCGGCGATCATGTCCGCGACCTGGCTGTTGGACGCGAAGATGTTGATGTAAGCGTCCTGCGGCAGGCCGGCGTCGCGGAAGATCTGCTCCATGGCCAGGGCCGACTCCGGGTCCTGCGGCGCGTGCTTCAAGATGATCGTGTTGCCGGCCATCAGGTTCGGGGCGGCGAACCGGGCCACCTGGTAGTAGGGGTAGTTCCACGGCATGATGCCGAGCAGCGGGCCGATCGGCTCCTTGCGGATCACGGCCTGCCCGCCGGCTCGCGGGCTGAGCGGGGTGTCCGCCAGCAGCGCCGGCCCCTGCTCGGCGTAGTACCGGTAGATGCTCGCCACCAGCTTGATCTCGCCCTTGGCCTCCGGGGTGGGCTTGCCCATCTCCCGGGTGATCAGCGCGGCGAGGTCGTCGATCCGCTCCCTGTACAGCTCGGCCACCCGCAGCAGGACCTTGGCCCGCTCGTCCTTCGCGCTGGTCCGCCAGGACTGGAAGGCGCGGGCCGAGCGCTCCAGCACCTGCTCGACCTCGGCGTCGGTCGCGGTGGCGAACTCGCGCTCGGTCTCGTTGGTGGCCGGGTTGACGATCTTGTACTCGCTCACGCTGACATCCCTTCGGCTTCGCTGGCGCGGCTACTCCGGTTCCGAACTGGCTCGAGCCTGCTTTTTGCCCAGTTACCTGACGATTATCCCAGGACCGCCGGAAGCCGCGGGCTATGACCTGCGGGCGAGGAAGGCGTAGCCGAACACCTCAAAGCCCCGTGCCTTGTCCTCGCCAGCCGCGCCGCCGAAGGTGTCGACCGCCTCGCCGATACCGATGTGGGTGAAGCCGGAGTCTTCCAGCATCTTCTGCCAGCCCTCACGGGGCAGCCCGCCGGCTATTCAACCGGTCCACAGGTCGATGTCGCGCAAGGCCCCGGGCGGGACGGGCCGGCCGTTGGCGATATCGGCGAACTGCAGATGTCCGCCCGGCCTGAGAACCCGCCGGATCTCCGCGAAGACCGTCTTCTTATCCGGGCACAAGTTGATGACACCGTTGGAGATCACCGCATCGGCCCACCCGTCCGCGATCGGGAGCTGCTCGGCCAGGCCCTCGCGGAACTCCACCTGGTCCAGGCCCAGCGCCTGCGCGCTCGCCCGCGCCTTCGCCAGCATCTCGGCGGTCATGTCGACCCCGACGACCCGCCCGTCCGGCCCCACCTGGCCCGCGGCCATGAACGAATCAAACCCCGCCCCCGAGCCCACATCGACGACCCGCTCGCCGGGCCGCAGCCGGCGCAGCGAGAACGGGTTACCGACACCGGAAAACGATTCCACCGCGCGATCGGGAAGGGCGCCGACCGGCGCCGCCTCATAGCCGCACCGCGCGGCCAGACCGCGGCCCGTGTGGAAATGAAACGTCCGGCTCGGGTCCAGGGCCACCTCCCGGTACTTCTCACGCACCTGCTCGCGCAGAGCCCGGGCATCGACCATCACATCATCTGACACCGCTCAGCCTCCCTCGCCCCTGTACCCGGTACCACGGCTACCGGCCGCGAACAGTTCACCGGTCCGCTCGGTCGACGCGCTACCCCGCACTCATCCAGCGCCCGGTCGTCATCTGGGCGGACCGGGCGGTCATCGCGCGGCCCCCCGAACTTCTGCTGCCGCTGCTGGAATCCGGCCGCGACCCGGCCTCGCCGTCATCCGCCGACCGAGCCCAGCCTTAGCCGATGAGCGTGTGCTTCGGGCGCACGACGCAGAACTCGTTTCCCTCGGGATCGGCGAGGACCGTCCAGGACTCGGCCCCGGTCTGCCCGATGTCGACCCGGCGAGCCCCGAGCGCGAGCAGGCGGTCGATCTCCTGATCGCGGTCCGCGGCGCCGCTGGTGAGGTCGAGATGCAGGCGGTTCTTGACCGTCTTAAGCTTGGTGACCGGCATGAAGCACATGCCGACTGGTGCGTTCTCGTCGGTCCCGATGACGATCTCGTTCTCCCGCTCGGACAGGATCTTCCAGCCGAGCGCCTGCGTCCAGAACCGGGCCAGGCCGGGTAGATCGTGAGCGTCGACGACGATGTGGTGGAGTCGGACAGGCATGCCGCCAGTATGCGCGGCACGCCTGTCCGCGTCGTGGACGTAGTCACGGCGTGCGGCTGGAAGAGTCTCCGGCGCGCTGCCGTGGCTCCTGATATCGGGACGTCGGCCCCGGCATACGACATGAATGCCGCGTTCATGCTGTTCCGGCGACATGGCTGGGACATTCATGCAGTATGGTCCGGTGCTGGAGAAGCGAGTGTGACGGAAGTCCGTTTCCGGTGCGCGGCACGGCGGGCTGGAGTAGCGGGCTGGGGCAGGCCCCGGCCTATGGTGAGGAGCGTGACTACCGATGGCGCCCGGCCGGGCGGAGCCGGGATCGAGGAGCTCGCCCGGGAGCGGCTCGGCTTCGAGCGGCTGCGGCCGGGACAGCTGCGCGCGGCGCAGGCGCTGGCCGGCGGGCGCGACGTGCTGGCCGTGCTGCCGACCGGGGGCGGGAAGTCGGCGATCTACGAGCTGGCCGGGATGCTCCGAACGGGCCCGACGGTCGTGGTCTCGCCGCTGATCGCGCTGCAGGACGACCAGCTCGCGCATGTGCGGGCAGCCGGCCTGCCGGCGATCGTGCTCAACTCGCAGCAGTCGGCGGGCGCACGCGCGGCGGCGCTGCTCGCCTCGTGCGACCCGGGCACGTTCGTCTTCCTGTCTCCGGAGCAGCTCACCAACGCCGAGACCCGGCAGGCGCTGCAGCGCGCGCGGCCGGGGCTGTTCGCCGTCGACGAGGCCCACCTGATCAGCCAGTGGGGCCACGACTTCCGGCCCGACTACATGCTGCTCGGCGCGCAGGCGGGAGCGGTCGGCGCGCCGGTCCGGCTGGCGCTGACCGCGACGGCCGCGCCGCCGGTGCGGCAGGAGGTGGTGCGGCGGCTCGGCCTGCGTGATCCCGTGGTGGTGATCGGCGACTTCGACCGGCCGCACATCCACCTGTCGGTGCACCGCGCGCGCACGGTCTCCGGCAAGCGGCAGGAGCTGGTCCGCGCGGCGGCCGGGTTCGCCGGCCCGGGGATCGTCTACGCGGCGACGCACGCCAGCGCGCAGGCGGCGCGCGACGCGCTGGCCGAAGCGGGCGAGCCGGTGACGCTCTACCACGCCGGGCTGCCCGGGCGCGAGCGGCACGACGCGATGACCGCGTTCCTCGACGGCTCGGCCCGCGTCATCGTGGCCACGGTCGCGTTCGGCATGGGGATCGACAAGCCGGATGTGCGCTGGGTGCTGCACGCCGATCCGCCGCCCTCGCTGGACGCGTACTACCAGGAGTTCGGGCGGGCCGGCCGGGACGGCGCGCCGGCGCAGGCCCGGCTGCTGTACCGCTACGAGGACTTCGAGACCGCGCGCTACCTGACCGCGCGCAGCGTCTCCGCCGCGGCCGTCGCCGACGTCGCCGCCGCGCTCGCGGCCGGCCAGGAGGCGGTTCAGCCGGGCGGGCACGGCACGCGGCAGCGTACGGCCGCGGTGGTCCGCCTGACCGACCTGGGCGCCGCGACCTGGCAGGCGGACGGCGAGGTCCGCTGGGCCGGGACGATGAGCGTCGCGCAGGCACTGGCGGCCTCGGAGGCGGAGACGGAACGCGAGAACGAGATCGAGCGGACCCGGCTGACGATGATGCGCCGCTACGCCGAGCACGACGGCTGCCGGCGGTCGTTCCTGCTCTCCTACTTCGGGCAGGACTACCCGGGCCCCTGCGGGAACTGCGACAACGACCTCACGCGCGCCGAACCCCCGCCGGCCGAGGTGCCGTTCGCGGTGGGCGCGCGCGTGCTGAGCGAGCGCTGGGGACAGGGCACGGTGCAGCGCTACGACGGCGACCACGTCACGGTGCTGTTCGACGAGCACGGCTACCGCGAGCTGTTCGTGCCCGTGGTCCTGCAGCGCGCCCTACTGCGTCCCGCGTAGCCGCGCCCAGTCGCTGGCCAGCAGCCCGAGGATCACCTCGTCGGCGAACTCCCCGTTGTACCAGTCCGCCCCGCGCAGCGTGCCCTCCCGCGCGAACCCGGCCCGGACGGCAGCGGAGATCATCGCCGCGTTGCTGGCCAGCGTGTCGACCTGCAGCCGGTGCAGGCCGCGGACGGCGAAGCCGTACTCGCACAGCGCCAGGGTCACGTCCGTGCCCAGGCCGCGCCCGCGGAATGACGGCCGCAGCGACAGACCGAGATGAGCGCTCCGGTTGTGCGAGTCGATGGCCCACAGCAGGGCCGCGCCGGCCAGTTCGCCCCCGGCCCGTTCACCAGGGGCCAGCTCCACCACGGAGAACAGCGCGACATCGTCGCGGGGCTCGCCGATCGCGTAGGGCGACGCGGACGAGCCGGCCGGGATCGGGCGCCACGGCCGCGAATCGGCGATCATGTAGGTCGCGAGGTCCTCGTACAGCTCGGCGTGCAGGACCGCGATGTCTGCCTCATCCCGGGCCCGCAGCCCGACCTTGCCCGCGCGCAGCATAGGACGTTCCTACCCGGCCCCGGCCTCAGGTTCAACCCCCGGGCGGCGCCCGATCCGGACCAGGAACAGGGTGGCCAGGCACACCGCCGTGAGCAGCAAATAGGGGACCAGGTCCGACGTGACCTGGGCCAGCGCCCCGCTGCCCGCGGCGGCGATGGCCTGGCCCGCGGCCCAGGCCAGGTTGCCCAGGCCGAACGCCAGCCCCTGGTCCAGCCGCTGCTGCTGGGCGCCCTCGCTGACCAGCGTCATGGCCGGGGTGAACAGCGTGCCGAAGGACGGCATGCCCACGATCAGCACCGGGATGAGCACCGCCGCGGACGCCAGGGTGGGAGCCAGCAGGCTGATCGCGACCGCGCCGACCAGCGAGCACCTGATCGGCACGATGGCGCCCCGCCGGTCGGCTGCCCGCCCGGCGACCGGTGACAGGGCCGCCTCCACCGCGGCCGAGGCCAGGAACGTCCCCGCGATGACCAGGGCGGTGACCCCGAGGCTAGCCATCCGCAGCGGCGCGAGCGTATCCAGCACGCCGAGTGCCAGTCCCGCCAGCATCGTCAGCCACAGCCCGACGCTGAGCCGGCGGTCGCCGATCGCGGTGAACGCTTCCCGCAGTCCCTGCGGGATGGCCGTCCGCGGCGCCGGCACGGCGAACGCCACCGCCATCAGCAGGCCGGCCGCCACCGCGGCGCTGGCGAAAGCGGGCCCGGTGCCGACCTGGTCGCCGATTGCGCCCACGACCGGGCCGAACAGCGCCCCGCCCACGGCCGCGCCCATGGCCGTCCCGATCAGCTCCCCGCGCCGCTCCGGCGGCGCCTCGGTCGCCAGCCAGGCCATCCCCCCGGCCCAGGTGCACGCCCCGCCCACGCCCTGCACGAACCGGGCCGAAACCAGCACCACGTCCATCGAGGCCCACCCGAAGACCAGCGTGGACACCCCCATCAGCGCCAGCCCGAGCAGGACGGTATTCCGGTAGCCCAGGTGCCCGGTGAGCAGCCCGCCCGGCAGCGCCCCGATCAGGGTGCCGAGCGGATAGCTCGCGACCAGGATCCCCGCCCCGGCCTTGGACAGGTGAGCCACCTGGGTGTAGTGCGGCAGCAGCGGCGTCAGCGCCGTGAAGAACATCGTGTCGACCAGTACGAGCACGCAGATGTACAGCAGCAGCGCCCGCAGCGACCGGGTCAGCGGCAACCCCCGGCTACCCTGCCGCGGGCTGCGGCGCCCGCACCTGCGCGACGAACGCGTCGGTGTCCTGGACCGCCGCGAACAGGTAAGCCATGCGCGAGATCGCCGCCTGGTGCGCCGCCTCGGCCGACAGCGTGCCGATGGCCTGCGACGCGCACGCGTCGGCCAGCACGATGACCTTCAGGCCGGTCATGCTGAGCCCGTCGACCGTCGTCTGCACGCAGATCGGCGTGGTCAGGCCGCCGGTCACCACGGTGTCGACGCCCCGGGCGCGCAGCTGACCGACCAGGTCGCTGGACAGCACGGCCGAGAACGTCGTCTTGTACACCACCAGGTCACCGTCCTGGACCAGGTCCGGGTAGGCCTCCACGGCCCGCGTCCCGGCCGCCAGCGCCTCGGCGATGCCCGGCTCGAAGTCGGTGATCCGGCCGGACGGCGCGCGCTCCGGCGTGTACACGGTCTGCACGTGCACCACCGTTCCGCCGCCCGACCGCCACGCACGGCTCGCCCGCCGCAGGTTCTCCACCGCGGCGTCGGCGTGCGGCACCTGCTCCCAGCTACCCGCCCCGAAGCCGAACTGGCAGTCGATGGTGAGCAGCACCGTCGTGCCGGGCGCGACCGGGTAGGAGACGTGGCTGACAGCTTCCTTGGACATGGACGATCCGACCTCCCGGCTGTGAACACGATCATGAACACTCTCGCACGGCGGCCCCGGCCGCGCACTAGCCGGCCGCGGGAGCACGCGCCCGGACCGTTCGGACCCTTTTGTACCGAACGGCCCGGGGAAACACCCGCCTGCGCGACGCCGCTAGCGGTTCGGCAGGCGTTCGGCCAGGGTGGCGGCGATCCTGGCCTTGACCGCCGGCTGGCTGTCCGTCAGCCACGCCAGGTCCTCGGCGGTCAGCTTCAGCAGCCGGCCCGGTTCGGCGCAGCGGACGGTGGCGAGCCGGGCGTAGCCGTAGCCGCCGCCCCAGTCGCGCGCGGCGAGCTCGCCGAAGTGGTCACCGGGGCCGTGGCTGCGGATGAGCCTGGTGTCGATGAAGACGTCGTAGCGCCCGGTCAGGACGATGTAGAAGAACCGGTCCGCGTCCCAGCGGCGGATGACCTCCTCCCCGGCGGCGACGTGCAGGTAGACGCCGCGGGCCTGGACGGCCCGCCGGGCCGCGGCGGGCAGGCCGGCCAGCAGCGGGACCGCGCCCAGCGGGTCCGGGCCGGAAACCCTGATGTCCGCCGGCACCGCGGCCGCCGGCGCCTTCGCCGCCGGGGCCGGGGCATCGGCGAAGTGCTCGATGACCTTCCGCACGTGCTCCGCTGAGCTGGTCGGGTTCAGGATGCACAGGCGGATGGCGTGCCGCCCGGCCAGCCGGGTGGCGGAGACCAGCGCGGTTCCGCCGCGTTCCAGGTCCGCGGCGAGCGCCGTGCCGCGGCGTTCGGTTTCGGCCTCGTCGCAGCCCGGCCATTCCCGGCGGAAGCAGACGATCCCGAGCGTGGCCGGCGCCATCAGGGTGAGCCCGGGGCGGGCGCGGATCAGGGCCTCGGCGTACTCGGCCAGCTCGAGGTTGCGCTGGATGCAGGCGCGGAACGCGGCCAGGCCGTATGTCTGTATGGTCATCCACACCTTGAGCGCCCGGAAGCCGCGGGACAGCTGCAGGCCCCGGTCGGCGAAGTTCACCTCGCCCGTGCCCTGGGTGGCGTCGCCGTCGAGGTAGTCCGGATGGATGGCGAACGTCCGTTCCAGCCGGGCCCCGTCGCGGATCAGCACGCAGCCGCACTCCATCGGCTGGTACAGCCACTTGTGCGGGTCGAGCGTCACCGAGTCGGCGCGCTCGAGGCCGGCCAGCGCCGCCCGGCCCTTGGCGGTCAGCGCGGCGAAGCCGCCGTAGGCCGCGTCGACGTGCAGCCACAGCCCCTCGGCCGCGCAGACGTCGGCCAGGCCGGCCAGCGGGTCGACGGCGCCCGTGTTGGTCGATCCGGCGCTGGCGCACAGGGCGAAGGGGATGCGGCCCGCGTCCCGGTCGGCCCGGACGGCCGCGGCCACGGTGTCCGGCGCGAGACGCCAGCGGCCGTCCGCCGGCAGCACCCGCACCTGCTCCGGCCGCAGTCCCATCGCCCGCGCCGTCCGGGCCAGCGACGAGTGGGCCTGGTCCGACACGTACACCACGGAGCCGGGTGACGGCCCGCCGGCCGCCTCGCGCGCGACGAGCAGCGCGGTCAGGTTGGCGGCCGAGCCGCCGTTGACCAGCACGCCCGCCGTGCCGGCGGGCAGCCCGAGCCAGCCGCGGAACCAGTCGATGACCTCCAGCTCGACCTGGGCCGGGCCGGCCGACTCCAGCCACGCGCCGCAGTACGGGTTGGCCGCGGCCGCGGTCAGCTCGGCCAGCGCGGCCGGCCAGGTGGTGAAGCTCGGGATGAAGGCCAGGTAGCCGGGATGGTCGGTCCGCGCCGCGAACGGCAATACGTCGGCCAGCACCCGGGCCAGCACGGCGCCGTAGTCCCCGGGCTGCTCCGGCGGCGGGCCGCCGAGCCGCGCGCGCATATCCGCGGCGCTGGCCCGGCGCAGCACCGGGTCGGCCCCGGGGTTGGCCAGCCGGGCCACCAGGGCATCCACGGTCGCGTACCCGGCGCGCCGCATCGCCTCGACGTCCATCGCCAGCGGATGCTCCATCGCGGTTCTCCTTATCCGTCGGTGGCCAGCCGCGCCGCGGCGATACCTTCGGCCTGCCGCCGGGTCGGGGCGTGCCCGAGCACCGCGGTCAGGAAGAGGTCCCGGTCCAGCCGGTACACGGTCGCGGCCGTGTGCGCGGTCACCGTCGCGGTGCGGGGGACGGCGCGCAGCAGCGCGATCTCGCCCACGCCGTCGCCGCGGCCGTACCGGCCGAGGAAGTGGCCGTCTTGTTCGGCGTCGAGCTCGCCCGCGGCGATCGCGAAGTAGGCGTCGCCCGGATCGCCCTGCCGGATCAGCACGGCTCCGGCCTCCAGCCGGACCGGCCGCAGCGCCGCCGCCAGGCCCTCGATCGCCGGGGCGGGCAGTTCGGCGAACAACGGGAGCGAGCGGAGCAGCGCGATCTCCACCACCGGCACGGCGGTGCCCGCGTCCAGGCGGAACACGGCGCGCCCGCCGGCCACGGCCGCCAGCGGCAGCACGGCCGCGACCCCGAGCACGGCCAGCCGGCTCCCGCCCAGGTGGGCCAGCGCGGGCACGAGCAGCGCGCCGACGGCCAGCCCGGCCATGGTGAACCCCTCCAGCACGCCGAAGATCCGCCCGATCAGCCGCGGCGGGACCGAGCGCTGCAGCAGGGTGCGGGTGGCCACTTCCAGCAGCAGGTGGCCGGCCCCGGCCGTCGCCAGCAGGATCACGGTCCCGGCCAGCCCCGGGCCGAACGCGACCGCGGCCAGCGCTCCGCTGAAGACCAGCGCGGCGGCCAGGATCGGTCCGCCCAGCCGCCGTCCGACCAGGAGCGCGCTCACCGTGGCGGCCAGCACCGCCCCCGCGCCGAAGGCGAACTGCAGGTAACCGGCCCAGCTCGGCGGGCGGCCGAGCACGGACAGGGCCAGGATCACGACCAGCAGGTCCAGCGCGCCCACCACGACCGCATCGGCGGTCAGCAGGGCCAGCATGAGCCGCAGCCGGGGCTGCCGGGTCGCCAGCCGCAGGCCCTCAGCTATCGCGCCTGCCTCCGCGTCCTCGTCCGCGTCCGCCTCCGCCGCCAGCGACGGCGCCCGCAGGCCGGCCACGAGCAGCGCCGCCGCCAGGCCCAGCCCCGCGCACACCGCGAACACGCTGCCCACCCCGGCCAGCGAGATCAGCACCCCGACCAGCAGCCCGGCCGCGGCGGCCCCGGCGGCTTCCAGCCAGCCCGCGACCACGTTGGCCGCGGTCAGCTGATCCGGGGTGGCGGCCAGCGACGGGATCAGCGCGGACTGGGCCGGGCGGGTGGTCGTCACCGCGGTGGCGGCGAACACCGCGGCCGCGTACGCCGCCAGCGGCGCATCCGCGCCGATCGCCGCGGCCGTGCCCGCCATCCCCGCCACCTGCGCCAGGTATCCGCCGGCCAGCATGACCACCGGTGACCGCCGGTCGGCGAGCGAGGCCGCCACCGGGGCCACCACCGCGGCCGGCGCCAGCTGCGCCACCGCGACCAGCCCGGCGACCGTGGTCCCGCCCCGGTTGTAGGCGAACACCAGCATCGCGATCCACACCGCGTACTCGGTCAGGATGAACAGCAGGTACGCCGCCAGCACGCGCAGCAGCGCCGTGTTGCCCGCCAGCGAGCCGAAGGCATGCCGGCGACGGCCACCGCGGTCACCCCCCATGCGCGTCCCCTCCCGGGTGTCTCACTCGGTCCGGAGCAGCTGCCCGGACCGGGACCTGGCCGCGCTCATGGCGGGCACGGCGGCGAGCGCGTTGGCGGCGAGCAGGGCGCCGGCCGCGAGCGCCACGATGAGCCAGGCCTGCACCACCGGGACCGGCACCACCCCGAGGCTGATCGCGAACGTGTGCCAGATGGCCCGCCCGGCCGCGATGCCGAGCGGGATCCCGGCCGCGAGCGCGATGACCGCAACGGTGGTGGCCTGCCAGAACACGATCGCCGCCAGCTGGCGCCTGACCATGCCGAGGGCCCTCAGCAGCCCGGTCTCGGTGCGCCGCCGGGTCACGCTGACGACCAGCAGGTGGGCCAGCGCGGCCAGGCCGCACACGGCCACGACGCCGCCGAGCAGCAGCGGGAACGCGGCCGACGCGCCGAAGTTCACCAGCGCCGCGGGCGCGGTGGGCTTGGTGACGTTGTCCTGGTGCCGGGCGACGTGCTTGGCCAGTGCGGCGGCGCCGGCCGGGCCGGGCGCGGCGCGCACCAGGACCAGTTGGGCCGAATTCCGCACGGCCGCGCGGCACTGGGCCTGTCCGGGCGACGGCGGGCACATCAGGGCCTCATACCCCTCGGTGGTCAGCGCCGCTCCGGTGCCGATCCCCCCGGTGCCGAAGTCGGTCGGGAGGGGGATCAGCCCCGCGACCCGGAACCGTCCGGTGCGTACGGTCCCGTGGGAGTCGGTCGCGGTCACCCGGACCAGGGAGCCGATCCTGGCGCCGACCGTGCGCATGGTGGAGGCGCCCAGGGCGATCTGGTCGTCCCCGGCGGGCAGCCGGCCCTCAGCGGGGGACAGCAGCAACGGTCCGCGGCCGGGGACGGCGGCCGCGACCACGGCCCGGACGTTGACCCGGTTGACGGTGACCGCCGGCAGCGAGGCGAGGGTGATCCGGCCGATCGCCCGGTCCCTTACGAGCTCAGTGATCAGGGGGTCCTGGCCGATGGCACCAGGTCCCGCGCTGTTGAAGAAGTCCTGGTAGGGGGCACCGTAGAGGGCGGGAGTCGTGGTCAGGTGGGCCAGGCTGCTGCCGAAGACCGCGGTCGCGCACAACGCCGCCACCCCGGCCACCGAACCGATCAGCGCCGTTCCCACCGGGACCGCGCGGGTCCCGCGGCCCCGTTCCAGGGCGTGCCGGATGCCGATGACCGCGCCCGGCGGCACGCCCGCGGCCGCGGCGGCACCCGCGACCGCCGACGGGCGGGTGGCCGACGCGCGGGCGGCCGCGTCGCGCACCCGGGCGGCGCGCAGCGCGGGCCGTACGCCCAGCGCTGTCACTACGACCACCGTCGCCAGTGCGCCCAGGCCGAGTACCGGCGCGTCGAACGACAGCCCCGGTGCGGGTTCGGCGAGCCGCGCCTCGCCCAGCGGGGCCAGCGGTGACAGCAGCGTGGCCACCGCGATTCCGCCGGCGGCGCCGGCCACCGCCACGATCAGGGTCCGCAGCATGATCCGCGCAGCGAGCTGCCGCGGGCTCAGGCCCAGCGCGGCCAGCACCGGGTGGTCCGCGCTCTCGGCGCTGGCCTGCCGGGCCAGCGCCTGCCCCACCACCGCGACGGCGGCCAGCGCGGCCAGCGCGGCCAGCACTCGCCAGCCGACCGCCTGCGGGTGGATCGAGGCGGTGATCGTGGCCGCGGGCCGGTCGAGATCTTGCACCCCCGCCCCTTCCGGGCCGCTGATCCTGGCCTCGAACCGGGCGAAGTCGGCCTGCCCGTGGCGCAGCCGCACGTAGTAGGTCGTGAGGGCGGGCGAGCCCTGGGTCGCGACGGCGAAGCCCGGGCTCGGGTACAGGGTGTAGCTGGTCCCCTGCCCGTAGGAGAACTCGTTCTCGGCCGCCACGATGCCCACCACCCGCATCGCCATCCTCGGCCCGGTGGCCTTCTTGGGCGGCGGGGCGTCGCCCGCCATCGCCTTGAACACCGCCTCCCGCTGCGAAGCGCCGGCCATCGGCAGCGTGATCACGGCGCCCAGGCCCACGCCGTAGTCACGCTGGAGCGTGAACGAGGCCAGCGCCTCGACCGGCGACGACGGGTCGGGCATCCGGCCGGCCACCAGCTTGGCCACCCGGCCCAGGCTGGCCGGCGGCACCTCCCGCACCGAGAAGGAGCCGGTGCTGATCCGGCGGTGGCAGGAACACAGGGGCTGGTCGTAGAACGGCATCTGCACCGGCGTCACCTGCGCCACCTCGGGGTTGTGCCCCAGCGTCGGCAGCGGCTTGACCGTGTACACGATGGCGTCGTAGCCGTGGCTGGCCAGGTAGCGCGGGAAGGCCGCGTCGGTGCGGTGGCCCGCCGCGGTGGACGCGAGCACGAACCCGCTGGCCACCGCGACGAGCATGCCGAGCAGCACCCAGGACCGCCACTGCCGGCGGAACCCGGCCACCAGCACCAGCCAGACAGCCCGCATCGTCCCTCCCGTCAGCAGTTTCCCCGACGGGAGCGATTCGCGGCAGGGTGCTAGCCCCCTGGCCCGGCAGGTGCTGACACGACGCCTCCCGCGTCAGGCCTGCAGCACGGCCTGGGTCTGGGCGGTGTCCTCGGTGCCGCGGTAGTAGGCGATCTTGCCGTCGCGGAACCTGAAGTAGTGGTGCAGGTCCATTGCCGCGGTCTTGCCGGTGGCCCGCGACCGGGCCCGGAACCGCACCACGGTGAGCACGTCGGTGTCGTTGGCGGCGACCGAGACCGGGGTGAACTCCTCGACCTCCATGGTCGAGCCGAACTCGGCGAAGAACTGCGCCACCGCGTCCTTGCCGTGGCGGACGCCGTGCCACGGCGCGACGGCCGGGTCGGCCTCGGCCGCCCAGTCCACGTCGTCGGTCACGGCGTCGAGGATGGCGGCGACGTCGCCGCGGCCGAAGGCCTCGTACACGCTCATGATGGTCTTGACGTTGGCGTCGGCACTCATGTGAACCCCTCCCAGGCAACGCGTGATCTGTCACCCCGGTTACGTCGCCGGACCCGCCCTCGGATCACCGGCGGGCCCAGGCGGCATCATGGAGGGATGCCGGAGGATGTGCCGCTGGGCACTCTGCTGCGCCGTCACCGGCGGGCGGCGGCCCTGACGCTGGAGGAGGTGGCCGAGATCTCCGGCGTGAGCGCCCGCGCGATCAGCGACATGGAACGCGGCCGCACCCGCGCCCCGCAGCGGCGCACGCTGCGATCCCTGGTCGACGCATTGGGCGTCACGCCGCCGGATCGTGACGCCGTCTTCACCGCGGCCGCCGCGGCGCGCCGACGGCGGGCGCCGTGGGTGTCCGGGTTCTGCGAACTGCCCCGCGGCGCGGCCGACTTCACCGCCCGGGCCAGCGAGATGGCGGCCCTGGAGAAGATGGCCGCCGGGGACCAGTCTGGCTCGGTCGTGCTGATCTCGGGCCCGCCCGGCACCGGCAAGACAACGCTGGCGATCAGGGCGGCGGAGGTCCTGGGCAGCGCGTTCCGCGACGGCTGCTTCTTCGTGGACCTGCGCGGGCTGAGCGATCAGCCGCCCGGGCCGGCCGAAGCGGCGTCCCGGCTGCTCCGGGCCCTGGGCGTGGCCGAGAGCAGGCTACCGGCCGGTCAGCAGGATAGGGCCGAACGGTTGCGGGGTCTGCTGCGCCAGCGCCGGACCCTGATCATCCTGGACAACGCCGCGTCCGAAAGCCAGGTCCGTGAGCTGCTGCCGGGCCGGAGCCCCGGCCTGGTCGTGATCACCAGCCGTCGCTCGCTGGCTGGCCTGGAGAACCTCCGTCGGCTGGTGCTCGAGCCGATGCGGCCGGCCGATGCCACGGACCTGCTGGCCGCCATCGTCGGCCCGCGTGCGACCGCGGACCGGGCCGCGGTCGCCGAGGTCAGCGAGCTGTGCGGAAACCTTCCGCTGGCGCTGCGGATCGCGGGCAGCCGGCTGCTCAGCCGTCCGGAGTGGACCGCACGGTACATGGCCTCCCGGCTGGCCGGCGCCCGGCGCCGGCTGGCCAACCTCACCGTGGGCGACCTGGCGGTGAGCGCGGCCTTCAGGCTCTCCTACGACCAACTGAACGACCAGGGACGCCGCCTGTTCCGGCGGCTCTCCCTGGTGCCCGGCGACGACGCGGGCGCCGCGCTGGCCGCGGTGCTGGCGGGGTGCGCCCCGGCGGAGGCCGAGGACACCCTGGAGGAACTGGCCGACCTCGGGCTGCTGCAGCCCGCCGCCGACGGCCGGTACCGCTTCCACGACCTGGTCCGCTTGTTCGCCACCGAACGGCTCGAGGACGAGGATCTCCCGGCGGACCGGCAGGCCGCCGCGGACCGGATGAGGCGCTGGCTGCTGGATGTCACGCTGACCGCCGGACGGTGGTTCGGGTCCGGTGCCGCCGCCGCGGCTGCGGATCCGGGCCGGAGTCCGGTGCTCGCGGACCTGGAATCTGCCGAGGGCGCGGCCGGATGGCTGCGGGTCGAGGGCGAGAACTGGCTGGGTGCGCTCCGGCTGGCCGCCGCCGCTGGCGACCACGCGCGAGTGGTGGAGGTGGCCGAGGCCCTGCACCGGTTCTCCAACCACTGGGTCTCCTGGCGGCACTGGGACGCGGTATTCACCATGTCCGTCGCGGCCGCCCGCGAACTCGGCGACCTGGCCCTGCAGGCCGCGCAGCTGAACCACCTGGCCTGGTCGCAGGCGGCGTGTTACCGCCGGTACCAGCGCTGCGTCGAGCATGCCCTGACGGCGCAGCGGATCGCGGCCGAGGCGGGTGACGTCCGGCAGCAGGCGTGGGCCCTGGCGTACGCCGCCTACGGCTACCGCGAGGTCGGCGACGCCGGGCGCTGCGCGGATCTTGCCCGCCGGGCGGCGGCGCTGGCGCTGGAGGCCGGTGACCAGGAGGCCCGCTCGCAGGCCCTGGCCAGGCTGGGCGACGGCCTGGACGGGCTCGGCCGCGCCGGCGAGGCCATGGACGTGCGGCTGCGTCTCGCGGCGCTGCTGACCACGCCCGGCGTCGGCATCCACCCCGAACTGGCGGCGGTCACGCTGGCCGGCGTATACGTCCAGCTCGGCGCGCACTACGCCGTGCCCGGCGACTGGACGCAGGCGGCGGCCTACTACGAGATGGCGGCGCGCCTGCTGGGGACGCGCGACGTGCCCGCCTTCGAGAGCACCGTGCGGATGGCGCTGGGACGGGCCCTGGCGGAACTCGGGCGGGACGAGGCCCGGGCCCAGTTCGATGCCGCCCGGGTGCTCTTCGTGGACCTCAACGACGACGAGGGAGCTGAACGGGCCGAGTCCGCGATTTCTGCATGCGGTTCCGCATGGTCATCAGCCGGCGGTGCTGCCTACCGTGGGCGCGAATACCGCCGCCCGGGAGGAAACCCGCAATGACCACTCAACCGAATATCGTGCTCGTCCACGGCGCGTGGGCGGACGGCTCGTGCTGGAGCGACGTCATCAGGCGCCTGCAGGCCGACGGCTATCGCGTCACCGCGCCGCAGTTCCCGATGACCGCGCTGGCTGACGACGTGGCGCGGCTGCGTCAGGTGCTGAACCTGCAGGACGGCCCCACGATCGTGGCGGGCCACTCCTACGGCGGCCAGATCATGACCGCGCTCGGCGCCGACGCGCCGAACGCCGCCGGGCTGGTCTACATCGCGGCCTTCGGCCTCGGCCAGGGTGAGTCGATCGGCGGCCTGCTGTCGGCCGGCCCGGTGACCCCGGCGCTGGAGCACATGATCACCGACAGGCAGGGGTTCGGCTGGCTGAGCGAGGACGACTTCGTCGGTCACTTCGCCGGCGACATCGAGCCGGCCACGGCGAAGGTGATGTACGCGGTGCAGCAGCCGCTGGCGCTGTCCGCGTTCGGTGACGTCATGGGCGTCCCGGCCTGGAAGTCCCTGCCGTCCTGGTACCTCGTCGCCCAGAACGACGAGGCGATCCCGCCTGACGCCGAACGCCAGTTCGCCAGCCGCATGGGCGCGACCACCGTCGAGATCGCTTCCGGGCACGTGGCCATGGTCTCCCACCCCGATGCGGCCGCGGACCTGATACGGCAGGCCGCTGCGGCCTCCGTGGCGTCCTGACGGACTCAGCCACCTGCGGGATCAGCCATACTCTCCCGCGCGACCTGCCCGCGAGCGGACCGGTGGCTTGGGGCGGCCGGGTCACGACCCGGCCCATATCGGCGTGGTCCCCGGCGGCAGCGGCACGGTGAACGCGTTCAGCAGGAACGAGATCAGCGTGTAGTACCCGCACAGCGACACCAGCTCCACCATCCCGGCGTCGCCGAGAAAGCGGTGCGCGGCGTCGTAGGTCGCCTGGTCCAGCCGGCCTGACTGGCCGAGCTCACGGGCCACCGCAAAGACGGCGCGCTCGTCGTCCGCCTCGAACGGCGGATCCTCGCCGCGCCCGATCGCGTCCACGACCGCGTCGGCCACGCCGTGCTCGCGCGCCATGGGCGCGTGCGCCCACCATTCGAATTCCGCCTGCCACCGCGCGCCGATCGTGATGATCGCGATCTCGGACAGCCGCCGCTCGATCGACGTGCCGAACCGCAGCTTCGCCCCCAGCGCGGACAGCCGCCGCCCCGCGCCCGGCACCGTGACGAACGCGTTGAACGGCCCGGCCAGCCCGCCCTCCGCGGTCAGGACCAGGTCGCTCTGCCCGTTGACGATGCCATCCCACAGCTGCTGCCCCTCGGGCCCCAGCTCTTCACGTCGCACATACGGAATCCGGCTCATAGCCCGAACAATAACCAGCGCCCGCCGGCCCTCACCTCCCGCCACCCTCCCGCCTCGCACCTGCATGCCCTACCGCGCCCACTCCCCGCCGGCCCTCGTGCCGCCCCCGCGCCCGCTGTCGAGTCACATCGTCCCCACCCTCAGCCCGCGCCCCGCCACCCGCTCCCGTACATTATTCGGATCGGACGCCTAATCAGTGAATAAGCTGGTGATCATGGAGGAAATCCGCTAGTATGTTTGATGATGCAAATCCTCCCTTTTCCCCCGAACGGGTGGTGGTACATGCCTCCGGAACCGGTTCCCGCGGAGCCAGAGTGGGACGATGATCCCGCCTGGACGCGTCCGGATCCGATGACGGCGGCCGAGCTGGAGGCGGGGCTGGACCGGGTCTGCGAACACGACGAGCCGCCCGGCCCGGACGAGTTCGAGGACGTCGAGCCGTTCACCGCCGACGAGCTCGCCGAGATCCGTGAGGCCGCCGCCGATGAGCTGCTGGCCGTCGAAGCGGCCACGACCGGGCGGCGGGGACCCGGCCAGCCCGGCTCGGCGCGGATCTTCCCGGGCCAGTCGGCCAGCCCGGCAGCCGGGTTCGGTCCCGGGATGCCGCTGGACGTGCTGCCCGGCAGCGCGGGCCTGGCGGTCGCCGCGGACGCCGCCGCCGGGGATGACGGCTTCGCCGGCGTCTCGGAGGCCGAGCTGGTCGGGGTGGTGTGCGGGTGGGACCGGGTCGAGGCCCACGCCGCCGCCCGCAAGCTCGCCGCCATCGCCGAGCTGGCCCGCCGCTATCCTGCTCCCGAGGACCGGGAGTTCACCGCCGATCAGGTCGCGTACGCGCTGGGCGAGTCCCGCGGCCGGGCCGGGGACCTGATCGACCTGGCCCGGACCCTGGAAACCCGGCTGCCCAGCACCGCCGCGGCGCTGGGCGACGGGACGATCTCCCGGTACAAGGCCGAGATCATCACCGGCGCCACCGCGCTGCTCGACCCCTCCGAGGCCCGCGCGGCCGAGGACAAGGTGCTGGACCGGGCCGGGCGGCTGACCCCGGGCGGGCTGCGTGCCGCGATCGCCGCAGCGGTGATGGAGGTCGCGCCGGAGAAGGCGCGGGAGCGGCGGGAGGCCGCTGCGAGGGACGCGCGGGTGGAGCGGTGGGCCGAGGACTCCGGTAACGCGGCGCTGATGGGCTGCGAGCTGCCCCCCGACGAGGTGCTGGCCGCCGACCAGCGGATCACCGCCTGGGCCAGGGAGCTGCGCAAGGCGGGCCTGGACGGCGGCATGGACCAGCTGCGCGCCCGGGCGTTCCTGGACCTGCTGCTGGGCAAGGACTCGCGTCCCCGCCAGGACGCGGCCGGCCGGGACGCAGACGGCACCGGGCCCGGCCCGGGCGGCCCGGGCCCGGGCGGGCCGGCGCACGGCGCGGCCGGGTTCGCCGGGCGGGTCACCCTGACGGTCCCGCTGGCCACCGTGACCGGCCTCGCGGACCGGCCCGGCGAGCTCGGCGGGATCGGCCCGGGCGACCCGTGGCTGGCCCCGGGCCTGGCCCCCGCGGCCGCG
>Ga0081540_1001258_pt1 | contig 22098 bp, 22 predicted proteins | sample TabmetS2T1R1_FD_71024 | JGI IMG/M metagenome (GOLD analysis project Ga0081540, IMG submission 71024) | Tabebuia heterophylla rhizosphere microbial communities from the University of Puerto Rico - S2T1R1 | ecosystem: Host-associated > Plants > Roots > Rhizosphere ... | reverse complement strand
TCGTCAGCCGCGCGCATCATCCGGTAGAGCTTCAGCCTGAAGCTGCGCTCCATGCCGCCGATGACGTAGTCCTGCATCGACATGCCCTTCTTTTCCGCGGCGTTCGGATCCTTCCAGGTGAAGTCTTCATCGACGAGCTTGGTACGCGTTTTGGTGACGGTCCGTTTCTTGCCCTTCTTCTTGACCGTCACCTTGAAGCGCTCCTGCACCTTGATGGTGTCGATCTTGCGCGCGCGCTCGTACAGCGACCAGAGATATTGATCGATGCAGTCCTGGGTGAGCAGGCAGTCGTCCGAAGCCTCGGGCGGGCTTACGTTAGGCGGGATCGCGTTGGACGAGCCGACGCTTGCGTCTGGTGGGGTCACAGCCGCAAGATTGAAAACTTGCTCAGCGAGCGCTGCATCAGGCCGAGCGACCACGGCATTTGACAGGACAACCGTGGCATTCGATCGGACGACCGCGGCATTTGACCGCACGGGAGCAGCATCTGGCAAAACGAGACCCGCGCTGGCCTCGCGGTGAGTCGGCCCTGATTTGACACCCCGATCAGAATTCGTGGGGCTGGCATAAAGCATAGATGCCACGCTGCCCCATAGGAAGCAGTGAAACCCACGTCGGAGTCTCATGATTTCCCCCATTCGTCCCCGTCAGATTCTTATACCAAAAAAATGGCACGCGCGGGGCATCTGCAAGCCATCGCCGCGATGTTGATTAGCCGCCGCCGGACCGAACGTTGGCGGCAGCTCTCGGCTCTACTTCGCCTGGGTGAGGATTAAGGTCCTCATCACCAGTCCAAGGCCCAAGATGTCCAGGGCCGGTTTGGTCTTTTTGTTTCAGGGCACGGCTGAACGGAGCGGGAATGCTGCGTTCAGTTTCGGTTCATGGCACGCGCCATCGCTCCGGGCTTCGCCCTCACCCAGTGGCCATTCGGGTTGCGATCCGAAGCGCCAGCACCAGGATTGCGGTCGCGGCGATCCAGGACCCTAACACGCGAGCCACCGGTCCCGAAGCCAGCCAGATTATGCTTGCACACCTGACGTCCGCATGCTATTCACTGGTCGTGATATCACTATAAGTGAACATTATGGTTGATATGGAATGTCCCGATCCGCCCCCCGCCGCCCCGTCCTGCGCCGCCGCGGCCAGGTGAGCGCGGCGAAGCGCGCTGCCAATCGCCGCAATGCGCGTCGCTCGACCGGCCCACGAACAGAGGCCGGCAAGGCGCGCGCGGCGCGCAACGCCCGCCGTCATGGTTTGACGGTCAGTCCGCTCGATGATCTCGCGTTCATGCGCGCGGCGGCGGTTTTGGCGCGGACGATCCTGCAAATGGGGACGGACCCCGAAATGGGGACGGACCCCGAAAACCAAACTGCTGAAGACCCCCTGCGCCACCTGTGGGCGATGCAGATCGCCATCGCGCACACTCGGGTGCGGCAGGTGCGCGAGGCCAAGCGTAAGCTCCACGGCAGCGGGCTCGAATGGGATGAGCTGACCAGGCGGCTTGCGAGCCTCGATCGCTACGAGAAACGTGCGCTGGCGCGCCGCAAGATGGCGATGCAGCGCTTCGATGCCGAGCCGGGGGAAATTTCGCAAACGTGCCAAAACGAAGCCACCACAAGAAATAATTCAGCGATATCAATAGACTGGCTCAAGAATCCGGCCCGCCGGCGCCGCTCCCGCCGGCGCTCGGTCGTGCGCGAATGGTTGCGTGACTGGGGCCGCAGGCCGCACAATGGCTTCTTCGCTGCGAAAAGCCCACGCAGGCGCCGCAATTGGCCCCGCGCAACAGCCGGAGCACCCAAAGATGAGATCAAAGAGCGCTTCCGCGCGCCAAAAGCTGGCACAAGAGCTGGCACCAGAGCGGGCGAACGTTGCAGAGGCTAGCGCAAGCTCAGATGGATTTGGGACACTGAGGTCTGGCCGTTCGTCCCCGCGATCCCCGCCTTCGCGGGGACAGGCGCGGGGACCCAGCAGCAGCGCCTGCCTCGCCGCGCTCGTCATCGCTGGCGTGAGCCTTGCCGCGGTGCCAGCGGGTGCGCAGACCAACGCCGCGTGCTCCACCTACGGCAACTGGATCGATGGGGCCGGCAAAGCCATCGACGGCAAGGACCTCGTGCGTGATCTCGCCGGCAGGAGCGCGGTGGTGCTGCTGGGAGAGTCGCATACCAGCCCCGATCATCACGCCTGGCAGATGCAGACGGTGGCGGCGCTGCGCGGCCGCACCGACAATATGGTCCTCGGCTTCGAGTCGTTTCCGCGCCGCCTGCAGGGCGTGCTCGACGACTGGGTCGCCGGCAAGCTTTCCGCCGACGCGTTTCTCAACGCGGTCGAGTGGCGCCGCGTGTGGGGCTACGACGCAGCGCTCTACATGCCGTTGTTTCAGTTTGCCCGCCTCAACCGCATCCCGATGGTGGCGCTCAATGTCGAGCGGAGTCTCGTCTCGCGCGTCGGCCGCGAGGGCTGGGCGGCGGTGCCGCCCGAGGCGCGGGCCGAGCAGATGTTCACCCACCCGCACCTCCAGCACTGGCTGCCGGCCGAGCGCCTGGTGGCCGGCGGCGACTCCGGCGGCTTCGTCTTCGACCAGCGGATCGTGACCAAGGCCCTGCGCGACCACGGCGAGTTCGCCTTCATGGCCGACGGCGAGCCGTTCGCGGGCTGCCTCTTCCACGAGATGGTGATCGCCGACGGCCGCAAGATGAGCAAGCACCTCGGCAACGTTGTCGATCCCGACGAGCTGGTCGCCCGGTACGGCGCCGACACGATCCGCCTCGCGGTTCTCTACGCCGCCGGCCCGGCGAAGACGCTGAACTGGTCCGACGGCGCTGTGAAGTTCGCCAACCGCTTCCTCCGCAACCTCTGGACCTACTGCCAGGACCGCTTCGCGGCGCTCGACGGCCACGCCCACGACCCGGAGGCCGCCGCCGACACCGAGCACATGCGCGACCGGCTGCGGAAATGGTGCGAGAACGGGCTCGAGCGGATCACCGAGGACACCGCCGAGCTGCAGATGCACAAGGCGATCCGCAACCTGACCCGGCTGTTCGAGCGGATCCAGGACTTCGAGAAGCGGGTCGTCCAGCGGCGCGAGCAGCTCGATCGCGCCGATGCCGAGGCCCAGGTGGCGGCGCTGATCCTGCTGCTGCAGGCGCTGGCTCCGTTTGCTCCGCATCTCGCCGAGGAGCTGCTGATCGCCTCCGGCAGGGAGGACGCGCGGGAGTTGTTCGAGTCCTGGCCGGAGACCGCCGCGATCGAAAAACGGCTTTCCAATGCCTGAAAGTCCGTCGAATGAGAAAAGGGTCTTGATTGGAACACGGCTCTATGTTATGAATGGCAGCGCCGGGCGATCAATCCGGTGAAGTGGGTGGGGCTCTCAGACTGGGAAACCGCCTTGGGGTGGCAAAGGAGGACCAGTCTCGAGCCAGGATCTAAATCGTCATGACGGATCCTGGGCCGCGTCGGCATTAGGCCGACGCCGCCCCGCCTCACTTCATCGTTAGCTCCCCGGTTCGGGATTGGGGCCCGAAAACAGCCGCCGTAAAGGCGGCTGTTTTACGCCCGCAGGGGGTCGGCTCAGGCGCGCGGCGGCTGCTTGACGTCGAAGCGCTCCTGCTGCGGCAGCCAGGCGATTCCGTCGCAGAGCTCGGCCGGGCTGGAATCGAGGGCGCCGGCCAGCTTGACGATCGTCGCCAGGCGCGGCTCGCGGCCGGCCCGCTCGAGCAGCGAGATCTCGGTCCGGTGCAGATCGCAGCGGTCGCCAAGCTCTTCCTGGGAGATGCCGGCCTTCGTACGGGCCTTGCGGAGGTTGGCGGCGAAGCGCTCCTGCGGGCTCACGGCGGGAATTCTTCGAGGCTGACGACAAGAACTCTACAGACAGTAGGTTTCCTCGATGGCGCGCGGGCCGTTGGTTCCGCTACCTTGCTGAGGAGCGCTTGGCGCGGGTTTTCAAAATATTTACACAGAAAGTGTTGAGCGCCACTAGACCATGTGTTACAACCACGCGACTATCGGAACGGCGTTCGGGGTGAGAATCGCCTGCTTGGCGGGGACCTCGGCGGCAAAGGAGGAGTCATGAGCGACGCAGCTGCATCGCATCTGGGAGGGCCCGAGGGGCCGCGGACCAGCTCCTGCGCCACCGAACTCGTCTGCCGCGAGTGCGGCTACCGGACGCCGCTGCTCGACACGGCGTTCAAGTGCCCGGCCTGCGGCGAAGGCCTCGACATCGACTACGACTACGAGCGCGCCAAGCAGCTGATCGCAGAGCGCGGCCTCGGGGGGCGGCCGGAGAACATCTGGCGCTTCGAGGAGCTGCTGCCGATTACATCGCGCCGTGCCCAGGACCGGGTCGGCCAGTTCGCCGGCCAGACGCCGCTGATCCGCGCCGACCGGCTCGGTGCCGAGCTCGGCCTGCCGAATCTCTACCTGAAGGACGACTCGACCAACCGGCCGACGCTCTCCTACAAGGACCGGGTCGTGAGCCAGGCGATCGCCCGCCTGCTCGAGCTCGGCAAAGACGAGGTCGGCTGCGTCTCGACCGGCAACGTCGGCACCGCCGTCGCCGCGCTGGCGGCCAAGGCCGGAGCCGCCGCCTACATCTTCTACCCGGGCAACATGGAGAAGGGGAAGGCGAAAGCCTGCCGCGCCCTCGGCGCGCGGGTCTGCCAGCTCGACGCCAACTACGACCAGGCGAACCGCGCCTGTCGCGAGCTCTCGCTGGCCAGCGGGATCGAGTTCGCAAACATCACCCTGCGCCCGTTCTACGCCGAGGGGGCGAAGACGATGGCCTTCGAGATCGTCGAGCAGCTCGGCTGGGAGGCGCCCGACCACATGGTGATCCCGGCGGCCGGGGGCACTCTCTCCTCGCGCGTCCACAAGGGGCTGAACGAGCTCGAGATCGTCGGCTTGGCGGAGACCGCGGGGACGAAGATCAACATCGCCCAGGCCGGCGGCTGCTCGCCGATCGTGACCGCGATCCGCGAGGGCGGTGGGCTCGAGCCGCAAACGCCGGAGACGGCGGCGCACTCGCTGGCGATCGGCTCCCCCGGCGACGGCAACCTCGTCCTCGACGCCGTCCGCACCCGCGGCGGCTCGGGGGCCGGCCCATCCGACCCGGAGATCTTCGAGGCGATCGACCTGCTCGGCGCGACCGAGGGGATCCTCACCGAGCCGGCCGGCGGGACGACGATCGCCGCCACCGCGCGGCTCGCGCAGGAGGGCAAGCTCGGCCCCGACGACACGGTCGTCGCGGTGATCAGCGGCAACGGCTTGAAGACGCTTGCCGACCATCCCGAGAAGGACTGGCCGGAAAAGGTCGCCTGCGACGTCGACACGATGGGCGAGATGCTCAAAGACTTCCGCCAGGCGGCTGCGGCCGCGCTGCACTGAGCGGAAGAGGGGGCGGGCGACTGGCGCGACCCCGGCGCGCCGCCGGTCGCCGCGCCCGCCAACGCGATGAGCCCTGAACCACCTCACATCGACGGCGTCCGCCACCGCACGGTGCGGGCGCGCGGAGTCGACTTCCACCTGGCGGAAGCGGGCGGCGGCGACGACGTCGTGCTCTGCCTGCACGGCTGGCCGCAGCACTGGTACGAGTGGCGGCAGCTGCTGCCGGCGCTCGCCGACCGCCACCGGGTGCTGGCGCTCGACCAGCGCGGCTTCGGTTGGTCGCAGGCCCCCCGCAGCGGCTACGAGAAGGAGGAGCTGGCGAGCGACGTGCTCGCGGTGCTCGACGAGCTCGACCTCGAGCGGGTGAAGCTCGTCGGCCACGACTGGGGCGGCTGGATCGGGTTCCTGCTCTGCCTGCGGGAGCCGCAGCGCTTCGAGCGCTACCTCGCCTTCAACATCCTGCCGCCCTGGACCAGCGCCCGGGCGATGGCGCCGGAGCTCTGGCGCTTCTGGTACCAGTGGGTGATCCTCAGCCCGGTGCTCGGCTACCGCCTGCACCGCGGCGGCAGGTTCGTGCCGAAAGTCCTGGTCGGTGCCTCGGTCCGGCGCCAGGGCTGGGACGCGGAGACGCTGCGGATCTTCGGCGAGCGCTTCACCGAGCCGGAGCGGGCGATGGCGGCGGTGCAGATGTACCGGGTCTTCAACCTGCGCGAGGCGCCGGCGATCATGCGCGGCCGCTACGCCGACGCCTACATGAAGGTGCCGACCAAGCTGGTCTTTGGTACGGGCGACAAAGCGCTCAACCCGAAGCTGCTCGCCGGCTTCGAGCGCCGCGGCGAGGCGATGGAGCTGGAGCTGGTCGACGGCTGCGGCCACTTCATCGTCGACGAGATGCCGGATCTGGCCATCGCCCGCGCCCGCGAGTTCCTCGCCTAGGTGCGGATGCGCGCCTCCTCGAGGTCGAGGTCGCGCTCGATCTGGCGCATCGTCACGTTGCGCAGGCGGCCGACGCCGCGCAGGTTGAGCAGTTCCTCGCGCTCGATCCCGATCAGCTCGCGGCGCAGCTCGCCGTAGTCGACGAGGCGCTGCTCGCGGGCAGCGGTGTCGGGATCCTCGCCGCCGAGCACCGCCTGGCACATCCGGAAGCGGGCGCGGTAGAGGTCCCGCAGCCGCATCAGCTGCGCCTCCGAAGCGCGTTCCTCGGACTCCATCTCGTCGATCCGGTCGAGCGCCGACTGCGCTGCCTCCATCCGCGCGACCGCCTCTTCGTCGCTCCAGCGCCGCGGCTCCTCGAGCTTCAGCGCCTTGACGATGAACGGCAGCGAGAGCCCCTGGCCGACCAGGGTGACGAGGATCAGAGCGAAGGTGAGGAAGATGATCTGGGGACGGGCGCCGACCGAGAGCGGCACCGCCAGCGCCGCCGCCAGCGAGACGGCGCCGCGCATCCCGCACCAGCCGACCGCGAAGCGCTGGCCGCGGCTGGCGCCGAAGGCGGAGCCGAGGGCGAAGACGAAGGCGAGGCGGACGGCGATCGAGGCGGCGGCGATCGCGACCACCGGGCCGATCAGGTCGCTGACCCCCGAGGACGATTCGTTGAGGGTTTCGACGACGCCCGGTAACTGCAGGCCCAGCAGGACGAAGAGCGTCGTCTCGAGGCCGAAGACGAAGACGTTCCAGAAGGCGATCGCGCTGAGGCGGGTGTCGGCGTCCTGCGAGCGCGGCGCTTTGAAGCCGCCGTAGAGGCCGGTGGCGACGGCGGCGAGGATCCCGGAGACGTGCAGCTGCTCGGCGCCGACGTAGGCGCCGTAAGCGGCGAGGACCGAGACGAAGATCGTCAGGGAGGTATCGGACTGGCTGCGGGCGACGAGGTCAATGAGGACGCCGACGGCGAGGCCGACGACGATGCCGCCGGCGGAGACGCCGATGAATTCGAGCGCCGCGCCGCCGAGGCTGAAGGCGCCGCCGGTAGCGACCCCGATCGCGATCCGGTAGAGGACGAGCGCGGTGGCGTCGTTGATCATCGACTCGCCGCTGACCAGCAGCCGCACCCGTTCCGGCGCCCCGAGGCGGCGGAAGATCGAGGTCGCGGCGACGGCGTCGGTTGGTGAGAGGACGGCGCCCAGCACCGCCGCCTCAGCCCAGTCGAGGCCGGGGACGAGGGCGTGCGCGACGACCGCGACGACCGCGGCGGTGAGGAAGACGAGGCCCACCGAGAGCGCCGCCAGCGGCTTGACCAGCGCCTTCAGCTCCAGCGGCGAGGTGCGCCAGGCGGCGGAGAAGACGATCGGCGGCAGGAAGACGAGGAAGACGACGTCGGGATCGAGTTCGACGTCCGGCAGTCCGGGGATGAGGGCGATCGCGAGGCCGCCGAGGACGAGGACGATCGGAGCGGGAATCTTGCCGAGGTCGGCGAGCCGCACGAGCAGCGCCGCCGCCAGCAACAGGAGCAGGATCGACTCGATGTCGTGCACGGGCACATAACATCGTGTTCCGTGGACGAACGACTCTCACCCCCGCTCGACGACCTCGACCACGTTCGCGGCGAGCGCGACGGTGAGCTCGAGCTGGTGATGTTCGGGGACTTCCAGTGTCCCTTCTGCCTCGGTGCCCAATCGATCCTGCGGCGGCTGCGCGAACGGCTCGGCGATCGCCTTACCTTCGCCTTCCGTCACCTGCCGATCCCGGAGAAGCACCCGCTGGCGCCGATGGCAGCGCAGGCGAGCGAGGCGGCCGCGGCGCAGGGGAAGTTCTGGGAGTACCACGACGCCCTGTTCGCGGCGCAGCCGCGGCTCGCGCGCGAGACGATGATCGAAGTCGCCCGCGACCTCGGCCTCGACGCCGAGCGCCTGGCCGTCGAGATCGACGCCGAGGCCTACGCGGAGCGAATCCAGCGCGATCTCGACTCGGCGGCGGCCAGCGGCGCCACCGGCACCCCGACCTTCTTCGCCAACGGCGTCCGCCACTTCGGCGCCTACGACGCCGCCTCGCTGGTCGAGGCGCTCGAAGGCAACGCAGCAACTTCCTAAGTGCCCGCCGGTTGTTAGGGCAAACCAGTCCGGTCGACCAGAGGGGAGCTAGGGATGGCGGTTTCGCGCGCGTTGAGGTTGTTGCTGGGATTGGCGTTGAGCGGAGCCGTGTTCGGGGCGCTGCCGGTGGGCGCATCGGCGTCGACGATTTCAGGGACGGTGACGGAAGCGGCCGCTCCCAATAACCCGATCTCCGCAATCCGGGTCTGCTCCGAAAACGCCGCTCAGGCCACCGGGGAAGCGATCTGCACCTCTACCGACGGCAACGGCCACTACGTGTTGGTCGGGCTTCCGGACGGTGCTCGCTCGGTCCAGTTCAGCGACCGGGTCCAGAACCGCAACTTCGTCGACCAGTACTTCGGCGGCGGCTTCAAATTCCCGGGAACGCCCGTGACGCTGAGCGGCAACGAAGAATTCAGCGGCGCGAATGCCGCCCTGGCGGCGGGCAGCTCGATCTCCGGCACCGTGACCGACGCCGACAGCCATGCCCCGGTCGCCGGGATGTTCGCCTGCCCGGAAGCGGAATTCCCCAGCGGCGGCTTCTACCAGCGCTGTGACGAAACCGGTGTCGACGGCAAATATCAGGTCAACGGCCTGCCGCCCGGTGAATACCGGGTCCAGCTCCAGTCCGGTCTCGGCAACTATCAGGAACTGACCGTGCCACCGCTGGGCGAACCGAAGATCGCAATCGCCGCCGCCAACGAAACGAAGACGCAGGACGCCGAAGCGCACGTCGGCGCCGAAATCTCCGGCACGGTGAGGGAAGTCGGGACCGGCAAGCCGATTGCCAACCTGATGGTGGAACTGATCCACCCGTTGCCAAAAGGGGGCGAAGGCAACCGCATCGCCTTCACCGACGCCAACGGCCATTACCTGATCCGCGCCCTGCCGGAAGACGAAGACATCATCGTCTTCGCGCCTCCCAGCGGTCCCTTCGGGACCAGCGGCGGCTTCTACTCCACGCAGTACTACAAAGGCTCGGCGACCCTGGCCGGGGCGACGGTCCTGCACGCGGTACCCGGCAAAGCGCTGACCGGGATCGACGGCGAGCTCGTCAACCTCAACCCGCCGAAAGAACCGGTCAAGGTTGCACTGCTGCCGACGCCGCAGCTGCTGCCGAAGAAGCACAAGCCCGTTCGCTGCCACCGCGGCTTCAAGAAGAGGAAGGTCCACGGCAAGCAGCGCTGCGTGAAAGTCCACAAGCACCACAAGCGCAAACACCACCGAAGCCACTCCTAGACTCGGGGGCCGATGCGGGCCCTCGTACAGCGCGTCAGCCAGGCGGCGGTCGACGTCGAGGGCGAGCGTGTGGCCCAGATCGGCCCCGGCATGCTGGTCCTGCTCGGGGTCGGGGTCGGCGATGGCGAGGAGCAGGCGGACAAGCTCGCCGACAAGGTGCTGGCGCTGCGGATCTTCGACGACGACGAGGGGCGGATGAACGAGCCGCTCGGCGAGCGCGAGGTGCTCTGCGTCAGCCAGTTCACCCTCTACGGCGATGCCCGGCGCGGCAACCGGCCCAGCTATGTCGGGGCCGCCCGCCCGGAGGATGCCGAGCCGCTCTACGACCGCTTCTGCGAGCGGCTCGGAGCCGCAAAGGGAGTCTTCGGCGCCTGCATGGGGGTGGCGCTGGTCAACGACGGGCCGGTGACGCTGATGCTGGAGGCCTGAGCGTTGCGGGGGAGGTCGCTCGCGCTCGTCCCGCTGCTGTTGCTGCCGGCGCTGCTCTGCGGCTGCTTCGACGGCACCGTCCGCGACGCGACTGAAGGAGCCGGCGCGTCGCAGGGTGGCCACAAGCAAGCCGCGCACAAGCGCGACGGCGAAGACAAGCAGCGCGAAGGCAACGGCTCGACCGACGTGGTCACGGTCGCCGCCGTCGGCGACACGGCGATGGGGGTGACGCCGACCCTGCCATCCGACCCGGCCAGCTACCTCGACCCGATCGAGGGCGAGCTGGTCGGCGACGTCGTCTTCGGCAACCTCGAGGGGACCCTGACCGACGTCTCCGAAGACGTCAAGTGCGGCGCCTCCGATCCGGGCACCTGCTTCGCCTTCCGGGCGCCGCCCGAGTACGCGAAGTACCTGGCGGACGCCGGCTTCAACGTCATGAACCTCGCCAACAACCACTCCTACGACTTCGGCGAAGCGGGCCAGGAGGAGACGATCGAGGCGCTGCGCGGCGCCGGCATCAAGCCGACCGGGCTGCCGGCCGAAGCGGCCTTACTCACCGTCGCCGGCGAGGAGGTCGCCTTCCTCGGCTTCGCCCCCTATGACTACACGAACTCACTCACCGACCTGGAAACCGCGCGGGCGCTGATCAGGGAGGCGCGGGAGGACGCCGAGATCGTCGTCGTCGCGATCCACGCCGGCGCCGAGGGCTCCGACGCCCTGCACGTGAGCGGCGAAGAGGAGATCTACCTCGGCGAGGACCGCGGCAACCCGGAGGCCTTCGCCCACATGGCGGTGCAGGCCGGCGCCGACCTCGTCCTCGGCTCCGGCCCGCACGTCCTGCGCGGGATGGAGATCTACCGCGGCCGGCTGATCGCCTACAGCCTCGGCAACTTCTCCGGGTACCACAACTTCACCGTCGAAGGGGTGCTTGGCGAGAGCGCCGTCCTCCACCTGACGATGGCCGCCGACGGCCGGTTCCGCGCCGGCCGGATCGCCTCGGTCAGCCTCGTCGAAGAGGGGCAGCCTGTCCCCGACCCCGAAGAACGCGCCGCCGCGCTGATCGCCGAACTGTCGGCGGAGGACTTCGGCTCGAAGGGGATCAGGGTCGGCGCCGGCGGGCGGATCGAACCCTGAGCGGCCGGCTACTCGGAGGGCGGAGTGTGGCTGAGGTCGTCGTCGGCGACCTGCAGGTAGACGAGGTTGGTACCGCCCGGCTCGACCACCTCGGAGGGTCCTCGAGGCTGACCGCGCTGACGACCCGGGTCGGGACGCCGAACCCCTCGTCCGGCAGCCAGGCGGCGCGGAAGTCGGCGTAGTCCTTGCCCTCGCGCAGGCGGCGGGAGAGGACGGAGATGATCATGGCGGCTGATTCGACGGCTGCCGCCGGAACCCTGGAGAATCGCCCGGTGCTGCCACCGCTGCTGCTGATCAACGGCTACGCCGCCACCGGCGCCGACTGGGACCCGACCTTCCTCGCCGAGCTGGGGCGCTCGCACCGGGTGATCAGCCCGGACAATCGCGGCGTGGGGAGTTCGCCGCTCGGCGACGACGAGCTGACGGTCGATCTGATGGCATTGGACCTCGAGCGGCTGCTCGACGCTGAAGGGATCGACCGCCTGCCGGTGGTCGGCTGGTCGATGGGCGGCTTCGTCGCCCAGGCCCTGGCGCGGCGGGCGCCGGGGCGGGTCACGGCGCTGGCGCTGCTCGACACCGATCCCGGCGGCCGCGAGGCGATCCCGGCCACGCCCGAGGTCTGGGCGCGTCTGACCGACCACTCGGGCACGCCGCGCGAGCAGGCCGCGCGGCTGATCACATTGCTCTTCCCGCCGCCGCTGGCGGCGGAGATCGACCGCCGGTTCGGCGAGCTCGTGGCGGCTGCCCGCGAGCAGCTCGCAGCCGCTGCGCTTATCGCCCAGGAGGGGGCGATGGAGGCCTGGCACCGCGACGATCCCGGCCCGGCCCCCGACCCCGCGCCGCCGGTGATGGTGCTGCACGGGACCGAGGACGTCGTCATCCCGCCGCGCAACGCCGGCGCCCTGGCGGCCCTTTGGGCGGGCGCCCGGGTCGAGCTTTTCGAGGGTTGCGGCCACGCGCTGATGGCGCAGGAGCCGCAACGGGTCGCGGCGGCGATCCGCGACCACGTCAGCGTCAGCTGAGCCGATCCCGTGCCGGCGCCACAGGGGATCGAGTACGAGCGCGCCGGCAAGCGCCACCCGCGTAACCGAGGCGGCAATTGAGCCGCGCTACGCGGCTCAATTGCCGCCTCGCTACCGCTCGACGAAGTAGGCGCCGCTCTCGGCGCCGCCGAACCAGCGGCTGGTGATGGTCTTCTTGCGGGTGTAGAACTCGACCGCGTCGGGGCCGTGGGCGTGGAGGTCGCCGAGGAAGGAGTCCTTCCAGCCGCTGAAGGGGAAGAAGGCGACCGGGGCGGCGACGCCGATGTTGACGCCGATCATCCCCGCCTCGACGTCGCGGCGGAAGGCGCGGACGGCGGCGCCGGACTCGGTGAAGATCGAGGCGCCGTTGCCGAAGCGGCTGCTGTTGACGGTGGCGATCGCGTCCTCCAGCGTCGCCACCTCGATCACCGAGAGGACGGGTCCGAAGATCTCCTCCGCGGCCGCCTCGGAGCCGGGGTCGACGCCGCCGAGGATCGTCGGCCCGAGCAGCGTCCCCGCCGGCCCGGCCTCGGTCTGGCGGCCGTCGAGCAGAAGCTCGGCGCCCTCCTCGGCGGCGCCCTCGATCGCCGCCGCGATCCGCTCTCGCGCCGCCGGCGAGATCACCGGCCCGAGCTCGACCGACTCGTCGCTGCCCGGCCCCGCCTTCAGCTCGCTCGCCCGCTCGACCAGCGCCGGCAGCAGCCGCTCGCGCGCCGCGCCGACGACGACCAGCACCGAGCCGGCCATGCAGCGCTGCCCGGCGGCGCCGAAGGCCGAGCCGACGATGCCCTCGACCGTCTTCCCGATCACCGCGTCGGGCATCGCGACCATGTGGTTCTTGGCGCCGCCCAGCGCCTGCACGCGCTTGCCGGCCGCGGCCGCCCGTTCGTAGACGATCCGCGCCACCGGCGCCGAGCCGACGAAGCTGACCGCGTCGATTCCCGGGTGGCCGAGAATTGCCTCGACGATCTCACGGCCGCCGTTGACGAGGTTGACGACCCCGGCCGGCAGCTCCATCTCCTCGATCGCCTCGAAGGCGAGCTGCTGGGTGATCGGGACCTGCTCGGAAGGCTTGAGGATGAAGCTGTTGCCGCAGGCGATCGCGAAGGGCAGGAACCAGAACGGGACCATTGCCGGGAAGTTGAAGGGGACGATCGCGGCGCAGACACCGACCGGCTGGCGCACGGTTTCGGCGTCGATCCCGCGCGAGACGTCTTCGGCGACGCGGCCCTGGATCGTGGTCGGGATCGCGCAGGCGCACTCGACCATCTCGATCATCCGCGCGACCTCGGCGCGGGCGTCGGCGATCGTCTTGCCCATCTCGGCGGTGACCGAGCGGGCGAGGTCCTCGCGGCGGCGGACCAGCGCGTCGCGGAGGGTGAAGAGGCGCCGCCCGCGCTCGATCACGCTGACCGCCCGCCACTCCGGCAGCGCCGCCCGCGCGGCGGCGACCGCGACGTCGAGCTCGGCCGCGGTCGAGAGCGGGACGCGGGCGAGCACCGCGCCGCTGGCCGGGTCGGTGACGTCTAGCTGCTCGTCGGCGCCCGAGGGGACCCAGGCGCCGCCGACGTAGTTCGACAGCGTGCGCACGCCGGCGGCTTGGGCCTCGGGGACGCTCATGCGTCCATTGTCCTACCCCGTGGGCGCGAAATCAGCCGCCCTGGGCACCCCATTTGATCGCCTTGTTGCCGCGGGTGCAGATCTGCGGCAGGTAGCCCTGCGGAACCGTGAAGTTGCCGGCCTTGCATTTGTAGTTTTCGGGATACCCGTATTTGCCGGCGTTTTCGGCGTCGTAGGAGTCGCGGATGAACTTGACGCCGTCGGCGCAGCTCAGGTTCTTGACCTGGACCGCTTTCGCGTTGACCGGGTAGGGCCGGGTGCCGCCCTGGCCGTCTTCTATCTGGATGTCGAAGCGCTTGTTGCCGCAGTTGACGAAGCCGCCCTTCTGCGCCTGCGCTCCGGGCACCAGCGCGATCGCCAGAACGAGCAGCGCCCCGAGGGCACCGAGCACATCTAATCTGTACCACCGTCTTCCAGCTTCCATCCAAGCCTCTCTGGTTCTCGCGGGTGCCCCGATGGCCCCGATCGGCGGGGACGCTATCGGCGCCCCGGTTCGGTCGCGGGGCTGGGTAGGAATTACCCAGGCCCGAACAGCATTCCTTGCAGCCGATTTCCGTCCGCGGCGCTTCAGGGGGGCGGCGCTACGGTCGACAACGAGGGTATGGGGGACGAGGAGAGAAAAGCTGGCGTCGGCTACTCGGTGGCGCTCGTGCTCGGCTTCCTCGGCCTCGTCGCACTCGGCCTGATCGGTTTGCCGGTGACGACGATCATCCTCGTCCTCTACGCCGCCGCCGTGGTCGGCTCGCTGCTCTACGGGATTCGTTCCCCGGCCTGAGAGGGTCTCTTGAGCCCGGCGCGGTTACGCTGCTGCGCCTGATGTCCGTCCCTGCCGCCGCGACCCCGGCGGGCCTCTCGCAGGAGGAGGCCGAGCGACGGCTGCGCGAGCGCGGGCCGGCGCCGAAGGAGGCGACGAGCCGCTCCTACCGCTCGATCGTGATCGGCAACACGTTCACGATCTTCAACCTGATCCTCGCCGTCTTCGGCGCCGCGACGATCGCCTTCGGCAACCCCAAGGACGCGCTCTTCCTCGGCATCCTCGTCGCCAATACCGTCATCGGCAGCTTCCAGGAGGTGCGGGCGAAGCGCGCCCTCGACAAGCTGGCGGCGCTGGTCGCCCCGGCGGCGACGGTGGTCCGCGACGGCAGCCCGCGTCAGGTGCCGATCGGCGACGTCGTCGTCGGCGACCTGGTCCGGGTCCGCAGCGGCGACCAGGTCGTCGCCGACGGCACCCTGGTCCGCGCCGAGGGGCTGGCGCTCGACGAGTCGAACCTGACCGGCGAGTCCGAGGCGGTCGTCCGCGCGGTCGGCGACCCGGTCCTCTCCGGCTCCTTCGCGGTCGAGGGCGAGGCCGACTTCGAGGCCAGCGCGGTCGGTCCCGACAGCCGCGCGGCGAAGCTGGCGGCGACCGCGCGCGCCTTCCGCCACCCGCGCTCGCCGCTTGAGAAAGCGATGGACCGCCTCCTGGTGATCCTGGTCGGGGTGATGGTGCCGCTCGGGATCGCGCTCGGCGTCTCGCTCGCGATCCGCAACGTCAGCCAGGCCGACGCGGTCGAGACGCTGACGGCGGCGATCGTCAACATCGTCCCCGAGGGTCTGATCCTGCTGGTCTCGCTGACCGCCGCGGTCTCGGCGGCGAAGATGGCCCGCAGGGGGATCCTCGCCCAGCAGCTGAACGCGATCGAGTCGCTGGCCTCGGTCTCGGTGATGTGCACCGACAAGACCGGCACCCTGACCGAGGCCTCGCTGCGCGTCGTGCAGCTGGGACCGGCACAGGGGGTGGGGGAGCCGGAGCTGGCGCGGGCGCTCGCCGTCTACGCCGCCAGCGCCCCGGCCCGCAACTCGACCCTCGAGGCGGTGCACGAGGCGGGGCTCGCCGAGGGCGCCGGCCCGGTCGAGCCGAGCGCGATCGTTCCCTTCTCCTCGCGGCGGCGATGGAGCGCGCTCGAGCTCGGCGGCGAACGGCTGGTGCTGGGCGCCCCGGAGGCGCTCCTCGACGGCACCGTCACCGCCGCGGCGCTGCGCGAGCAGGCCGCCGGCGAGGCGGCCGCCGGCCGGCGGGTGCTGGCCCTGGCCGCCGCCGAGGGGCCGCTGCCGGAGGCCGCCCCCGACGCGCCGCTGCCGCAGCCGCTGCGCCCGCTCGGAATCGTCGTCCTCGCCGAGAACCTGCGGGCCAACGCCGGCGAGACCGTCTCCTTCTTCGAGGACGAGCAGGTGGCGCTCAAGGTGTTGTCCGGCGACAACCCGGCGACGGTCGGCGCGATCGCCCGCGACGTCGGCATCCCGGCCCGCTCGGCGGCGCTCGACGGCGGCGCCCTGCCGGAGGGGGACGAGGAGCTGCGGGAAGCGGTGCGGGCGGCGCCGGCGATCGGTCGGATCTCGCCCGAGGACAAGGCGCGGGTGGTGCGGGTGCTGAGCGAGGGCGGCGACTACGTCGGCATGCTCGGCGACGGCGTCAACGACGTGCCGGCGCTGAAGCAGGCGCGGTTGGCGATCGCCCAGGGGTCCGGGACGCAGATGGCGCGCTCGGTCTCCGACCTGGTGCTGGTCTCGGGCGAGTTCGGCGAGGTGCCGCGGATGGTCCACGAGGGCCGCCAGATCCTCCGCAACATCCAGCGCGTCGCCCGCCTGTTCGTGACCAAGGCGCTGTTCACCGCCTTCCTGCTGGTGACGATCGCGCTGCCGAGCGGCGTCTTCCCGCTGCTGCCGCGCCAGTTCACGCTCACCTCCTCGCTGACGATTGGCATCCCCGCCTTCTTCCTCGCCCTTGCGCCCTCGACCGGTCCCTGGCGGCCCGATGGCTTCCTGCGGGCGATCGCCCGCTTCTCGATCCCGGCCGGCCTCGCCACCGGCCTCGGCATCCTCGTCAGCTACGAGCTCGCCCGCCACGCCTTCGACTGCAGCCTCGAGCAGGCGCGGACCGTGACCGCGGCGACCGTGGTCACCGTCGGCCTCGCGATCGTGCTCGCGCTCGAGGACGAACCCGGCATCCGACGGGTCGCTGTCGCCGGCCTCTGCGCTCTGATGGCGCTCGGCTTCGTCCTCTTCTGCATCGTCCCCGCCGCCCGCGACTACTTCGAACTGGAGGCCGCGACCGGCGGCATGGTCGCCGCCTGGGCGATCGGCGCCGCGACCTCGGTGGTACTCCTGCTGGTCGCGCTGCGGGTCGTCGCCTGGCTCGACCGGCGAGCGGAGGTCGCGCCGGAGTAAGACCCGACCGCGGCTACCTCCTGCTGCTGCAGGTGCGGATGAGTTCGTGATGGAAGTTCGTTCCGTCCGCGAGCGAGGCGATCACCCGTGCCTCCAGCCTGCCGTGAGGGCACCTCGCCGAAATCACGCTCGCCTGTTCGCCGGTCCGTGAAAATCGCTTCTGGATCGTCAGCTGGAGGGAGGTGAGGGAGCCGGCCCCCCTGACGATTTTCGGGATCGTCACGGTGGTTTTCAGACCATGCGTCCCGTCGTTCACTTTTCTGATCTTCGCCGTGCCGACGATGGCGGCCGGGACCGGGATGGTCACGTATGCATGGAAATAGAGCGTGGTCACTCCGTTTCGGGTGCCGCCGTTGAAGACGAGAAGCCGACTGGAAGCCGTAAGCAGGGTTTCCACGATGTCGAGCTGGAACTCAACCTGCCCTCGCCCGATCAACGCTTCGCGGCAGGCTTCAAGCGCTTCGCGGGTCGAGGCGGTCGGTGAGAGCTGTCTGTGGCTGCAGGTGGGGTATCCCTCGACGTCGACAGACAGGTCTCGGTCCGTCTCGATCCGCAGTTCTCTGGCCGGGGTGACGAACTCCCTGGTGAATTCCGTCCTCAGTCTGCCTTCGAGGCGAAGGGCGCCGGGGGAATACGTCCGCGCTGCGAGACGCTTCGGGCTGAAGGAGAAACCCGCGCTGAATTCGGGGCCTTCACCCAGCGAGATCGTGCGGCTTCCCGCGCTTGCGACCCCCGCGATGGCGAGGGCAACCGTCAGGGCGAGGGCGGCAGCCAATGCAGTGCCCCATCTGCTTTCGAGCATGTTCGAGTCTCCCTGTCTCGGGTCGGCGACAACCGCCATCCCCAGCCGCGGGACACGATATGCACAAAGCAAAACCCGACCGTTTCACAAGCCGGCGTGCGCACTCGGCTAGCATCGTTGACGATGCTGTTCGGCCAGCAACACGTGGACCGCTACCGCGCCACCGACGGCGAGGAGGGGCATGAGTGGGAGGGGACGCAGACGCTGCTGCTCACCACCACCGGCCGCCGCTCGGGAGAGGAGCGGACGACGCCGCTGATCTACGCGCCCTACGGCGACGCCTACACCGTGATCGCCTCGAAAGGCGGCTCCGACGAGGCCCCGGCTTGGTACCTCAACCTCGACGATGATCCCGAGGTCGAGGTGCAGGTGAAGGGCGATCGCTTCCGGGCCCGCGCCCGCACCGCCGGCCCGGACGAGAAGCCGGAGATCTGGCGGACGATGGTCGCCGAGTGGCCCGCCTACGACGAATACCAGGAGCGGACCGAGCGCGAGATCCCCGCCGTCGTGCTCGAGCGCACCTGACCCGCTTCGACCGTGGCGTCGTCCACCCCCACCACCGCGTGCGGCGATGGGGGTGGCTTGACGTGATCCTTCCCCGGCTCAGTTCCTGCCGGTGCAGGTGCGGATGATTTCCGCCGAGGCGTGGGTACCTTCGACGAAGACCGCGGTGGCGTGGGCCTGGAGCTTGCCGTCCGGGCATTTCGCGGTCAACACGCTGACCTTCTTGCCCTTATAGGTGTATTTCTTGTCGACCTTCAGGTTGAAGGACACGACCGACCCGGCGCCGCCGGCGATCTTCGGGATCGACGCGGTGGAGAGATAGCCGTACCGTCCGTGGTGGATTTTCTTGATCTTCACCGTGGTGACGATCGCGGCTGGCACCGGCACCGTGAGGTAGGCGTGGATGTAGAGCGTCACCACGCCGCCGGATTCGCCGCCGTTGAAGACGATGATCTTGCTGGTCGCCAGCACGTCCGGCTGTTCCGTGAAGGCGATCGCCGCGGTGGCCTTGCCTTCGCCGATGATCGCGTCGGGACAGGCTTCGATCGCGTGCTTCGTGTCGCGAGACTGCAGCGCCCCCTCTTTGCAGGTGGGATAGCCCTTTACGTTGATCGCCCCGTTCTTGTCCGTTTCCAGGAGCACTTCCTTGAGCGCGGGCGGGTGCGTGCCGTCCAGGGTCTTGATCTTGCCTTCGGCGAAGAAGGCGATCGGCGTCGGCTTCGTCTTCGACATCGTCTGCGGCGTAAAGCCTCCGTTGGCGATCAGTTCGATGTTCCCCGCCCGAACCCTGACCGGCTTGTTCTTGGCCGCCATCGCGATCCCGGCGACCGCGACGGCAATTGCGACCGCCAGTGCGCCGGCGGCCAGCAGGCCCCGCCTCCCTTTGAGCGTGCGCATATCTCCCTCTCCCGTAGTTGAGCGCCGCCTTCCCATCGGCGGCCGGGAAACGATAGGTCCATCGCCGAACCCGGGCGTAGCTCACGCGCTCTGCCGATCGACCTGCGGACCTTGACCTCCGTTGCGACGAGCCGGACGGCGTTCGCGTCTGCCCCGGTGTCGATCAACCCCTCCAACTCCGGAGTCGATGCATCGCCTGCGGCGAGTGAGACGGGCACGAAAGGCCGAAACACGGGCTGTCCCAGTCGCGTTTGCTGGGGGTCCTCCCGATGGGGTAGAGCCAGGGGGTCTTGGCTCAGCCAAGGCCGACGTAGATCGGCTCGTCCGCGTGGGGGACGCGCCCGCCGACGACGACGTGATCCAGCTTGCGGGCTTTTTCCAGTACGACTTTCAAGTCCTCGTCGGCGATCACGACCTGGCCCGTGCGGGTGTCGGTAGCCACGTACTTGCCCTCGTAGCCCTTGAAGTCGGTGCTGATCGGTTTCACGCACCCGATGATAGCCGCCGCCCCTGCGGGTATTTCAACGCCGGACCCTTGCCACTTCCCTTGTCACCCCCCTGCCAAATCGGACCTCTTGACCTCGGGATGCGGCGCGTTCCGCTTGCCGATGCGATGCCGGAGGAGGGACTCGAACCCCCGACACGCGGATTATGATTCCGCTGCTCTAACCAGCTGAGCTACTCCGGCGGGAAGGGGCATCGTAGCGATGGGTCGAGGTTCGGGATGGGCGGCGATGCGGCCGGTGCTGGTCGCCCTGCTGATGCTGGTCGACGCCTTTGCGGTCGCGGCGCTGGCGGTCAGTCAGCGCCGCGGGTGGCTTCCGCCGTTCATCGCTTTCGGCTCGCTCCTGGCCGGCTTGATTTGGTTGCTGATCTGGACCATTCGACACCGCCACGACGACGGCTGAGCCACGCTCGGGCGCAGGGAAAACCGGCCGCACCGGTGTCGAGCCGTGAAGCTAGGGTTTGCGGGGTGAGCGCTGAGCTGGACAGGGCTGTCCGAACGATCGTGCGTCAGTGCATGGGCGTGTCACCGGGCGAGGACGTGCTCGTCGTCTGCAACCCGGTCACCGAAGAGATCGGGGCGCTGATGCGGATCGAGGCCCAGGGCGACGGCGCCGACGCGACCCTGGCGGTGATGTCCGAGCGCGACTCGCACGCCGCCGAGCCGCCGCGGGCGGTTGCCGCCGCGATGGCGGCCTCCGACGTCGTCCTCGCGCCGACGATCCAGTCGCTCTCCCACACCGCCGCCCGCCGGGAGGCGAGCGAGGCCGGCGTCCGCATCGGCAGTCTGCCGGGCGTCACCGAAGAGATGCTGATGCGTCTGATGAACGGCGACCTCGACGAGATCCGGCGCCGCGGCTGGGCCGTCGTCTCGGCCCTCAACAGCGGCTCCGAGGCGCGCATCACCTGCCGCCACGGCAGCGACTTCCGGATCGGGCTCGAGGGCCGCCACGGGATCGTCGACGCCGGCGAACTGGGCAACCGCGGCGCCTTCGGCAACCTGCCCTGCGGCGAGGGCTTCATCGCTCCGCTGGAGGGAACCGGGGAGGGGACGCTGGTCGTCGACGGCTCGATTGCCGGTGTCGGCCTGCTCGACACGCCGACCTCGCTGACGATCCGCGACGGCCACCTCACCGATACGACCGGCCCCCACGGCGCGGCGCTGATGGAGCTGCTCAGCGAGCACGGTGCCGACGGCACAAACGTCGCCGAGCTCGGGATCGGCACCAACGAGGAGGCGATCCTCACCGGCAACATCCTCGAGGACGAGAAGATCTTCGGCACCTGCCATGTCGCCTTCGGCGCCTCGGCGGCGATCGGGGGGACGGTGCAGGTCCCGGTCCATCTCGACTGCGTGGTGCTGGAGCCGACGGTTGAAGTCGACGGCGAGACGATCGTGTCGGGTGGCGAGCTGTTGATCTAGGGGGTGGTGGAGAGGGCCGGGGGAAGCCTCGGCGGACGATGGGAGTGTCCGGCGAGGCTTCCCCCGGCCCTCCTCTCAAGCCGCGCTGGTGAGGAAGCTTGCCTCCTCGTCGGAAAGCTCTAGTGATGCGGCGGCTGCATTTTCTTCGAGATGTGAGATTGAGCCCGTTCCTGGGATCGGGAGCATCGCGGGGAATCCCATCAGCCAGGCCAGGGCCACCTGGGTCGGGGTGGCTTCGTGGCGTTCGGCTATCGCTGCCACCGGGCCGCCGGGCTCGGCCAGGGAATCGACTTTGAGCGGTGCCCAGGGGATGAAGGCGAGACCGTCGGCTTCGCAGCGTTCCAGCACCCCCTGCGAGCGGCGGTCGCCGAGGTTGAACCGGTTTTGCACCGAGACGACCTCGACCAGCCGTCGCGCGGTCGCGAGCTCGTCGAGGCCGACGTTGGAGACGCCGATGTGGCGGATCTTGCCCTCTTCCTGCAGCTCCTTCAGCGCTCCGACCGACTCCTCGTAGGGAACTTTCGGATCGACCGCGTGCAGCTGGTAAAGGTCGATCCGCTCCAGCCGCAGCCGCCGCAGCGAGCCCTCGCATGCTTCGCGCAGGTGCCCGGGGCGGCCGTCGCGCGGCCAGACGTTCGGTCCGGTGCGCGTCAGCCCGCCCTTGGTCGCGATAACCAGCTCCTCCGGGTAGGGGTGGAGGGCCTCGGCGATCAGCTCCTCGCTGACGTGGGGGCCGTAGGAGTCGGCGGTGTCGATCAGGGTGATGCCGAGCTCGAGCGCGCGCCGCAGCACCGCCAGCGCCTCGTCGCGATCCGGTGGCGGCCCCCAGATGCCCTCGCCGGTGATCCGCATCGCGCCGAAGCCGAGGCGCCGCACCTCGAGGTCGCCGAGGGCGATCGTGCCTGCCGA
>Ga0081540_1001257_pt1 | contig 22130 bp, 16 predicted proteins | sample TabmetS2T1R1_FD_71024 | JGI IMG/M metagenome (GOLD analysis project Ga0081540, IMG submission 71024) | Tabebuia heterophylla rhizosphere microbial communities from the University of Puerto Rico - S2T1R1 | ecosystem: Host-associated > Plants > Roots > Rhizosphere ... | reverse complement strand
TCGTCGTCTATCTTGCGTGGACGGCCCCGGGGCGATGCGAGCCGACCACCGGCCTGTCGGCGGATCAGCAGGCAATTATCGCTAACATCGGACGATCCGCGCGTACAAATAACGTCGAGTACGCGGGCGCGCCAGCCGACGTTGTCGCAAGCGAAGTGCAACTTCCCTTCCGCGGCAGGACCATTACCCTCGTGCGGAAAAGCAGTACCTTGCAAAGCGATGGAAGCATCACCTGGGTCGGGGAGGTCAAGGACACCGGTGAGCGTGCCGTGCTCATGGTTTGGGGCGATGCTCTCCTGACCGGCTATTTCGCTTACAACGGCACGATCTTCGCGGTTGAGAGCCTGGGCGGCGGTGTCCAGGCGGTTGCCGAGTTGGGCCGCGAGAAGCAGCTGCAGGACCACCCCACTCCGCCCGGTCCTCGCGACTTAGTCCCCGAGGCCACCCCGCCTGTCGAGCTCCGGCCGGCACCTCCAGAACCCGCGGTGGACCCCCTTGATGACGTTGCGCGTCAAGCCCTCGAGGCCAAAAAAATTACCATCGATATTATGATCCTCTACACCGGCAATGTCGCCAAGCGCTACCTGCGCGACCCTCAGGATCTCCTCGCACTCGCCACGGAAGAGTTCAACCAAACCCTGCGGAACAGCGGCTTGAGCAATATCGCCCTGCGACTCGTGCACACGGAGGTCGTAGACTACGACACGGAAGACGAGGATCAGTTCACGCAGCTCTATACGATGGTCGATGGGCTTGGGCCCTTCCAGGGTGTGAGCAAGCTTCGCAACGACAAGCGCGCCGACATCGTGGGTCTCATTATCGATAACCCGAAGGGTTGCGGCCTATCCACGCGCGTGGGGCCGGAGTCCGATGAGGCTTTTTTTGTCGTTCATCACGCCTGCGCCACGATCACGATGTCGATCGCCCATGAGATTGGGCACATGCTCGGCGTTCGCCACGACCGCTTTGTCGACAAAACCAATGTGCCGTTCCCCTATGGTCATGGCTACGTCAATGGCAGCAAATGGCGTGACATCATGAGCTACAACGAGGGCTGCGGCGGTTGCCCGCGGATCCCTTATTGGTCCAATCCAAGGATCAAGTACATGGGCGAGCCGACGGGTACACCCGCTGCCGATGCCGCCCGTGTCATTCTCGAGCTTGCCGAACGCGTATCGAAATTCAGGTAGCTAGCGGATCGGCGGAGCATACTGCAAACCGCCGTCTTTCCAGAGCTTGTTGGGACCACGGTTGATCTTTAGCCGCGACCCACTTCCAAGGTTGCGTTCGAAGATCTCGCCGTAGTTGCCGACGGCCTTCAGCATCCTGAAAGCGAAGTCGCGGTCCAGCCCAAGCGTTTGGCCGAATTCGCCCTCCGTACCCAACAGCCTTTTGATCGCCGGGTTGCTCGAAGTCGCCATTTGCTCCACGTTCTCTTCGCTTATTCCGAGCTCTTCGGCACTGACGAGAGCGAAGTGAACCCAACGTACAGTGGCGAACCACTGAGCGTCATCCTGCCGTACCGCCGGGCCCAGTGGCTCCTTGGAGATGATCTCCGGCAGCACGACATGATCTTTCAGCCGCACCTGCTGCACCCGAACCGAGTAAAGGCTCGAAGCGTCGGCCGAGTAGACATCGCAGCGATCGGCCAGATAAGCATCTACCGTCTCTCGATGGTTTGCGAACGCGATAGGCTTGTACGCTAGATTCCGGGCGGCAAAGTAGTCCAACAGGTTGAGTTCGCTTGTGGTTCCAGTCCCCACGCACACGCTGATGCCGCTGGCAAAATCCCCCACCGATTTAATGCCGTGCGCTGCCTTTACCATGAAGCCTTGCCCATCATAGTAGGACACCGCAACGAATGACGTTCCGGTACTATCGCGCGTGCTGGTCCACGTCGTATTGCGAACCAGGACATCAATGTTGCCGGACTGCAGGTTGGAAAAGCGTTCCAACCTCGACACGGGAATGTAGTTGACCTTGGTCGGATCGGCGAGTACCGCCGCCGCAATTGCTTTGCAGTAGTCTACATCGAACCCCTGCCAATGGCCCTCGCCATCCGTTTGGCTGAAGCCCGGCAAGGCGGCGTTGACGCCGCAGTTCAGGAACCCGCGCTGCTTTACCGTTGCCAGGGTGCCGCTTTGTCCTTCGGCAATCCCAGCGGCCATGCCAAAAAACAGCACTGTGGCCGCCGCGAATGCGATGGATTTTATCATAGATGCTCTGCCTGTTAGGGCGCTGCACGCAGCAACCGAGCTTGCGATCCCACCTGAGCGAACTGCGCGATCTTCTTTCCTGGGTGCGAGGGCACGTGGTGTGCGAATGCGAGGCGCCGTCGCGTTCAATCCGTACACCTATCGCTGCACCACGAGCATCGGGGTTAACCCGGAAACCGGAGTCCCGGCGGTTCCCATTTCGCAGGCCAGCGGGCAGATGGGAGATTGGCCCGCCTGGTTTGCAGCAGGCGTCGCCGCATCGGCGATGGCGGGGTGAGTGGCATCCGGACTTTAGCTTGCCAGGACTGCAGCTTGCGAGGGACTGCTCAACACCCCAGCGAGCCCCGTCTGCAACGCGGCCCAGCATTTGCTTGCGAGACGTCGCCGAGGCACCGCCCGATCATCATCGCTGCCGCGGCAGCGGCCTCAGAAGACCCCCCGCCGCGGCTGACCCCGGCCCGAGCTCAGGACGCCAAGCCGCAAATTGATGCGCTTCGATCGACAACGGCCACGGCCGACGCGCCGCCGCCGGTTGGGTGAAAGGTGCGCTTCCGATGCTCCCGGAAGCGCACGAGCGTGCAACTTGCGCCTAGCCTAACCGGCCGTGCTTACCAGCGCCGGTCTCGGTACCCGAAGCCACATTCGCGGCGATATCTGCGGCAATTTCCTTCACCGGCCTCGCCACGCTCATGTTTGAATTCGCAGGCGCGGCGCAGGCGGGCACAGAAACGGCTGGCTTGCGCCGGCACGATCAGGTCGCCTTGCGGCGCAGCGCCACGAACGCCATCCGCTGGCATCGGCGTGGCCGAGGCGGTCGAGACAAGAAAACCGAGGCTCGCCGCGGCAGCGGCTCCAATGAGCAAAGATCGCATGTGCAAACTCCTTCGTTTTTGTCCTCCGGCCTACCCTTAATGCCGTGGTCTGACTGAGGTTCCGTTATGGTTAATTTTCGCGGGCCCCGAGGTCCGAGGCGATCGCCAACGGCTCCGCACTGAGCTAGCCTTGAGCTTGGCGCCAGCTCATGGCGCAAGCTCGGATCGGGGCGGCGACCCGCCCAGATCTTCATCGACAGCCGTTCGCCGCCGCCGCGCGGGCAAGACGATCCGCCCACTGCAGCAAAGTCGGAATGCGGTGTTTGCCGTGCATGCCAGCAACAAGCGCGGCGGCTGTTGCGGTTTCGACGCCAGCAGCAGTCACGTAGAGCGGTCTGCGGCTATCGCCGCGATAGACCCGCGCGGACCAAGTGTCGCCTCGGTATCGGGACTTGGCGACACCCACAATCGCGACGGCGGACTGTAGGGTCTCGAACAAATGCGCACCTAGGCCCGGCGCGTTATTGGCGCCCAGCCACACGTAGCCATCGATGACGAGCACCGCCGGACCTGGTATGAGACCGTCGATCACGGCTCGCAGGAGTGGCAATTCGCGCTTGTAGAATTGGCCGGTAACGTAGTCTGCGGCAGCGTATCTGAGACACCTGCTAATTTCCCTCGCCGGTGTAGCCGCCGTCCAGCTATCAGCCAACAGGCACGCCACGCCGGCGAGATCGGAAGCGTAGCTGACGTCGAGGACGGCGATTGGCGTGGCGCGGCTCACATCTCACCTTTGACCGCGGGAATAGAGGCTGAAATGTGCGCCTTTGTGCGGCGGAAGTGAGTGGCCGGCCTCGGCCTGCGCACACCCGATCCGACCTTGCGAAGAATGATTGCGCCCACGTTTCGCCGACCCGAACACCTGCAAGCGTTCGAGGATGCCCTCCAATCGAGGCAAGTGTCGCCCCGGATCGATGGCTTCGGTAACTCAATGCAACGTCGATCCCGTGTTTTTTGGACCCGGCACGCTTGCGGTGATTGACGGTTTTTTTACCACCTTGGCTGCCAGCCCTATTTGTTGGCAGCGCCAGCCATTGGCCTTGGGGATTTGGCCGATGTTGGCGGGCTTCAATGACGAGCCCGCGAAGATCGGCGACTGAACCAAACCGTCATACCGGGCACAAGGCCGCTCGCATCGCCTTCAGGATCAAGCCGCAACCGCAGCGTGTTGCGGTCATGATCGCCAACAGCGCGCTCGGCCTGCCAGGTCGCGAACGATCCGATCGGCACAAGCTCGCTAACCACCGCCGGCGTTAGCCCACCTGTGCCCGCTCGTGCCACCTCGACCTTCGCGCCGACGGTGAGGCCGTGCAGCGCGTCTTCCCGCGCGTTGAAGGACAGCCACTGTTTACCGGCCTCCGCGATCGCCAGCACCGGCTGGCCGGCGCGAATGTTCTCGCCCACCTCGGTGACGATCACGCTGACAACACCGTCGGCCGGGGCGCGCAGCACGGTCTTCTCCAGGCGCCGCTTGAGCACGGCGAGCGCGGCGGCGGCCGCCTTTACTTGCGCATCCGCGATGGCGCGTTCCTCTTGGGTTGGGCCGGCAACGCCGGCGGCATGATTGGCTTCGGCTTCGGCGACATCGGCGCGGGCCGTGGCGACGTCGTTTTGCGCCTGGTCTAGGCTCTGCTGTGAAGCGACGTCGTTGCGTGCCAGCTGCGACGCGCGGGAGAGCTGCTGCTGCGCGTACTCGAGCCTCGCCTTCGCCTTGGCAATCGCGGCTGCCTGCGCCGCGATCTCCTCCGCGCGCTCGCCGGCGTAGACGTGGTCGCGGTCCGCCACGGCGGCGGCTAGCGCCGCCTGCGCCTGCTCGACGGAAGCGGACAATTCGAGGGCAGACAGCTCGGCGACGACATCGCCGGCGCGCACGAGCTCACCTTTGCGCACCTTGATCGCTACCAGCTCGCCGCCGACCTCGGGGGCGACGCGGATCTCGGTGGTGCGTACGACGCCGACGATGGGTGCCGTGGCGTCGGAACGCCACAGGGTATATCCGTCGGCGCCGGCCAGGATCAGGATCACGCCGACCGCGCTGATGGCTAGGGGCCGGCTAGGCATGTGCCTGTCTCCGCTTGATCAAGACCGCGGATAGCACCGCCAGCGTGAAATAGACGGCCGCGAGGATCCACAGTCCGCGCCAGTCGTGCGCCACCTCCTGCAGGCTCGCGCCCAGCTGGTCGATGCGGACCATGCCGTCGATGGCAAGATCGGATGGAAATATGTAGCCCGCGGCAAGGACCTGCTCGGGGATGGCTTCGCGCGGCCAGGAAAACCCAGTCAGGAACAGCTGCGGCAGGCTGGTGCCGAGAAATATGAGGGTCGGGGTCTCCGGGTGCTTGAACCAGGAGCCAACCGCCTGGCCCATGAAGCTGGTTGCAAGAATGAAGATCGACCCCAACGCGAACAGCTGCGCCGGCTGACCAAGTGCGGAAAAGCCGTAGAGGCGCGGCAACACGATGAAGTAGAGGGCAAGCGCGGGCAGAAAGATCGTCAGATGGGCGATACCGCGGCCGAGCACAGTGGCGAACGCGCCGCCGGTCGCCTGCGTCAGTGCGACGACGGTCAGCATGGCTGACCCGATCAGCAACATCTGCTGCAAGATCAGGACGAAGGCCGCCGGTACGATGTAACTGGCATAACCGCCGACGGGATTGAAGACGGGCTGCAGCAGCACGTCGGCCGGGCTAGCGGATGCCAGCGTCGCCTTGACCAGGCTGCCGTCGGTACGCGCGCCGCCGGCCGCAAGTTCGGATGACAGCGCGCCGATCGCGACCGAAATGCCACTGCCCAGCGTCCGGAAAATGAAGAGGTAGGTGGCATCGGCGTAGATCGGAACGTGGACGGTGCTTCCCTTGAGCACGTCGCGCTCCGCACCGGGCGGAATGCCGACGACGGCAAAGGCGTCGCCGCGGTCGAGCGCGGCACGCGCATCGACCAGCGTGTCGGCGCGGAACGCTACCGTGACCGCGCCGCTCGCATCCAGGGTTTGCACCATCCTGCGGCTGAGCTCGCTGTGATCGGCGTCGACCACGGCAATCGGGATCTTGCGCAGGATCTGGTTGAGGTAGGGCTGCGGGTAGTAAAAGCCATAGACGATCGGCGCCAGAACCAGGAGGATGAAGGCGCCGTGTATGGTTAGCACCCGCCGCCACTCCGCGAGGAAGGCGCCGCCGATGCCGCGCGGTGTTCCCGACGCCGCAGCCGGCTCCGGTGTCGGCGCGCTGGTGATGGGACGCCGCGCCAGCGAGCGCAAGCGCAGAAATGCGAGCAGTGAATAGAGCACCGCCAGAGCCGCCAGCGCCGCGAATGGCCGCGCGGAATCATAGAGGGGTAATCCCCGCGCCGCTTGCCCCAGCAGCACCGCCATATACCAGCGCAGCGGTAGGATCGCGCCCCACAGGTAGGAGAAGGCATTCATACCGAACACCGGAAATCCGACTCCGGCATAGCCGAACGCGGGCGAGACCACGATGCCGGTCAAGCCAAGCCCGGTCGCGAGGTCGCGCACGATGAGTTGCAGCAGCGCGCCCAGCGCCAGATAACTGATGATCAGCAGCAAGGCCGCTGCCGCCATCATCGCCACATCGCCTCGAAACGAGATCCCGAGCAATCCCTCCAGGATCAGAACCACGGTCAGCATCATGACGGAGAAGATTACAAACAGGGGCGCGAGCTTGCCCGCCAGCGCCACGATCGGACTGCCGCCCGCACAGGCGAGCCAGTCCCCCATGCTGCGGCGGTGAAATTCCGAACCCACCGCGTAACCGGCGCTGATCGCAACGATCACGTGGATTACGACCGGCAGCAACGCGCGTAGCAGGAACTGGGCGTAGTTCTTTTGCGGGTTGACCAGCACGATCGTTTCCGCCACCAGTGCCCCGATGCGCGGCGGTTTTGGCGCCGCGGGGACCGCCGTGCCCCTGGCGGCGGACGCGAGACTGTCGCCCAGCCCCGCGGCCACGATGCCCGCGGCCGTCAGGTACTGCTGGTTATAGAAGGCGATGACCTGCGGCCGACGCTCGGCCTTCAGATCGCGCTCAAAATCGGCCGGCACGTAGACGGCGCCGATGGCCTCGCCGGAGCGTATCGCGCGCACCGCCGCTCCAAGGTCGCCGGCGCGCTCAACGATGTTCAGACCCGGCGACGCCGCGACCTGCTCAACGAAGGCGCGCGAGGTTTCCGATCGATCCCGGTCGACGACGACCACCCCCATCCCACGGATCACCGGATGACTGAACACCGCGGTCAGCACCACGAAGGCGAACAGCGGCACGCCGAAGATCAAGATCACCGCCGCGCGATCGTGCAGCAGCCACTCCATTTCGCGCTTGGCGACCAGCCGGAACCCGGGTTTGGACGCTGCCGTCATCCGCGCGTGGCCCACTCCACGTAGGCGCTCATGCCCGGGCGGAGCTCCGGCACCTTGTCCACCGGGTAGGCTCGGATCGAAAATGTTCGCAGGTCGAAATCGCCGGTGGCACGCGTGGCACGCCAGCTTGCATATTCGCCCTTGGTCGCAATCAGCTTGACCTCCACGACGATGCTGCGGTCGGCCAGAGCGGGAATGCGCACGTTGTAGCGGTCGCCGACCTTCAGCATTTTGACCAGGTCCTCACGCAGGTCGAAGTGGATCCAAAGGTCGCTGAGATCGATCAGGGTCACCAGCGGCACGCCGGGCGACACGTATTCGCCCGGCTCAACGTTGCGCTGGTAGACTTGTGCCGCCACCGGCGCGTAGACCACCATCTGGTCAATGATCGATTGGACCGCCTTGATGTCAGCAAGCGCCTTGCCGACGTTCGCCACCGCGATTTGGTGTTCCTCGGCGGTATAACCGTTGACCGCTTGTTCGTGCGCCGATCGCGCCTGATCCTCGGTGCGCTGGCTTTCACGTAGGGAATCGGTCGCCTGATCTAGCCGTGCCAGCGGGGCGTTGCCATGCTCGGCCAGCTGGCTGACGCGGTCATGCGTCTTTTGCGCCAATTCGACGCTTGCCTGCGCGCGCTCGAGCGCGGCCTTGCGTGCGGCAATGACCTCGGCCCGCGTGCCGGCGTTGATATTGGCGCGTTGTGCCTCGGCGACGATCCTGGCGGCCTGCGCCTGATCCCTCTTGGCGATCGTCTCGGGGTTGTCGATGCGAACGAGGACCGCGCCGGCGGCGACGTCCTGACCGCGAATGACCGGGATTTCCGCCACCCGTCCATCGACGCGGGCCGCAATGTCAAGCCGCGTCGCATCCACCTCGCCCTGCACCAGCAGCGGCTGCGGCCGCACCACGTACCAAATCGACAGACCGGCGACCGCGGCAATGACCAAAGCGACGATAAGCGCGGGCAGGCGGCCGGAGACAGGCGGCGGCGGTTGCTTGGGTGCATGCTGGACTGCCCCGACAGCATCGCCGGATAGCGAGGGCGTAACGCGATTTTCGACATCAGGCGCCGGCATTTCCATCGCGGGCCGCCCTAAGCATGTAGTGAATGACCGATAGCCGCAGCGTTGAACGTGACGGCGAGTAGCCTAAGCCGGTATAGGGTCAAACCCTGAGTTAACCGTCGTCTACCCCCGAGGCACCCGCGGCCAACCGGCGCCTTTACCGGCGGCACCAGGCGAACTTTGCGGCGCAGCGCGCCCGCGGCCGTGGGCCGCCAGGCACCGGTGCGGCCCAGTGCAGCGCAGTCGACCCTATCCTTGGCTGTTAACTACGCCCGCGATTTTCGAGGCAAACAGCAGGCGATGGAAGAAGCAGAATGCCAAGGAAATGGCGTTGGTCGGCGAGGCGATCTTAGTCCCTTTGCATGGTTTTCAGCGCAAGCATGACATTTAGAAGCAGCAACCCATAGATTAAAAACAACGCTAGTCCGGCGACCAGCTCGACTGCTCCGAGTTCAGGGGCAGAGCAGGAATTTAGCATCATGAGACCAGCGCAGGTCGTAAGTGCCAAGCTAAGGATAGCCAACGTGGGCACCAGCCAGCGCATGTCTACGTCTACCGAGCTCGAATGAAGGTGTTGAGGTCGCGGCACCTAGATCAGATCAGGCTCGCCTGCGCGCTCCCCCCGCCGGGGGATTAATTTTCCAAGCAAATCGGCGGTTAGCCTGCCATTAAGGTGAGCCGTCAGGCGTAGCGTGCTGCGCCCATCCTTGAAATGACTTGAGTGAGAGAATTAGGTTTACCCGCGCAATTGGGTGATTCCGGCCGTCATTGCACCGGCTGCAACCCGGTGGAGCGTCCGTAACGACGGCACTCCCTGATCTTAAATGTGGTGGCTCCTGGCGCGAGGCACGGTGCGCGCGCCGCCATTCACACCTGGGGAGGCTCGATCGCACCTATTTGCGACCTAAGCGTCCACGGGCTCGCGGACAAACTGCTGTCGAATTGATCTTCGCGTGGTCGCCACACCCGGGCACAGCGGGACCAAGAAATGAAAGGCCGCGCCAGCCTCGGCGCGATTTTCCGCCCAGATTCTCCCGCCGTAGGACTCCACGATGGTGCGCGCGATCGACAATCCAAGACCGGTGCCATGTTCCTTGGTCGTGTAGAAGGTGTCGAAAATGTCGCTGATCTTCGCCGGCGGAATACCAGGACCACAATCGATCACTGACACGCCGGCCATGGAATGGCCCGACGGCGCCGTTCGAAAGACAACGCGCCGCGCAACCGCAGGGATGTCGGCCATGGCGTCCATTGCATTGGTTGCCAAGTTCAATACGACCTGCAGCAGATGCACGGGATCAGCCCTCACCAGCAGCGACCCCTTGTGGCTTTCAACACACAAGACAACTTGTCTGTGATTAGCTTCGGTCGAAAGAATGCTCAAGGCGTCCGCAATCACCGCATTCAGGTCGGTCTCTTGCTTGATCTCCGGACCATTCCTGCGCTTGAGTAATTTTCGAGACTGCTTGATGATCGCCGCGGCGTGATCATTGGCGCGGCTAATGTCGATCACCGCCTCCTTTATCTTACCGAGTTCTGGTCGATCGTTGCTGAGCAGGTGCTCAGCCCTTTGGGCATTGAGTGCAATCGCCAGCGTTGGCTGGCCCAGGTCATGCACGAAGGATGCCGATAGCGCACCCGCTTCGGCCGCGCGATTTAGGTGTATGACCTCCAACGACAGCTTGCGGGACGTCGTCTCGGCCCTACGCCGCCCTAGTCGCTCCACCAGCAGCCACATAATCATTGCCGACTGCACGAGCAGGGCCAGGAGGATGCTCGTTATCTGCCAACGATAGCGCTCCCATGCCGTCGGTTCACGAAAGACGACTTCGCTTCCTGGCGGCAAGCGGTTTTCGCTTACCCCCCAACGTTGCATTTCCCGCCAGTCGAACTTCGGTGTTGAAAATGTGACGGCTGGGATCTTGATGGCGCTTGGCTTCTCACCCCCGAGAATGCGAACCGCAACGGCGGCCGTCTGCCGGCTGCTATCGAGCACCCTAAGCAGCGGACCGCCGACTATCTCGCCGCCAAAGAAGGACTCGTCATAAGAAAAAATCGGCGCGCCGCTAACGGCATGTAACATTGCCAACGCCGCGTTGCCTTCGTGCACGACACCCGCCGCATCGACGATCATTAGCTCCCAAAAGATCGCGGAGCGAGGCGGAAGCGCCGCAGCATATTTGAGCAAATTATCGAACGACATAGTGTTGGTCCACGCAAATGAAACCCGGTTTTCGAGGGGCTTAACGGCTTTGCCAATCTCTTCCCTCCAAAACTGTTCCACCGGCGAGGTGCCGACCACCACCGTCACCTTTTCCGTATCCGGCAACACCTGCAGAATGTTCTCGATCGCACGAAGGTAATCTATTCGAACCGCCACAACGGCGTCGTGCTCGGAAAGAGCGGAGAATTGCACGCGACGTTCGTCCACCGCCGTGAATACCATGGGCGTGCTGGAAAACAGCTCGGGGCGGTGACGTTGCACAAAGGCGGCCGCGGGCGCACCAATGCTTACAACGAGGTCCGGCTGCTGCTCAGCAAAGAGTGCGCGGAGGTAGGCAACGAAAGCAACCTCAGGGTCTTCATTCTTGGACCGCGCCGTCACAAGCGAATGATCAGTGATGTCCAGCTGCCAGGGTGACTGCCGCTGCAGCTCGCTGCGAATGGTCCTGGCATATTCGCTCCAGGGCTTGAAATCTTGCCCGAATGAATGGAGCAGAACGACTTTTTTGGTTTCAGCCGCAGCCGTGTTTAGGGGCGCAAAGAAAACAAGAGCAAAGGCCGTCAGCCCAATTCGGTAAAACCACGCCATCCACAGAACCCCCCGTGGGACATCCGAGAAGATCCCTCATCGCTGGATGCCGATTATAGGTAAGAGCTTTTATGTAAGCGTACGTATCATGCGATGTCCGCCGCCGAAATACAGGAAAACCCCGGAAGGTTAACCATGTTGCTGCGGAGCCGAGGCCAAGACGAAAAAGAAAAGCAGGGCCACACGATCGATCGCGACTGAGGGGATTGGGGGGTGTCGCAACGTTATCCGATCCAGGCGACGGGGGGGAAGCCAAAGATCGCGTGTGGCCCTGCGTTAGCGTTTGTGTACACGTCTTTGGGCCCCGTTTCCCATCCGTATAAGTCCGGAGATCGCCTGAGATAACTACCGGTTATTTGAATAGCGTAGTAGCAGTGCAGCACGCCACGGGCTCAAAGCAAGGGCTGTTAACCAAGCCTGACAACACCGCGGGCGGTTTGGACCCAAACAGACCTGCCATCGTCGATGTCACGCTCATGCAAACGTTTGCGGAGCTGGATGCTTCGACAAACTAAACTCGTTTCTGGCAAGCCTGCGCGAGAACGGTCAGGCGATGGCGACGGGCGCGAGGTGCCGGACGACCCAAGTGCTTTCAAAGGTGATCGCCGCCAATACTGCCCGTTAAATTCCATTGAAAGCCAGGTCAGAGCGAGAGCGGCAGCTGTAAACTCTCGGCAAAGATCATGTCGCGATGCTGGAACAAGATTGGATCCAAGGCGGCCTCGATCTCTGGGTCGCGCGATTCGAACGCGGCGCGCGTCGGCCCGTCCATTTGGCATTGCTCGGGCTGTAGCGGCCGAAACATCGCCATCGCGGCGGCACTGTAGATATCCACCGCGGTCAAGGCATCGCCGATGTAAAAGCCGCTTGCCGCCTGCCGCTGTTGCTTCAATCGCGACGCCAACATGCGCAGCACGTCGGCCACGCGCCTCCCGGATTGGGCACCCACCTGCGGGCTATAGCCGTATTTCTTGCCGAGATATTTGCACACGCGCTCGGGAAAACCGCCCTTGTTGTTAAGCCCGGCGTCAATCAACTGCAACCGACGCGACCAGGCCAGCCCCTGCTCGCCGCAAATCTCGTGCGCCAATCCGAAGGCAAGGGCCCGGTCTGCTGGGTCTTTCGGTAGCAAGGAAGGGTTGGGAACGAGGCGCTCTGAGAGCAGCAGAATTTCGGCCCAACCGGCGCGTGGCCGTTCGTCGTTGTACACAAGGATCGGACCGCTGCGCTGACCGGCCCACTGCTTTAGCGGTTCGCTGTCGTAAGTGAGCCGCACCGCCGCCCACTCGATAGTCTTGACGTGAAGAATGCCCTTGGCTGCCTCGCCCCACGGGCTCGGCACCCCGCCGACCACCACCATGCGGACGCCGCTTCGCTTGATTGCCTCATCGACACTCACATACTCAAACGACATGTTGTCTCCGCGGTGGTGACGGCATTGGCCATAAACGTGATCTCCGTTAACTGCACCCGCCAATGCCCACAAACTGGGCGGCGCAAAACACACTCCTGCGAGACGTGTGGCGTCGGTTAATATGTCGCCCTTTGGCACCGAGGCCAAGGCGGCCGGTACTAGCACGGGGCCCGTGATCGCGGGCCAAGGCAAGGTGAGTGCGCCGATCATGCAGAAGCGAGCCCAGCAACGCCGACGCCTGGACCCCATGCTGGTCGCGGTCAACGCCCTCGGCATCGCGCAGATCACGGCCTGGGGCACGAGCTTTTATTGTCTCGGTGTCTTGGCGAAGCCAATAGTAGCCGACACCGGCTGGCCGCTAACAACGGTGTTCCTCGGCTTCAGCGTGGCCCTCCTCGTTATGGGATTCATCTCGACGTGGGTCGGGCGCCTCATTGATCGTCTCGGGGCCCGAACCGTGATGAGCGTCGGCACCATCATCGTGTCGGCAGGGCTGGTGGCCTTGTCACAGGTGAGCGATCCGACGAGCTATCTCGTCGTCTGGGCAATCGTCGGCATCGGCATGCGTTGCTGCCTCTACGATGCCGCCTTCGCCGCGGTGGTGCAGGTGACGCCCAGCCGCGGTCGCAAGGCGATCTCCTATCTCACCCTCTACGGCGCCTACGCCTCGACGGTGTTTTGGGTGGTCGGCTACTACCTGAACGAGGCCTATGGCTGGCGTGGCACACTCATTGCCTTTGCCGGCATCAACTTGGCAGTCTGTCTGCCGCTCAACTGGCTTGGTCTCGCACGCCGCGAGCCTGCGGACACGGCGACAGCAACTAGCAGTCCAACACCTTTGCCGGATGGACCCGTGCTCGAAGGCCGGATGCGCGTTATCGGCGTCTTTTTGTTTGCTCTTATTATGTCGCTCAACGGCTTTGTCTTCGGCATTATCTCCATTCAGCTCGTGCCGTTGCTTGAGGCCGCGGGATTGGTGGGGGCCACGGCGGTATGGGTCGCGTCCCTCAAGGGCCACGGCCAATTTGCTGGCCGGCTGGTGGAGATCTTCTTTGGTCGCAATCTCAGGGCTATGACCATTGCCCGCATCGCCATCGCCGTGGTTCCGGCATCCCTAATCTTGCTGTTTGTGGCCAGGGGCGACCTCTATCAGCTTGTGGCGTTCACCCTGCTGCTGGGCGCCGCCCAAGGGGTGATCACGATTGTTAGGGGTGCCGTCCCGCTCGCCCTTTTCGGGGCGGAGGGATACGGCACCGTGCTCGGGGTGATTGCGACGCCAATCCTGCTCGTCAACGCGTTTTCACCGGCAATTTTTGCTTTGCTGGTAGACCACTTCGGCTGGCAGGTCTCGCTCTACGCCCTGTTTGCCTGCGCCATCGCCACCTGGATCGCCATTGAAGTGATGTCGCGCTGGCATGCGGGCGCACAGGCACGCGCTGGCGACAGGTTGGCGACCAAGGCATGACCGCTCACAAACGCTTCGTGGTCATTCCAACGCTCGCTGCCGTGCAACCGCGCGGCTGAGCAGTTGGTTCTTAGCCGCTTTCTCGACCCGCCTTGTGGTTTCGGCTCTGCTGGGGGCGCGGCCGGGCCGCACGCCGTTGCACGATTATCCCCATCGCACTGACATCAGGCATCGGAGCACCGATTGAGATTAAGCAACCCCGGCGCGCAAAGAAACCGCCTCACCGTAGTCCTCCGCCTGGAGAGCGTTCCCTCAGCGTTGCCACTCGCGATGGGTCCTGCGGGGTGGATTGTGTGTGCTGCGCCGCACAGGCTGCGGGGCACACCGACTTGAGCGCTGGCTTGACGATGAGACAGGCAGCCGCCAGCGCCGGGATCAGACAGACAACTTCCGCGGCGCCGCTAACCGTGTCGCAGTCTTTTTTGCAGCTATCTGCCTGCTTGGGATCGGCTTTCTTTTTCGATGCCGATCTGGTGACGCTGACCGTCTGCGGATCACACGGCGCCAACTCGTCACCGCGCTTAAGGCCGCCGTTCTTTCTCAGCTCCGTCTCGAGTTGGCTCCTTTGCTCCACTGAGATGCCGGCATAATCCTTGCCCACGCATAGGGTGGCGGCCATTGCACCACTTGGCCAAGCCAACCCGAAAATCGATGCTGCGATCAACATTTGCCGAAGTTTCATTTTCCACCCCTCTGCCTTTGCCACGACCTGGATGAGCAAAGAAAAAAATGCACCGCACCAGCCACCCAGTCATGGCCGCACACAGCACGAGCGTTCCATGCCGATTGCCCGACACATTATGATGGCGGACCAATTTGACCGGAGCAAGACGAATGCCTTGTCGACAGTCCCAGCATTGCTTCGTGAATTGGAGGTGGCTGCACTCAAACATGCCGCCCACAGCAGGGCGCTGGATGCCTAACCCGTCGATTTTTGCTTCGACCGCTTGGCCCGCCTTCAAGTGATAAGAGCAGGATGTCCGATGTCCGTTCTCAATGCCCACCGCCCGCAGCGGGCAATGATGGATCGCAGCGTGCGATAAACCCCGAGGTTGTGGGTCACCTGTGCTGGACGTCTTGGCAAAACCTTGTGCTGGCAATGCCGAGTTGTCGGGGGGGGTGCCGTCCCTTGCCCGGGCTTTTTTGCACCGGCAACCGACAAGGCGACGATTGGTCATCGATCTCGATCGCGTCGATATCAGCGTCGCGGGCCGCCGGCACACGGCAATCATCGCAACCAACAGGTCAGCGAGCGGCGAAAGCCTGCGGCTATAGCATCCCACTCAGAGCAAAACCACCGATGCGGCTTGGCCGTGCGCCGGTAGCTGCCGCAGCCGGGTACGTGATAGACACCGCGGTGGCCTGTCAGGTGCGCACGAAACACGTACTTGCCCTTGATCTCGCAACCCGGCGGTTTAAGCGTGTAGTCGGTGAAGAGCTTCGCGCGCGCATCGGGGGGACAGCTCGCCCCGAGCAATGTCGCACCGACCATTCGACCCTGCCGGAAATCCTGCGGCGCCACGAAGCATCCCCGCCAGATGCTGCGGGGGTGTTCTCGCGCTTCGCGCTCGTCGTCAGCAAATCGGCCGAGGGGGTCGATGTTGACCGCCCAGCCTTGGCGCACGAGCCAGTGCTGGAGGTCGACGCCATCCACGGCGCAATTGCCAATCCGGCGCCGAGGAAACTCCGGATCGGGGCCGAGGTCGCGACAGACGACGCGGCGGCTCCCGATAAGCTCTTGCAGTGCTTCAAGCGCAAACAAGCCGCAGGGATACGGCCCACCATTGTCCACGCAGTACTGATCGAGCGCCGGTGCGTCGACGCCATCGAGACGAAAGGCCGTGCCATTGACGGTGAGCGTATTGGCATCATCGGCTCGGGCGGAGGCGAACGCCAACAGCACAACGGTGAGCGTGAGCACGAGACGCATCGAGGCCACAGAGTGTTCGAGCGAAACGCAAGTGCGAGGCATATCCCCATGCAATCTGGCGTGAGTGAGGCAGCCCACGCCCATTGCCGAAACGCATGCCGGTAATCCACGACTATCGCTTTGCCTTGGCGCTCCGGCGCCGCACGCCGGGGCGGCCGTCAACTCACGGCCGGTCGTTCAGTCCCGCAAGATGGGAGCGCGTCGGCCGATTTATCCCCGTGCAGCGGCGACCTCGACGGCCGATGCTAGCGAAACATGCCGACATCGATCCGGCAGCCGGACCCTGTGCACGGTTCTGCGTCCGGTCGGCCGTGGCAGGCCGGTGTGGTTTCCAGCCCTCGGCGTGGTCTCAGGCAAGTTTTTGGCAACTGTAGGCGGCTGTCACATAAGGCATCGTCACTTCCCCTTTGCCTGCAAGCCCGGGCGTGCCTGCGATCAGCTGCCATACCTGTGCAGCGATGCGCGTCCGCTCTGTTACGGGCAAAGCCGCGATGAAACTGGTCGAAAGCACACGATCGATGATGACATGTTCGGGTGGACCGGTGTGGCCGTGCAAAAAGCGCGTTTCGGAAAGCGGAGCGAAGCCAGCGGCCGGAAATACCTTTCGCCATTTTTGCGTGTGAAAGCGCGGGGCATCGCCCTGATAGGCGTCAAAGATACGCCTCAGGTCAGCAACCCACTCGACGCTTTCGTCGCGGATGTTCCAGACAAGCCCGAGAACGCCACCCGCTTTGAGGACCCTGTGGATTTCTTGGAGAGCCTCAACACTGGCGAACCAGTGAAAGGACTGGGCGCAGACGACGGCATCGACGGAGGCATCGGCAAGCGGAATGGCCTCCGCCGTGCCTTGCTTGGCTTCCACCCCCGGATGGCGAGCGAGCAATTGCATAAGCATGGCGGCGACCGGCTCGACCGCAATGATGGTAGCTTCGGTGCGACAAAGGCGGGAGAGGAACTTTCCAGTGCCAGAACCAAGGTCGAGCGCGGTCTTGCCTTTGCGCAGGGCCAACGCACCGCGCAGCCACGTATCCAGAGCTGGTGGATAGTCCGGCCGTCCCTTCTCGTAGTGGGCCGCCGCTATTGCGTAGCCGTCGGCTGCGGCGTGGTGAAGGTTGGGCACCTCTGCGTCTCCCGCCAAGCGGGAGCCTCTGATCCGCCGCGAGTTGGTGGCCCCATAGTCTATCGCAGCCGCCCACGCCAGAAAATGCCGCTCTTCAACCGGCTTTCGAAGGTCGAGAAAATCGCCGCTTGGCAATTGCTCGCCTCCCATCGTAGCTGAGCCAAAGAGACGGCGGGATCGACGCGCGGGTGCATGACAATGGGCCGCCTCCTGCCTCATTGAAGCTGCAGAGCCTCGACAACCTTGAGGAACCTTGAACGACGCGGTGCGTTTCTCCAACGCGGGAAGCTCGCTTCCGGGCTATGCAAAAAACCAAGCTCCCTACAGTCGCGGCCGTTGGCGTCAATTGCTTGGCTAGCGCCTACCCACACCAGAAGGCCGATTGCGTGAGGACTCGAGTTGGCACTCCTGTCGAACCGCGGGGAAATGAGAGTTGGCGCCAATGCACGACGTCGGCCGCGCAGAAGTTTTCCAAAAAAAGTCAATGCCCCGTCGAAGATCTGTGCGGGGAAAGGTTCGCCAAGGTGCACAAGCCTGCTGGGTATTGCCAAAATGCGGTTGAGTATCGAGCGCACGCAGGTCCAAATCGGCCGCTCTTGGAACGCAATACTCGACTGCAAGGCGCTGCTTGAGCGCTTGCGGTTGGAGGACTTTAAACCTTAGAGCGCCATGCGGCACCCGGTGTGTCCTCGTGATGTGGACGACCGCGCCCATAATCATTGCCGGGTGTCGCAAGTACGTCATCACGCGACGACGAGCTCCGGGCATTTCGTGCGCCTGATCGCTTTCAGCGCCAATGGCCAACACATGAGGCCAGCGTGACGAGGGAAATCCGTGCCAACCCGGGGTTGGCGTTCGTGACCGCTGCGGAGGGGAATTTGTTCAGCTTGTCACCAGGAGGTGGTAGCCGAAATCGCAGGAGTCCTGGTCAAGAAAGCGGGAATACTTGCACTCCCATTCCCCGCTCTGCAAATCATCCTTGAGGCGTTGCAAGGGTTCGCTCGCATCTCCGATTTTCCAGAATGACGACATCGAGCGGCGGACCTTCGGATCGAGATAGGCAGCAGGACGGCGCCAATAGGCGCAGAGGATGCCATCGGCGCAATCATGGGGAATCGGAAGCGCAATCCGCTGCACGGGTCCAAGCACCGCTTCAAACTCAGCCCTGCCGGGCATTTGCTGTTGGTCCAGCGTCGCGAGTTGGGGCAGGTAGTCCAACAACCAGAAATTGGAGGCTAATGGATCGAAGGTGAGAATGATGATCTTGCCGCACGTCACACGCCGCATTTCCCGGAGGCCCTTTCGGACATCACTCCAGTGATGAACCGTGAGGATCGCCATCGACGCATCGAAGGACTTGTCCGCAAAAGGCAAATCTTCGGCCACTGCCCGAACGACCATGGCGTCACGCCATGGCCTTTGTCGGATCATCGCCGCCGAAGGTTCCACGGCAGTGACTTTGAGGTGACCTGGCTCGTATGAGCCGGCACCTGCGCCGACGTTCAGCAGGGATGCCGCATCTTGGAGATGGGCGTGGATCGCTGCGGCTATCCTTGGGTCAGGACGGCGCAGCGCCGAGTAGTCGACCCCAATGGTGTCATAAAGGACGCTCATTTGGCTGTTGGTCCGCAGCTTCAGGTCTAAGACGAGACCAGCTTTGTCCACCTTCCAGACATCACTTCGCCTACACCCAATGACGTCCACCCTCGCGCGCCCCCGTGTCTGTAGCATGGAAGACAGCGTCGGCACATACATTGCGGCGCTGCTCGTCGGGCGCGAGGACTAAAGCTCGTAGCGGCCGCCAGGGATTTCACCCAAGCTTTTCCTCAATCCACAATGTCGCGTTCGGTGTGCCGTAAGCGCTGCAGGCTTGCGAGCGACCGTTCGGCAGAAAAATCGAAGCCCCTCAATTGGCTGGGCTCATCCCGTTCAAGCCAAAGCATTGGTACGCCGCCTATTGGCAGCTGGCGTAGCTTGCTGCCTCTGGGACCCCGCCGTCCCGACGGAGACCGGCGCACGCGTCTCGGCACGGTGGCCGCGTATTGTTCCAGCCAGCGAATCGCCGCACGCTGTCAATAGCAGTATGGGGCCCGGCCCTTCGGTGCGTGCGTGCCGCGCAAGGTTTAAGCTCGCCGCCAGCAAGCTTGACGCCTCAAGCGCTGGTTCGAGTTCGAGTAGCTCCAGCAGTAGTGACGCCGGCAGCTGCGGGGCTCCGATGGGGCGGCGGAGGAGGAGACCGATATGCAGTGGTGGAAGCGGATTGAGCTGTGGCTGGCGCTTTTGGCCGCCGTGCTTCTGCTCCAGGGCTACCTGGAGATCCGCCTTGGCGGCGACCGGCCGGCCGGCTGGTTCTTCGGGCTGGCGGGGTTGGTGATACTGGGCTTTGCCTATTGGCGCTACCGTCTGACCAAACAGCAGCAAGCGGGTTCGCAGCGGTGAACGGGCGCTGGCCGTTCATCGGAAGGCCCCCCTTTCTACCGCTTAGCTGCTAACCCCGGGTCAGAATACCGGTCCGGCTGGCATTATCAACAGGCGCCGATGCATGCAAGATCGGCGCAGTTCGCGCTCCGGTGCGGGCGCGATGCGATCTATGCGTGCTCGGCGCGTATCGGGCCCCGCAGATCTTTCAGGGCCGCTCCGCAAACAGACAAAGACGCTTGGGCGCTCATGATCCCAAACTGGCCCGCGGGAACGTTGGCGCATTGCAATGCAGCATTCCATATGCAAAAGTTTTTTATTTCCATCGCGCCGCCGCGGCGGCGGGCGATCCAGTGAGCCCGGCTTGGTTGCAAGTCTAGCGCCCCAGCGGCAACGTCACTGGCCTGTCACTCCAGGCGATCGATCTGATTGGCAAGCGTCTTCAATTTTTGCGCGAGACCATCCCTACGGTCCACCGGTTGGCGATCATGGCCAACATTGGCAGTCCGCTCGCCGTCCGCGAGATGCGAGAGGTTGAAGAACTTGCCAGAACGCTTGGACTCGAAGTTGTCAGATCGGAAATCAAGAGAGCCGAGGATATCACGCCCGCAGTTGACGCGTTCAAGGGTCGCGCGGACCTGATCTACGTCGTGGCCGACCCCCTCGCAACCACGAATCGGGTTCGCATCAATACCTCGGCCCTAGCCGCATCATTGCCAACAATACACGGCCAACGGGAGCAAATTGAAGCGAGAGGCCTGATATCATATGGAACACATTTTCCGCACCTGTATCGGCGCGCTGCTGATTATGTCGACAAGATTCTGCGTGGAGCTAAGCCAGCCGATATCCCGGTTGAACAGCCAAGCACATTCGAACTCGTCATCAACTTGAAGACTGCCAAGATACTTGGGGTCGCCATTCCCCCTTTGCTTCTTGCCCGCACCGACGAGGTAATCGAGTAGGTCTAAATTTCGTTCACCCAAAGTGCTGCAGGTGCTCAGGTCTGGCACTTTTCGCACGTGGCTTGGTCGATCCATGGCCGCTTCACATCGAAACCGGACTACTACACAACGGCGCTTTTGACCCAGTTCGGCCCCCCCGCCCTCGCCAGCATTAACATGAAATCGGTGAGGGTCAGCCGTTGGCCCCGGGTTTTACCCGATGTTGGCGACCCAATAGGACCGGCATGTTCGGCACATCGTGCGATTGACCCAGCCGGAGCGAGTCATGGCAAGAGAGCAAAATGCGACTAGATCGAAACTGGGTTTGACGCTTTCCTTCGGTCTCGCTTGTTTCGTGGTCACAGCTCCCGGGAGCGGGTTTGCACAAGACGTGCTCCCCCGCCCAGAGCCGCCCTTCAAGGGGGTCATTGGTCAGACGTTCAAAGATTCCAAGCCCGATAAGATTCCACTCATCAAGGCCCCTGAGGGCGCGCCGAATGTCCTCGTCGTCCTCATCGACGACTCCGGGTTTGGCCAGTGGGGTAGTTTTGGTGGACTGATCCCGACACCCAATCTCGATCGCCTGGCGGCGAGCGGGCTGCGCTACACGCGCTTTCACACAACGGCTCTCTGTTCGCCGACGCGGGCGGCATTGCTCACCGGTCGCAATCATCACTCCGCAGGTACCGGCACGATCACGGAGTTGGGCGACGCCTACCCCGGTTACAGCGGTCAAATCCCGGCCAGCGCTGGGATGGTCTCCGAAATTTTGCGGCAGAACGGCTACAGCACGGCATTCGTTGGCAAGAACCACAACATCCCCGATTGGGAGACCAGCATCTCCGGTCCTTTCGACCGCTGGCCGAGCCGGCAAGGCTTCGATCATTTCTATGGCTTCGTCGGCGGAGAGGCGAACCAGTGGGCGCCGGCGCTCTATCGCGACACGACGCCTGTGGAAATGGAAATCCCGAAGGGCATGGAGGGCCGCTACACGCTGAATGATTCACTGGCGGACGAGGTCATCGCCTACATCAGCAAAGAAAAGTCAGCCACACCCGACCGTCCGTTCTTCGTCTACTACGCGCCGGGCGCGACCCATGCCCCCCATCACGTCCCCCAGGAATGGATGGCGAAGTTCAAAGGTCAGTTCGATGAGGGTTGGGATAAATATCGGGAGGCGGCCTACCAGCGCCAACTTCAACTTGGTGTCATTCCGGCCGACGCCAAGCTAACTCCCCGTCCGTCAGAGATACCGGCGTGGGATTCCCTTAACCCCGATCAGAAGCGTGTTGCCGCTCGCCTGATGGAAGCATTTGCCGGCTACACCGCGCAGACCGACTATCAAGTGGGCCGCGTGCTCAACACGCTGCAGGACATGGGCCAACTCGACAACACGCTCGTCATCTGGGAGATCGGCGACAACGGGGCATCCATGGAAGGCACGCTCAATGGCGTGTTCAACGAAATGACGAGCCTCAATGGTGTTCCGGAGGATACCTCCTA
>Ga0081540_1001256_pt1 | contig 22147 bp, 22 predicted proteins | sample TabmetS2T1R1_FD_71024 | JGI IMG/M metagenome (GOLD analysis project Ga0081540, IMG submission 71024) | Tabebuia heterophylla rhizosphere microbial communities from the University of Puerto Rico - S2T1R1 | ecosystem: Host-associated > Plants > Roots > Rhizosphere ... | reverse complement strand
TCAGGACCGCCTGGGGCCGGCGCACGAGGGCGCGGCCGAGCGCAACGCGCTGCCGGTCGCCACCGGAAAGCCCGCCGACTCTACGCTCCAGCAGGTGATCGATCCGCAGCAGCCTCGCAGTTTCCTCGACGCTGCGCCGAATCTCGGCGCGCTTGTAGTTCTGGCATTTCAGCGGGAAGCCGATGTTCCGGCGCACGTTCATGTGGGGATAGAGCGCAAACATCTGGAACACAAAGGCGATGTCCCGTGCCGAGGCCGGTAGCGCCGTGACGTCTTCGCCATCCAGCAATATGCGGCCGGAGGTCGGCAGTTCGAGGCCCGCCATCATGCGCAACGTCGTGGTCTTGCCGCAACCGGAGGGACCGAGAATGACGAAGAACGAGCCGTGATCGACGGTCAGGTCGACGCGCTTCACCGCGGTGAACGTTCCGAATGTCTTGGCGACGTTTTCGAGCCTGATTTCCGCCATGGTGCTAATCCGGAAAGTGGCTGACGATGACGAATCCCAGCGTCCCGGCCAGGATCGTGACAAAGGAATAGCTGTAAAGCAGCAGGAAAACCGGCTGCATGAGCATGACGACGCCGAGGCCGATCAGGATCATCGCCATGGCCTCGCAGGGGCCGCGGCGCAGCCAGAGCGGCCATCTCGACGTCGACGCACGGATTGCCGTTTGTTCGGTCATTTGCGCACGGCTCCGAAGGTGATGCCGCGGAGCAGATGGCGCCGCAACAGGATGGTGAAGCACAGGATCGGAACGAAGAACAACGTCGTTGCCGCTGCGACCGCCGGCCAGTCCTGCCCGCCCTCGCCGATGATGAAAGGGATGAAGGGCGGCATGGTCTGCGCGTCGCCGCTGGTGAGCAGGACCGCGAATGCGTATTCGTTCCAGGCGAAGATCAGGCAGAAGATGGCTGTTGCGGCAATGCCCGTCGTCGCTTGCGGAAGCACCACCTTGAAGAAGGCCTGCAGGCGCGAATAACCGTCGACCATCGCGGCTTCCTCATATTCGCGCGGGATCTCGTCCATAAAACCCTTGAGCAGCCACACCGCCAGCGACACGTTCACGGCTGTGTAGAGCAGTATCATCCCGAGCTTGGTATCGCTCAGCCCGAAATGACGGAACATCAAGTAGATTGGGATTGCCACCGCGATCGGCGGCATCATCCGCGTCGACAGGATGAAGAACAGAAGATCGTCGGCCAGCGGCACGCGAAAGCGCGAGAACGCATACGCTGCGACCGTGCCGAAGCATACGGCTAGGAAGGTCGAGCCGAAGGCGATGATCAACGAGTTGGTGAAGCGCGGCACCACTTTCGACGGTCCGCCGATCACCATGTTGCGGGAGCGCACCAGCCGCTCGTACCAGGTCTGCGGCGGCGGCAGGCTCGCCAAAAATTCCGGCGTCTGCCGCGAGCGCGTCGTGAACAGGTTGACGTAGCCTTCGACCGACGGCTCGAACAGGATTTTCGGCGGATAGGCGATCGAATCCGGCGGCGTCTTGAATCCAGTCAGGAAAATCCACACCAGCGGGAGAATAGTGATGAGGGCGTAGGTGACGACGACCAACGAAGCGATGAACTTCGATCGCGACGACGGTTCGGCCACTGAATGGGCGGTGACGGAGATGCTCATCGCTGCTTCACCCGGTTGAGGGCCTTCACATAGATATTGGCGGCGCCGAATACGGTGACGAAGAGGATGATGGCGAGCGCCGAGGAATAGCCGGTGCGCCACTTCTCGAACGCCTCGCGCTTCAGCGTGATGGAGGCGACCTCCGTGGTCGAACCCGGCCCGCCCGAGGTGAGCAGGTTCACCATGTCGAACATCTTGAAGTTCTCGATCGCGCGGAAAAGGATTGCGAGCATCAGGAACGGCATCACCATCGGCAGCGTGATCGACCAGAATTGCCGCCACTGGGAAGCGCGATCGACCTCGGCCGCCTCGTAGATGTAATCGGGAATTGAACGCAGGCCTGCAAGGCAGATCAGCATGACGTAGGGCGTCCACATCCAGACATCGACCATGATGATGGACCAGGGCGCCAGCCGAACGTCACCGATCATCTGGAAAGAGCTAGGGTCGACCCCGGTCGCGAACGCGATCGCGTTGTTGAACAGGCCGATCTGCGGCTGCAGCAGGAAGGTCCAGAAGTTGCCGACCACCGCGGGCGACAGCATCATCGGCAACAGTATGATCGTGGTCCAGAAACTGTGGCCGCGGAAGCGGCGGTTGATCAGGAGTGCGAGACCGAAGCCGATCACGAGCTCGATCGCGATCGACCACAACACGAAATGAGCGGTGGCCTGCATGGCGTGCCACACTTCGGGATCGGTCAGTATGTCACGGTAGTTGTCCAGCCCGACATATCTGATCGCCGCGTTCGGGCGATTGGCCCGATAGTTGGTGAACGAGAGCTGGATCGTCCACAGCAGCGGGAAGATGTTGATGGCCAGCAGCAACAGCACCGACGGCGTGATGAACAGCCAGGCGATCGCCTTGTCCGACAGGTTGCCAAGCCGCAACGCAAGTCGGCGCGGGGTGCGGGCAACGGCCCGTTCGGCAATCGTGCTCATGTGAGACCTGTCGTCCACGGATCGGTACTCGATAAGGGGGTCTCCCGGCCAGCGGCCGGGAGACCTGCGACATGTCAGGCTAGATCTTGCCTTCGTCCTTGAACACCTTCTGCCAATCCTTGACCAGCAGGTCGAGCGCCTCCTTGGCGGTGCCCTTGTCGGCCACGACATAGTCATGGATACGCTTCTGCATGTCGAGGAGCAGCGAGGCGTAGGCAGGCTCCGCCCAGAAGTCCTTGACGATGTCCATCGACTTCAGGAAGTCGGCGGCGAACGGCGCGCTCTTCGGGAAGGAGGGATCGCCGAGTACCGCCTTGTGGCAGGAATAGCCGCCGAGCGCCCACCACTTCTTCTGCACGTCGGGCTGGGCGAACCACTTGATGTAGGAGAGCGCGTCGTCGCGGTGCTCCGCATAGGAGACGACCGAGATGCCCTGCCCGCCGAGCTGGGTAAAGTGGAACTTCTGCTTCGGATTGACGAAGAAGCCGATCTTGTCGCCACCGACATTGGGATCCTTGTAGAGGCCGGGGAAGAACGCGAAGAAGTTCATCTGCATCGCGACCTGTCCGGACTTGAAGGCGTCGAGGCCCTCGGACATGTAGGCGTTGCTCATGCCAGGTGCCGTGCAGCACTTGTAGAGCGACTTGTAGAACTCCAGTCCCCTGACCGCGTCGGGCGAGTTGACGAAGCCTTCCATCTGATAGGGCTTCTTCGGATTGTCGTACTGGAAGCCCCAGTCATAGAGCGCGTTGGTCACGCCCATGGTGATGCCTTCGGAGCCGCGCTCGGTGTAGATATAGGCGCCGTAGACCTTCTTGCCGTCGATCTCGCGGCCCTGGAAGAACTCGGCGATCTGCTTCAGTTCGTCCCAGGTCTGCGGTGGCGCGAGGTCACGCTCGTACTTCTTCTTGAATTCAGCCTGGATTTCCGGCCGCGCAAACCAATCCTTGCGGTAAGTCCAGCCGATCGCGTCGCCCATGGCCGGCAGCGCCCAGTAGTTCGCCGTGTTCTTGGGCCACTGCGAATAGCCGACCACCGTCGCCGGCATGAAATCGTCCATCGATATCTTCTCTTTGGCGAAGAAATCGTTGAGCTTGACATAATGACCATTCTCGGCGGCGCCGCCGATCCACTGGCTATCGCCGATGATGAGGTCGCAAAGCTTGCCCTTCGAGTTGAGCTCGTTGAGAAAACGGTCGGCATAGCTCGTCCACGGGACGAACTCGTATTTCATTTGAATGCCGGTCTTGGCGGTGAAGTCCTTTGAGAGCTCCACCAACGCGTTCGCCGGGTCCCAGGCTGCCCAGCACAACGTCAACTGTTTGGTCTGGGCGGCGGCTTGTCCGCCAAGACACGAGGCGACCAAAACCGCCGTCACCCCCAACGCACGCACCGTTTGGATCATCGCAACCTCCCTGTTGTCGCAGGCGAAGCGCCTGCTTGCCCTTGCCAATCCTCGCCGGCTGCGAATGCGGGGATCGACCCCGCCCTCATCATGACCGGGAGGTATGTTTAGTGTTTTTGTTTAGTTTGAAATTTTCACTAAACAATCGAGGTGTCAATGGACGTGATGAAATTTTTCGCCAACACGGTTTTGCTGCGGCGCAACCACAAATGCACCGGCCCGTACACAGGCGGGCGCAAGTCGGAGGAGAAGCGCTTGTTAAGTAAATTCCGCTCGAGAAACTGTAGCCGCCGAGGCGCAGATGACCGGCTTCACCACTGATTCTCAGAACCACGACGCACGCGAGAAATGATTGGCGGCACTTCGACAAACTGGCAGCTTGTCACCGACCCTGGTGTCGAAGTCGCGTCATGGGTTGGCGCCTCAGTCATTATCTATGATCGCGCACTAGGATTCGAATCTGAACTCGCTGATCAGCAATCCGATGTTGGGGGCTCATGTTCCATTGCGCTCATTGCGCGAAAGCGGCCGCAGTTTTCTCGCGCATTTTGTAATCGAATCCGGGAAGCCCGTAGGAAGGCGCTGCATTCGATAATTGGAGGTGACCGCTAGGGGTATAGCGGGCCGAATCCGTCATATCGAGCCATGAGCATTTACCATCGCGCGGTCTGTCGTTGACGAGATCGATCACTAAGGTACTGTTTTTCCTGTGTTATGCAGGAGATGCGACTTGAAAATCCCCTTTAGCCAACAGCGCCTTCGTTCGAATCCTGTCGAGATCATCAGGGCGCGACTCGAGCGCCGCGACGAGGCTGTCAGTGGCGCTCAACTGTTGTCTGCGGTGGAAGAAACCATCGGCTCCGCCCTGCCCTCCGACCTGCGCGCACTATTTGCCTTGTTCTCGGCTCCCGCGAAGGCGAGTCGCGGGCGCCCCACAAATAATCGCGCCAAGGAAGACTTCACGATGGAGGAGCTGGACCACGAGTACTCCCGTTTGCTGCACGAGTTTCGTGAAAGCGGTGCGACTGAAGCCGATGGCCCTCCGAGCGAGCTGGCCTACCGCCAGCTCGCCGCCGAAATGAAGGACGTTTTCGGCAATATCGACTGGCGTGCGCTCAGGAACAAGCATTCCAGCTGGAGGACCGGACGCATCTACGGCCCCCGGGAAGATCTTGTCGATTCTGACGGCTTCGACGCCGAGATCGAACGGCAGTTTCCCGCTCATAATAAATGAGTCGATTTCTGATGAGTGAAAGGAAGACGTAGATCTGGTTCTCTTCCGGGGCGCCGCGGCGCGTTCCGTTGGAGATATCCATGAACTTCGAACACCGCCCTACTTCCTCTCTCCGGCCCTATTCAGGCAATGCGCGTACGCATTCGCCGAAGCAGATCAAGCAGATTGCCCGGAGCATCGAGAAGTTCGGCTTTAACAATCCGGTCCTGATCGATGACGACAACCAGATCATCGCAGGCCACGGGCGCGTAGAGGCTGCCAGGCAGCTTAAGCTCAAGACCGTACCTTGTGTGCGCCTCTCACACCTCAGCGAAGACGACAAGCGGGCCTATGTCCTTGCCGACAATCGATTGGCGGAAAAGGCCGGCTGGGACAACGAGGTGCTGGCGATCGAGCTGCAGCATCTCGTCGATGTCGGCTTCGATCTTGATCTGGCCGGTTTCGAGCCGGCAGAAACGGACCTGATCATCGAGGGCATTGGCGAGGAAAGCGACCAGCCCGAAGACCAGGTGCCCGATAATGTTAGCGGAGACATTGTCAGCCAGCGCGGCGATATCTGGCTGCTCGGAAAGCATTTGCTGATCTGCGGCGATTCAACCAGCGACGACACCTATCGACAGTTGATGGACGCGGACCGCGCGGACTTCGTGTTCACCGATCCGCCCTACAATGTGAAGATTGATGGGCATGTTTCGGGGCTGGGCAGCATCAGGCACCGGGAATTTGCCATGGCTTCCGGAGAAATGACCCAGAGTCAGTTCGTGCAGTTTCTGTCTGGCGTCTACGGCAATCTCTGCCGCTATTCGACGGACGGCTCGATCCATCAGATCTGCATGGACTGGCGGCATATGCGCGAGATGCTCGAAGCCGGTGATATCCATTACGACGAGCTGAAGAATGTCTGCGTCTGGAACAAGAGTAACGCGGGAATGGGATCGTTCTATCGGTCCAAGCACGAACTGGTTTTTATCTGGAAGAATGGTACCGCGCCGCACATCAACACGTTCGAACTGGGTCAGCATGGCCGGCATCGGACCAACGTATGGGACTATGATGGCGTCAACACCATGCGTCCCGGTCGCATGGACGAACTTGCGATGCATCCGACCGTCAAGCCGGTCGCGCTGGTGGCAGATGCGATCAGGGACTGTTCGAAGCGCGGCAACCTTGTTCTGGATCCCTTTTGCGGCAGTGGAACGATCCTGATTGCAGCCGAGAAGACCGGACGGTGCGCCCGCGCCATTGAAATCGATCCGGCTTACATCGATGTCGCGATCCGCCGCTGGCAGACGTATACGGGGAAGGTCGCGCGCTTGGCTCCGCTTGGTCAGACCTTCGACGAGGTCAGCGATGCCCGGTCTTTTAATGGTGACGACGAGGCATTGGAGCCGGAAGCCGTCACAGAGCCAGGATAAGCGCTCATATTAATTGGCCAACGTTTCCATGAGCGACAGCCCAGCCAGCTACTGCTATGCGGTGCCTGGGGGCCTCACCCGTTGGCCCGCTCAATGCGAACAAGAGACACCCAAATGGATCAGCCCGTTCCTGCACCAGAGTATGAAGTCGGATACAAGAAGCCACCGAAGAAGACGCAGTTCGTCAAGGGCCAGTCGGGCAACCCCCGTGGGCGACCTAGGCGCCCGGAAACCGTAAGTCTGCGTGAACTGTTCAGCGGGGAACAACGCGGCAAGAACGGCGAGGTGATTTCAAGGCGGGAAGCACTGGTCATCAAGCTGCTGAACGATGCGATGGCCGGCAAACCGAGGGCATTTGCGCGGTTTGTCCGCCACATGGTCACGACCGGTCTGTTCGCAAAGGAGGCGGAGCCTCAAGGCGGACGCGTCGTCTTCTTCCCAACGGATAAAACCCGGTCACCTTATACGATCAATCCTCACACACGGGAAAGGGAGCCCTTCGATGTTGGCGTCAAGTAAGTCAGACAATTACGAGGTCGGATACCGCAAGCCGCCCAAGGCAACGCGGTTTCGCAAGGGGCGATCGGGTAATCCCCGCGGTCGCAAGCTGGGAAGCGAGAATTTTCTGGCAATCTTCAAGCGACAAGCGATGAGGCGGGTGAAGATCAAGGCCAGTGGTGAAACTTCAAAGACTCTCACTGTTGCAGAAGCGATCATCGCAAAGAATTATCAGGAAGCTCTCAAGCAGGATGAGAGGGCGATGTCCAATATAATGAAGCTGGCAGAGGTTGGCGGAGAGTTTCTCGACCGTACGGATGCCAAGGTCATGGGCGGTTATATTTTCATGCCGGAACCTGCCACTTCCATTGAGGAGCTTTTGGAGGAAATGGGTTCTAGTATCATTAAGGTCGGACGCTCCCAAACAGACGACTGACGAGGGGTTCAATCTCGGAGAGCGCCTCGAACTTTGATTTCGCTAGCTCGCGGTGCAGCGGACGTTCGGCCTTCCGGCCAACACTGTTTGCCTTCGAGTGGCGGGCGATCTTCGATCCGAGATCGGGCAGCGCTTGCCCGGGATTTCCGCCAAACCAGCCGTACCGCTCGATCTTCAGGGTGTCGGCGGCAAATTCGAGCCAGATGACGCAACCGCCGGGCTTGGCCAGCAGTTTTGTGCCGACACTGACACTGCGAACTTTCGAGCCCAGGAAGCTGGATTTGAGCTGCACATGTCGGATCAGGCCATTCGCCTCCAGCACGAGGTCGTATCCACCCCGGTCCACCTCGCCCTTGAGAACTTCGATGTCGCGCCGGTTGGCGCGCCACATCTCGGTCAGCAGTTGTCCGAGGAAGAGATGGCCGAGCGCCTGCTCCCGCAGGCTCGAGTCCTGAGAATGCCAGGCCCGGCAAGCAACCGGCGGATCCTGCGAGAATTCGACCACGCGATAATGCCTCTTTCGGTCCCCGCCAGTTCGCTCCTCTGTTCCAGGAAGTCCACGGCATCAGACGCTCGTGGCACAGTCTTGCATTGCAGGGTTAACAATATCCCTTTTTGGGATAATCCGTTCTTGGGATCAGATTGCCTGCCGCCGATTCCTCACCCCGGCGGCCATGGAAAAGTCCCTCAACTCCCCCGACTATGCCCGTCTGATCGAGCTACTTGTCGCGGTGCGACATGCGGCGGGGGTGCGTCAGCGGGCCCTGGCCAAGAAGCTTGGTCGACCCCAATCGTTCATTGCCAAGTACGAAGGCGGCGAGCGGCGGCTCGACGTCGTGGAGTTTGTGGCCATTGCCCGCGCGCTGGGCGCGGATCCGCTAAAGCTGTTTCGTGACTTTCTTGCAAATAAGCCCGTCAAGACTGGCAAAAAGCAGACCGGCAGCAAGGCCAGAGCCGGCGGGACTTAAGCCTGGAAAGCGGTGGAAGCTGCCTCACCGATCTGAGCACCTTGTTATCCTAAGCCCTTGAAAAGAGCGACAAGATTGCTCGCAAATCCACTCGACTTCGGCGTCGGTTGGAGCGGTACTGCGCCTCCCTTAAAGGAGGCCCCGGTGAATACCGCAACCATGCATGAGGCGATAAAGGTCTGCCTGAAGCAGATCAACAGCAACCTGGCGGAAGCTTCGCGCCTGGCCCAAGGCGCCGAAGCGTGCGATTCGGCTGGCAGCGTCGCCGAGGGCGTTAGGTTTCCATGGATATCGAGCAACTGATTTACGAGGCTGGGCGCCTGCACGATGCGGCATCGCTCATGAACAGGCTTTCGCAAGACTGAAACACTACGGCCCCTGCTCGCCCGGCTCTTAAGGCCGGGCTCGTGTCAGTGGCAGCAAATGATGCTGTCGCTCAAGCGATGGAGAGCCAGATGGCCACCCGCAAATCACAAGCGAAATCCAAGTCATCCAAGTCCCGCAAGGACCCCGCCCCTAAAACCGGTAAAGCCACCAAGACAAATGCCGGCTCAGCCAAGGTGGCGGTTGCCAAACCCACGGCGACCTCAGCAAGCCCCAAGCAAGACGTCGTGCTCGCGCTGCTTCGTCAGGCCAGAGGGACCACGATCGCCGCGATCATGAAAGCGACCGACTGGCAGCAGCATTCGGTGCGCGGCTTCTTTGCCGGGGTGGTCAAGAAAAAACTGAAGCTGAATCTCACCTCCGAGAAAGTGGATGGTACCCGCCACTATCGCATCGCCAAATCGGGCTCGCCGTCGTGAAGTCGGAAAAAGCACCGGTCAAGATCGATCCAGCCGTCGAAGCAGAGCTGGACCGTCTGCCAAAAACGCCAATCGTCGAACTGCGCAAACGCTACCGCGAGCTGTTTCGGTCCGAGCCGCCAAAAGCTTTCGGCCCTGACCTGCTGCGACGCAGTATCGCGCACACGATTCAGGAGAAGGCCTATGGAGGCCTTCCCTCAGCTACCCGGCGGCTGCTCGACCAGATGGTGAAGGCGGCCATGGCCAAACCTAACGGGCGCCTGGAGCTGCCCCAAAGGATCAAGCCGGGATCTGAGTTGGTCCGAACCTGGCAAGGCAAGACATACCGAGTTGTCGTGCTCGCCGAAGGTTTTGCCTACGGCGGCAAGACCTTCAGCAGCCTCTCGGAGATCGCTTCGACCATCACCGGCACGAAATGGAATGGGCCCCGCTTCTTCGGGCTCCGGTCGGCGGCACGTCAGGAGGCTGGCGATGGCAAATGACGCCAAGGTCGTTCGCTGTGCGATCTATACCCGCAAGTCCACCGAGCACGGTCTCGACCAGGAGTTCAACTCCCTGGATGCGCAGCGTGAGGCCTGCGAGGCCTATATCAAGAGCCAGGCGTTTCAGGGGTGGCGAGCCCTGCCCCAGCAATACAATGACCCGGCGTACTCGGGCGGCAACCTTGACCGCCCCGCGTTGAAGAGATTGCTGGCCGACATCGTGGTCGGCAAGGTGGACGTGGTCGTCGTCTATAAGATCGACCGTCTCACCCGATCACTTGCCGATTTTGCCAAGCTGGTGGACGCCTTCGATGCCAAATCGGTCTCCTTCGTCGCCGTCACCCAGCAGTTCAACACGACGACCTCAATGGGCCGGCTTACGCTGAACGTCCTGCTGTCCTTTGCGCAGTTCGAGCGAGAGCTGGCAGCTGAGCGGGTCCGCGATAAGGTCGCAGCCAGCCGGCGCAAGGGCAAATGGACCGGCGGCACGGTCCCCCTCGGCTACGATGCCAAGGCCAAGAAGCTCGTCATTAACAAATCCGAGGCAGAAACGGTTCGAACGATTTTCCGGCTCTATCTTGAACTGGGGTCGTTCAGCAAGTTGGTAGGCGAGCTTGATCGCCGAACGATCGTCACCAAGCGACGCCGAACAAAAGTTGCAAAGTACCAGGGCGGCATTCCCTTTACGTACGGTCCCCTCGCCTATTTCCTCAAGAACCGCATCTACGTCGGCGAGATGCATCACGGCGGCAAGTGGTTCAAAGGAGAACACGAGGCCATTTTGGACCGATCGACGTTCGACCGCGTCCAGGAATTGCTCAAGTCGAACTCAGTCGAACGAAAGGTCAAGTTCTCGGAAAGTGCGGCCCTACTCCAGGGCAAGATCTTCGACGACAAGGGCAACCGGATGAGCCCAAGCTTCTCGAGCAGGAATGGAGTGCGCTACCGGTTTTATGTCAGCACGGCGCTGCGAGGACGCAAACATCAAGCCGGCGCAGTCACAAGAGTTTCGGCACCAGAAATCGAAACTCTTGTCGAGTCTGAAGTCCGGAAGAGGTTCGACGTTGATGGGACCAGAGTGGAGTATGTGCGCGACTACGTCCAGCGCGTCACGATTTCATCGGACAATATCCTGGTGGCGATGGGACGGGGCCGGCCGACCGGGCGCCCGATTGCAATACTGTGGTCATCAAAGGCAAAATCGCTCACTCAAGTCCATGGTGCGCCGCCTGCGGAGAAAATCGATCAGAAGCTGCTCAAATCCATTGTCCGGGCACAGGTTTGGCTTGCTGACTTATCGAGCGGACACGTCGCCTGCGTCGAAGACCTCGCCATCGCAGCAAATCTTCATCCGAAGGTGGTCCGGCAAGGTCTGCGGCTGGCGTTCCTTCCACCAGAATTGATAACCGCGGCCATCAGCGGTGAAGCAACCATCGCTCTCAAACAGATTCCCAGGCTGCTGCCCCTCTGTTGGAACAAGCAGCGCCTGATGCTGGGATAGCATTCGTCCATCTAATGCTCAGCCATAGGTGACCAATTACAACCCCAGATAGCTCCCACACCGGATGCAGCTAAATTGTGAATAACAACCATAGATCGTCAATTTTGCTCGACACTTCCAATTTTTCGACGACTACTTCAGCTGCAAGATGCCGAGGAACGCCGATATGGGAAAGCGCATAGTCGTTCTGTCCGATGGCACGGGCAACTCGGCCGCCAAGGTTTGGCGTACCAACGTCTGGCGGCTCTTCCAGGGGCTCGACCTCAAAAAATCAGATCAAATCGCGATCTACGATGATGGCGTCGGCACCTCTTCCTTTAAGCCGTTGGCGTTGCTCGGCGGTGCTTTTGGCTTTGGTCTGAAACGAAACGTTTTGGGGCTATATGTCTATCTGTGCCGCAATTATCGATCCCAGCAGGATTATCACGATCTCGAGCGACAAATTTCAGCGAAGGAAAATCGTCAACCTAGACCCATTGACGATTTCAAGGACGACGAGATTTTTCTATTTGGCTTTAGCCGCGGCGCGTTCACAGTGCGCGTGCTGGCAGCACTCGTTCTTACCCAAGGCCTTGTCCGCTACAGCTCAGAGGCGGATCTCAGCACTCGAGCGCGTGCAGCGTACCGAGCTTACCGCTTTGACCGCTATCCAAATAACACCATCGAAGGCCTGTTTCGACCACTTCGGACTAGAGCTGCTACTCAACCGCATGATCCCAACGAGCGTCCGGTCAACGAGATCAAATTCATCGGGGTTTGGGATACGGTTGCCGCCTATGGCTCTCCGCTCGAAGAGATAACCTTGGGCTTTAGCAAGTACATCTGGCCACTTGAGCTTCCTAATCACCGACTGAGCAGCAAAGTCCACCGGGCGCGGCAAGCACTCGCGATAGATGAGGAACGCACAACATTTGCACCGGTCTTGTGGGATGAACCCGACGAGCCGATGGCAAAAGTCACCAAGGACGAGCAGCTGTCACAAGTTTGGTTCGCTGGCGTTCACGCAAACGTCGGCGGCGGGTATCCCGACGATGCACTGGCCAACGTATCCCTGAACTGGATGATGGCCGAGGCTGCAGACTGTGACCTCCGGTTCAAACGCGAGCCGGAGGACGAGCCAGACGCGCTCAAGGAGGCCCGAGCGGCGCAAGACAAGGATGGCCGCCTTTATGATCCACGCTCGGGTCTCGGCGGCTACTACCGGTATGGGCCGCGTAACATCTCTCGCTTTTTTGCCGCAGCCTGCAATGGGCTCCAAAACAAACGCATTCCCAAGATTCACGAAAGCGCGGTCGACCGAATTCAGGTGGGCGCGCACGTCTACGCTCCCATTGGATTCCCCGCGGAGTACGCGGTCGTTACCAGCGATGCCCGTGAAATCCGCTCTCTTGGGAGGGACACTTGCGAAACCGCAATTAGTGCCGCAGATCGCCACAAGGAGCAGGAATCGGTCTGGAATGCAGTTTGGCGGCGCCGGGCAATATACTTTCTAACCGTGTTTGCATCCGTATATATGGCGCTCTACCCGCTCATACGCGAAAGCTATGCCTATCAGGAGATGGCGACGCGCCTTCGGGTCGTGGCCGATACGATCAAGCTCGTTGCGGTCTTCCTACCTTCGGGCGCCGATCGCTGGATACAAGGATACGCTCGAGATCCCGCGTGGTTCTTGCTCTGGGCCTTCACCATAGGATTCTTGATTTGGTACGGCTCAACCATCAAGACCGACATAACAAGCCGCATGCGTCGCATCTGGGATAGCAGCCTGTCCAGTCGAACGGCGGTAAGCACCGTGCCTGCAACGAGCCGTGGATGGCAGTTTGCCTGGCGCGTCCTAATGGCCGCTCTAGTCTACTTGGCGGCATACCCCCTATTCACAAGCACACAATGGCTTTCATATCTAATGCCGCCCGAGCCGTTCGACAGTATGATTCGGCGCTACACCGAACAACCATTACGCTTTACCATCTGCGCCTTCCTGCTTTTCCATTTCCTGCCAGAGTCCGCCATACAGAAACTTCGAACGAGCGATTGGTATGTCAATCTGCTCTATTTCTTGAAGTTCAAGGCCGCGCCGCTGTTCTTCGCGATCTTCATCGTGCTTGGTGCACTAGCGGTGATAAGTCACCTCACACTAAATGTGCGTGATGGTTTTGGGGATTTTTGCAAGCATACAGCAAATGACAAGGGCCCCTTGAATGCTGGAAATGATGGATTCCCCGCCGGTGGCTCAAAACGCATTGAGTTCGATTCGTCGCTTGTTGACGACAGATCACTATGCCTGCCACTGGGCGTCTTCGCACAAAGGGGGCGGCAGTACACAATCAATGTTAGGCGAGATCCTCCAGACGCACCGTGGACATTCTGGGGTGCCCCGACCTTTATGAGCGGACAGCCCATTTCGAAACTGGAGGGGTGGAAGCAGCCGCTCGCCACGCTGCTTTATCCGTTTCGTCGGTCGCTCGATCGCTCGTGGGGAGCTTTTATTGTCCGCTACGGCCCGACTGGCAACGAAGAGAGCTTCCTAGATCGAGATCCGCCTGCCCTTGATGACGAGCTTGCGGACCTTCCAGGAACGGTGCGCGAGGAGATCCCATCCAAGGATGAGAGATTGGGTGAAAGTTGGACAGCAAGACGCGACGGCGAGCTTTACGTATACCTGAACAAGCCAACGATCGGCTTTCCGTGGATAGAAACTCTTCTTAGTCGGTTAATTGGTAACACGGGGAAAGCGCAGATTGTGGTTCAAAAGCGTTGAGCCAACCTAGCTGTGCTTGGTATATAATTCGTCCATCGAAGATTATGGAATGACGCACCTCAGAGTACAGTTGGGTGGTACTGCCGGCCGCTACCTTAGGCACTGATAAACCGGAAGAATTTGCTACCTGCGACGCGCGCTTTGTATCCGGCTTTTGTATTTTGCTTTTGTATTTTCTGCAACGACGCTCTGCGTCGCCTCTCGGCAACTTTCCCTACCCATACCCGAGCCCCAGCGAAGCCGCATTGTTGTGGCAATGCGCTCTACGCAACGTCAGCGGCGGAGGTAGGCGATGGTGGTGTTGTGGCGCAGTCAGGCCGATGAAATCGAGACCCTGAGGGCCGAAGTACGGAACCTTCGTGGGGAAATGGCGACCCAACAGGCCGAATTGGAGGAAATGGACGCACTGGTTGAGCGAATGGTGCTTTGCGACAGCATGGCGCAGATGCGGTTCGTCCTTCGGCGGGCCACGACCATTGCGGGTCGTCGGCAAAAGGGGCGACACGAGCAACTGGCGTGCGTGTATCGGAGCTCGCCGAAAGCACCGCATTGATCAGTTCGCCGAACGATGGTGCGTGCAAATTAACTCCAAGAAGCGAGACCCCGTCATTCCTGACAGGGCTTCGTCGGCTTATACATCGGTGAGACTGACGCGCTTGACCGAGATTATAGCGTCTTCAGATTTTCAGCGCTCGTCTTTCCGCGCCTCGGATCAGCCTTAGCCTCGAAGGACACCTTCTGCCCCTCGGCCAATCCATGAAGGCCCGCACGCTCGACCGCGCTGATGTGAACAAATACGTCCGGCCCACCATTGTCCGGCTGAATAAAGCCGAAGCCTTTTTGGCCGTTGAACCACTTCACAACACCCGTTGCCATTTTCTCTCCAATGCTCGCGAACCAAGTTGTTGTTGCCCACACAACGTGTGAGCAAATTCGATCCAGCGATGTCTTGGGGGAAGCCCCTGCAGGGCGCGGCCTTCAAGGTAGCTAGATAGCTCGAACGTCGTCAATCTATCCGCTTTTGGCGAAAATAGACACCGGATACAGCCCTAATAGCCGTTGGGTGGAAAACCGAAGTCCGACGCCAAACAATTGAAAAGATTGATGAATTCGTTCAAGCGGAATGCAGCTTTGTAGCAGGGTTTGTATTCGAACCTATAATCTAACATTGGCAGAACCGGCGCCACCAGGCGATTCAGGCGCGACGAAAGGAAACGGCTCTTTACAAAAATAGAGCTTGAAAGGCCGATGTTTGAAGAATCTGTTCTCGTCTTTAAAGGTTCTCGTAGTGTATCTGCCATCAGACAACCTGCACTTGTGAGCAGCTGATGGAAAAGACGACCAAAGGAGCTTGGCTCCTAGCCCAGTCTAAGAGCTTAGACGGCGTTACAGGTGCGGGAGCCGCCCGCTTGGAGAACATCGCCTACGCGGGCCGCGTAGGACGACTCTATAATCTTTTGCGGCGCAACATCGATGGCAACCCAAGTCCTACCATCAATGCAGCGACTGTTCGGCAAATTTGCCAGTTGAATAATATTGATAAGCCGAGCCGCGAGATGGGGCTGCGGGTCTTGGCTGAGGCGGGTCGCGTTGATGTTGCGGCCAACGGTGCGGTCAGCGTCCTTGGTGCGACCAGTAAAGCCGTTCTGGAAGTTACCGCCGATTTGTTTACCGAGGCTGGGCCAACGACCGACGAAGAAGCTGTGCTGGAACTTTCCGAGAAAGTCGCCGAAAAGCCCATCGGGAGGAAGGATGCGGCGGAGTTTGTAGGTGATCTTTACCGAATCAGTTCTCCGAACGCGTCCAGTCTAATCGATCTGTGCAAGAGCACGGCAATCATCGATGAGGAAACGGACCGCGATAGGAGCATCTTGTTTAACTCGAACACTTTTCGCGACGGCCAATATGCCAAGAAGACCTTCCTTATCCTCGAGCAGTTGAAGCCGCACGAAAAAGCCGTGTTGACCGAGGTTCAGGACAAGCTTCGACTGAATGGGGCTCTGTACGATGAGGATGTCAGAAAGATCCTGGGTGAAGATCTATACAAGCGTCTCATTAGCGTCGGCTTGTTTGACCGCCTCGAAGTGAGCAACCCAACCGAGGCCGTCGGATACATAACCTCGCCTAACGACTTTCAGAAGTATGGCCGACCTTTTGAGGACGACCCCATCGACGATGCAAAGGCACTGTTGGCGTCCCTTACTTATGGCCGAACTCGGAGTGAGAATGTACGCGGAAAGATCACGCTGCCCACCGCACTCTTGCGTGCGCTCATAGCGGGCCGCGAGGTCGGCGGAGATTATGGGGTTCGAGCAATCGGAGAAGACTATCGAGAGCTTGAGGCGAGGCAAGTTGTTAAGGTGACACCGAAGAAAGGACGTTCTGACCGGTTCACATTTCATCTTTTGAAGAAAGACGTCGGAGAATTAGCCTTGACGATCATCCGTGGCGATGCAGCCGCTCAAGAAGCCGTCTTGCTTGATGGGTCGGCAGCGACCTCATTTAAGGGGCCACATTCAGTTAGAGGCGAGGTGCGGAGAAGAAATACCGTTTCCGACAAACGGTTCTTGACGGACGCGTTGGACAGATTGCGAAGTGGAGGCTGAGATGGCACGAACTGGCGCTGGCCTCGAGGAGCTTGTCCGGGCCTACTTCGCTCGACAGGGCTTTTTTGCTCTTAGGGGCGTGTCGTACCGATTCGAGGATGAAGAGGTTACGGACATTGACGCTTGGCTTTATGGCCGACAATCCGCAAGCCTTCGCACGCGTTCAATCGTGGACATCAAAGACAAGCGCTCCCCACGGGCGTTCGAGAGAATACTTTGGGCCCGGGGCATGCAGCTCGCTTTGGGCTGTGACCGAGCCATTGTCGCCACGACGGACGGCGGTCCCAAGATTGTCAAATTTGCACACCAGCAAAAAGTAGCTCTTCTCACCAAAGAATTCCTTGCACGTCTGCAGAGCAAACTAGGCGAGAGTGAGCGTATGACGCTGGAAGAGTTCACCGACAACATTCGTTCCTACAAGGATCACAAACAGGACGGCGATTGGCTTAAGCGCATCTCCGACGCAAAATCGGCCTTGATCAGCTTGCAGGGCTATCCTGCATTCAACAACGCCATAAGCAGCTTCCGGTTCTTTGCAGAGCGTGCCAGCACGCGACCGCACAACAAAGAGCAGGCACTCAGAGGCGCCTATCAGACGGCCGCGCTCGCCTGCATCGCGCTAGACAGCGCGTTGGAACGAGTTGTGTATGAAGACCAGGCATCGCGTTATCGCGGAATAGCTGAGGGCGTCACCTATGGAGATGCTGGCGACGGTCGGGTGCAAAATAGTATCAAAACAGTTCTCGATGTGATTTCCAACGCGCTTCCTAACGGCCGTGTGGTCTCGAAGCAGGCGGGCGATGCGCTAACCAAAATGTTCGAAGGCGTCAGAGCGGACATTATCGCGGAACATTTTGCAAAAGAGCATAATGCCGTGACCCTTTTTCCAGTCGCGAAAGAGCTCGATGACCGCGCCCATAGCCTTGAAGCCAACAAGATACAAACCTTGAGTGTCGAAGCAAAAGTTATCGTCGGAGTGTTTGCTGACTTTGTTCAGGTCAAGCGAACGGTACTCCTCAGTGGCGGCCAACCGTCAAACGTAAGTCCCCCCGACACCGAAAAATCAGCGGACGGTCAACAGACCGAAGAACCCATCGATCCTAATCAGGCCAAGTTACTTTGAGGCATTGTTGCCCAGAGCGGCCCCACTAAGTCCAAACGTAAGATTTCATTTAGTGGAGAAAGTGTTCGGACATGTCCGCCGGCTCAGTTTTGATAATCTCAAGAGCATCGTGTTGGCGGAGCACCGGCCAGTTTGGTTGATCGCGCGGTGCATGTGACAGCGAGACCAAGGCAGTCAAATGCAAACGAACGGGTCCCATCTGGCGGTATGGGACCCTAACTGGCCCGCAGCGTCCGAGCGATTTCGAGTTCTTTGGCTTAAAGGCCGCCGCCGCTGCTGCTCTGCTTTCGCCAGAATGAGGTTGCATGTCTACGCGATCAACCGCTGCACGAGCGCCGACTCACTTGAGTAGGTCAAAAACGCCTCGTGAGTCGCCCTAGTAACCCCTACATACGTCAGTCGAACACATTCCTCGACCGGCTCGCCGCGGCGGCCGAGCAAGCCCAACCCTGCAATAGCGACGCACGGAAACTCGAGCCCCTTAGCGGTGTGCATGCTCAAGAATCGCACGGCTACCCGCCTCGTCGAAACTCTGTTCCTGTTGTTCTTGGCCATATCGATCGGCACTTCATGCTTGGCGAGTACCTGAGCGACCCGCTCCCCAACCCAGTGCTCCGGATAGAGGCAAGCCATTTGCGGCCACTCGTACCCGGCCTTTTTCCGCCCGAGAAACCACTCGGCGATGCAGTGAGCTTCTGCATCGATGCTCACACACTGCCGCACTTCTGGCACCAGTCCTTGCCGGCCCGCATCTTCGGGCAATAGGATTGCGTGCTCGTCATCGGCTATCGTGCCCGGAGCGCCGATTACGTCGGAAGCGAAGCGTCTCGCGAAGGCGACGATTTGAGCGGTGTTGCGGTAATTGACTTTCAGCACGGTGGTCCTGCCCTGCGCTTCAATTCCGAGCTGCCTCCACACTGGGCGCTCACGCCCCTTGTAGATGGCCTGTATATCGTCGTAGACGACCATCAGCGCCTTCGTACGGGGATTTACCATCTTGGCTGCAAGCGCGAGCCATTGCGGCTCGAAGTCGTGTGCCTCGTCGATTAGGACAGCGTCATACTGTTCCGTTGGGATATGCCCCTGATCTACTGCCTTCACGACCTCTGAAACGCTCGCAGCCAGCCGCTTTTCGTAGTCCGGATATTCGCGCTCGGATGGGGCGGGAATCCCATAAGTCCGCAGCATCGAGTAACACCAGGAATGAAAGGTGCGGACCTGAACACGGTCCTCCACGCCGCGATTCTGCATGGTATCCTCAAGCCGCCCGGCGATGCCGTTGGCGTAACACAGGATCAGCACCGGCTTGGTCGCCGCACGCGCCAGATATTCGGCTCGAAAAGCAAGGATCAGTGTCTTACCCGATCCAGCGACACCGCGAATAATTCGATGCCCCTCTCCTAAGCTGCGCGCAATCTGTTCCTGATGCATGTCCATCACTGCAAGCGTCCGGTCTGACGGATCGGTCACCATCGGTTCGTCAAAAGGCAGGGCAATTTGTCGGATGCGGATTTCGGGAAAGAGCAGCGCACGCAGCCGGTCGAACTGCGGCATCGAAAGAGGCTCTCCGAGACGCGGATAAACCATGCGCCACAATCTGGACCGGAATTCTTCAGGGTCCGTGCCCTCCGTCATTTCATCTTTGAACACACATAGGTGCTCGGCGAGCACCTCCTTAAGATTGGTCTGATCGAACTGCTTGCGCGTGATATTGGTGAATGCGGCCCCGTAGCCGAACGGAAGAATGCATCGGCCCTTGTAGCGATGGCTGGCCTCAAACAGTAATTGCCCATCCCGCTCCAGCGTGCGCAAAACCTCGAACGTGTACGTGCGAGCCTGCTCAAGGGGACTGCTCTCCCGCACGATGCCGCGGCTCGTCAGCAGTTCGACTTTTGTTTTGTCGGCCGATGCGATTGACTCCAGGCGCCAGTCCTTCACCTCAAGCACGAGCAGGCCGTTCGCCGGGTGAACGATGATAAAGTCCGGATGCCGACTGCGAGGGCCGACCGGGAGATTGTGCCAAACGACAGCGTTCTCTTCGAGGAAGTCCTTGAGGCGCTCCGCGAGTCGCAGCTCGCCGCGGGTATCGAAGCGCGCGAAGCCCAGGCTAGGGATCAGGATTGCCATGTAACGGCCGAGAGGTTGACAGCCAGCTCAGAGCTTAACGCTACCTCAACATGCTTTGGACCAATGCTCACTGGCCTGACCCCTTCGCAAATCAAGCGTTCTCCGCAGTCAGTGAGAGCAGAACTGATCTCGCTTGTAAATTGCACTCTGGCGCCCAGGTGGGCCTCCCCACCCTAATCACGTACATCCCCTCGCGGCTGCCAAACGGAATCATTGGAATTCCCGGATGTGCGTTGTGCATCTCCTAAATGTCGGCGCTTGATATTGGTCCGCGCCCTACTAACCTCGGGCGGCAGTCGTGATCGAACTTGTCTCCGCCGTTAGTCTCCGCAAAACGGGAATATTTGCGACGGGGCCGGAGACGTCTGCCGATTTCCACCTAAAGATCTGCGAGCCGGGAGTCCGGAGACAAAGTCCTAGGCGCGAAAAGCCCGGATGTGAGGCGCAGGTTGCAAGCCATCGTCAAAACTAGAACTGGGTGGCTGGGGCGGGAGGGATCGAACCTCCGAATGGCGGAATCAAAATCCGCTGCCTTACCGCTTGGCTACGCCCCAATGGGCCGGGCGGGTGATTCGCGGCGCAGGCCGACGCGAACGCCCGTTGGCCACGCCGGTCTATAGGGCCGATGGCTCTAGTTCAACCCGCCTTCGCCAACCGCCTTCGTCCGAAGGCGGACTTCGGCGCGTCAAGAGGCTTCGGCGAGGCAGGCCCGGCTTCCCCAGCCATTATATAAGGTGCACCCTGCGGTCTGTCGTTGGGCAGCCCCCCTCACCCGATTTGCTGCGCAAATCGACCTCTCCCCGCTGGGGAGAGGTGAAGGAGGCGGCCCGCTCCATCCGGAATCCCACGGTATTCCGCCCCGCCCTCGCCTTTTGGCTCCCGCCGCAATCCCCTTGGCCCATCCGGCCATTGAGACCCGGGCCTTTTCGTGCGATACGGCAGCGTATCGTCTATCATCCCCCTGTCCTTCTTCCAGTGCGGAGCACCGCCATGACCTACACCGCGCCGATCGCCGACATCCTGCTTTCGCTCAACCATGGCGCGGGGCTGAAGGCCGCGCTCGAGGCCGGGCATTACGGCGATTTCGACGCCGACATCACGGCGGCCGTGCTGGAGGAAGCGGGGAAATTCGCCTCCGACGTGCTGGCGCCGCTCAACAAGGTCGGAGATGAGCACGGCATCAAGCTCGATGCGGGCCAGGTGACCACCGCGCCGGGCTGGCCGGATGCCTACAAGCGCTGGACCGACGGCGGATGGAACGCGGTGTCGGGGCCGGAAGCCTTCGGCGGGCAAGGCCTGCCGCTCGCGATCAACGCCGCCTGCACGGAAATCTGGAGCGCCTCGAATGTCGCCTTCGGCCTGTGCCCGCTGCTCACGCTCTCGGCCATCGAGGCGCTCGATGCCCATGGCTCGGATGAGCTGAAGAACATCTATCTTGCCAAGCTGGTGTCCGGCGAATGGACCGGCACCATGCAGCTCACCGAGCCCGGCGCCGGCAGCGACGTCGGCGCGCTGCGCACCCGCGCCGACCGCGCGGAAGACGGCAGCTATCGCCTGAAGGGGACGAAGATCTTCATCACCTATGGCGAGCACGACATGACCGACAACATCGTGCATTTCGTGCTGGCGCGGCTGCCCGATGCGCCCGGGGGTACCCGCGGCATCTCGCTGTTCCTGGTGCCGAAGTTCCTCGTCAACAAGGACGGCTCGCTGGGCGCGCGCAACGACATCCATGCCAGCGGGGTCGAGCACAAGCTCGGCATGCACGCCTCCCCCACCTGCACCATGACCATGGGCGACAAGGGCGGCGCGATCGGCTACCTGATCGGCGAGGAAAACAAGGGCATGGCCTGCATGTTCACCATGATGAACCAGGCGCGCCTCGGCGTGGGCCTGGAAGGCGTCGGCATCGCCGACCGCGCCTTCCAGCAGGCGCTGGCCTATGCGCAGGAGCGCAAGCAGGGCCGCGCGGTGGGCAAGAAGGGCGACGGGCTGGACGCGATCATCGTGCATCCCGATGTGAAGCGCATGCTGATGCAGATGCGCAGCCTGACGGCGGCGGCGCGCTCGATCTGCTATGCGACCGCGGTGGCGCTGGATGTTTCCGTGCGGGCGAAGGACGCCAAGGTGCGCGGCGACGCAGCGGCGCGCGGCGCGCTGCTGACCCCGATTGCGAAAGCGTTCTCCACCGACATCGGCAACGAGGTTGCCTATCTC
>Ga0081540_1001255_pt1 | contig 22148 bp, 22 predicted proteins | sample TabmetS2T1R1_FD_71024 | JGI IMG/M metagenome (GOLD analysis project Ga0081540, IMG submission 71024) | Tabebuia heterophylla rhizosphere microbial communities from the University of Puerto Rico - S2T1R1 | ecosystem: Host-associated > Plants > Roots > Rhizosphere ... | reverse complement strand
TGCGTGTCGATGGAAAGCTGACGGCGTTTATAGAATTAGAATATGCGATTCGCAGCGCGGCTCGTGGGAAATCAGCTTGTCACGAAAATCTGCCGCCGGACCGGGCAGGCAAGCCTTACCAAACGATTAACGACTACCCGGCCCTTTGGCAAAGCCTTTTCGGGGCTTAGCAACCCAATTTGCGCCGCAAGCCAGCCAAGCCGAGTAAAGCGCAACCGAGCAGAGAAGCTGTTGTGCCGCCATCGGGGACGCCTACCCCAGTGGGTTCCACGCTGACGTCGTCGAGCCTGAAGGCTGCAACGCCCCCACCGATAAATGAGAGATTCGTGTTCGCGCCTGAGGCAGTGGCGGTAAAGCTAAACTGGGTGTAGGGAGTGAATCCCGCGGCAAAAAGATGGTTGAAAACGGTACCGCCAAAATTGACGCTCAAATTAGACGGTATGCTTGCGGCGCAGGTTACAAAGAATGAAATCGTGTAACTTGCACCGGCGGTGGTCGCGACAGACTGAGCGATGGTCGGAGAGTTGACGCCGGCTGAAGGCAAAGTCCCATAAGCAACTCCTGAATGCCCCCCGGTACCGAACCCTACAGCGGCGCCGTTACTGAAGGTCCAACCGGTGAAGCCCGCTTCAAATCCCGGATTTGTGATAAGATTCGCCTTGGCGGGATAGGCAAATGAGAGGGTGGCAACTGCGGTTAGGGCAAGTAGGAGTTTAGGTAAAGGCTTCATGCCTTGTTAGTAAGCACCAAAGATGCCAATGTAGGGCAAGATACTGCATGTCTTTTGCCCTCTGGAGCTTAAAAATCTGGCTGCCTACATGAAAATTCCAAAAAGTGTAAAAACCAGCCGCACTTGTTAGGCATACCGACGATGTAACACGGCGAAAGTTGAGCTTAGAATCGCCGAAAGCAGCGCCAGTAGCGTCGATATATCCGGCGCTCAATTCAACGCCACAGACAGTCACAGAATCGAGTCGGGCATTTCCAAATTGTAGCAACAATCTAGCAACGCCGATACGTACACGAGGGGAGGCATGCGCCCTTTTAAGGCATTGGTTCCGGGTTCGAGTCCCGGCCGACCCAATTCATCAAATCGTGCAGAGAATTGGTTGGTCGATCCAAACGAAAGATCGACAAACCGGCGGCTCTGGCTGCTTCCCAATCGCGTTCTGGATCATCGCCAATGTGAAGCACCTCATCCGGTTTGAGTCCGGCTAACTTCAACGCGCGGCGGAAAATTTCGGGATCGGGCTTGTCCGCTCCGATTTCACTGGAGATGAAAATGTGCCTAAAAAACTTTGAGATACCAAGGTGCTCGAGAATGAACCGCAAACGCCCATCGAAATTTGAGATTACGGCGAGCTGAAAACGCGGCTGCAATTGCTCCAAGACGTTTGGAACTTCAGGATAAAGTTCCCAAACGCCGGGTTCTGCAAAACGTTGGTAGGCGATTTCGAAGAAATTATCGCGATCAAATTCAGTCAATGAAGGCGCGACCTGCATCAGGACGAGATCGACCAGTTCGCGCCACCAGCCTTTGTCATCGTCCTCGCGCGGGTTGGCGATTGCAGCGCGGCGCGGCATCTTCTTCCAGGCTGAATAAAACGCGTCATCGAGCTGGTGCGGATCTAGTGTAAGGCCTATCTCCGTGCCGGTCAGCGCGTATTGGTGACCAACCGTGTTGGTGAGATAAAACAGCGTGCCGACGGCATCGAAGGAAATCGCCTTTAACATCGAACCAAACGTTCAACGTCCGACGCTGAACGTCCAACGCTCAACGGTTTGAACCCGTGCCCGCTTGGAGGATGTGTGTCATAGTTCGATGATGCTGCCGGTTGAACATAACGATCCGATTAACGCAAAAATTCTGGCGATCTCCGAGGACAAAATCGAAGGATTCGTGCGTGAGCCTTTTGTGGAAATTGCGGGCCGTTCGGGTGTAGGTGTGGATATAGTTATGTCGCGGATTGCTGCCATGTTGCGTGCGGGAACGATACGGCGCGTGCGGCAAACCCTCCTTGCGACGAATCTGGCTCAGGGCGCGCTGGTCGCATGGAAAGTTCCCGATGAAAAGATCGACGCGGCGTTCGACTGGATGTTTCAGCACGATCCTTTTTCGGGCCATGTCGTGCTGCGTTCCACCGACACTGTTAGTGCCGGATCTGACTACAAACTTTGGACTACTGTAAAGGTACCCCGGGGATTTTCATTCGAAGCCCATTGCGAATTACTGGCGAAAAAAATCGGAGCGGAGCGTTTTCGCATCATGCCGGCTAAAGGAATTTTCACCCTCGGGGTGGGACATGTTCGACGGAAAACGATCGATCCTGGCAGCAAAGCGGATCGGCCGGCTAAAATGATTCCGGTGCAGTTTGTCAATCTAAGTGACGTCGAATGGAGTGTGCTTCTCGTTCTAAAGCGCGAATTCACTCCGGAAGAGATCAAACCGTCGCCGTGGGTTGCGCGTGCCAATGAAGCCGGCGTCTCCGCGGAAGAACTCTATCGCGTGGCGGAAGAATTGACTGCGCGAAAAATCATCGGACGCTTTTCGACTTTCCTGGAACACGTCAAGCCGTCGGCGGGCGGCGTGCGAGTCACCCGATTCAACGCGCTGTTTCATTGGGCGGTGCCGCACGGTCGTGAAATTGAAGCGGGCGGCGAAGTTGGGCGTCACCGCATTCTGACGCATTGCTACTGGCGCGAAGCCGGACCGGAGTTCAAGGACGTCAATATCATGGCCGTGGCGCACGGCACGGATAAACAGCTATTGCTCGATCATAAAGCGGCTATCGATCGGCATCTTCGCTCCTGCGACATTCCCATCTCATACACGAATGTTTTCTGGGGTGGACGAAGCGAGATTAAACCTTCGGAAATTTCGCCGCACATTTATCGCGATTGGCTCTCCGAGCAGTTGAAAAATTAAAGAGTTACAGTCCCGCGCTCACGAATTTTTCACGATAGGTCCGATCCAGCTTTCGTACGAGAGCGATGGCAAAACTTTGACGTTCGACTTGTTTGCCAAGCGCGATCGCCAGGGAGATTGCGCGGCTTTGCAGCTCTTTCGGAAAATCTTCGCGAGATTGATTCACGTTGACCCCGATACCCGCAATTGCCAAATGCGCCGCTTTCTCCTGGGCTCGCATCTCTACCAGGACGCCGGCCACCTTGCGTCCATCGATGTGCACGTCGTTTGGAGGTTTAATCGTGGGTGTGAGGGAAAATTCGTTTTGAATCGCACTGGAAACGGCTTCGGCCGCCCAGGCGGTAAGTTGCGGCGAGCTCGCGAGATCGATCTTTGGTCGCAAAAGAATCGAAAACCAAAGTCCTTTTCCTGCTGCCGATTCCCATCGATTGCCGCGCTGACCGCGCCCGGCGGTTTGATGTTCGGCGAAGACAACGAGACCCTCCGTTGAATTTGCATTCGCGATTTGGAGAATCGCATCGTTTGTCGACCCCGTTTGCTCGAGGACGATGATCTCACTGCCGATCAGGCCGCCCGCGAGGTCGGCCTGCAATTCTTCAGCGACGAGCCCGTCTGGCATCGTCCACTTTCAGCCGGGCACTTGGGTCATTTCCATGGCAATATCGATCGCGCGTGCGGCGTTCGTCAGGGCACCGATGGAAACATAATCGACTCCTGTGGCTGCGATGCGTTTTACGTTTTTCAACGTGACGCCTCCGCTTGCTTCAAACTGGATTTTGCCTTTCCTCAGAGCAAGAGCTTCTCGCATCTGAGCGGGTGTCATGTTGTCCAGAAGAATGACGTCTATGCCCTCAACCTCGGCGAAAGCGCGTGCTTGCTCCAGATCATCAGCTTCCACTTCAATCCGGATGTCTGGTTGCTCCTGACGAAGCTGACGAATCCGATCGGCAAAGCTGGAGAGCCCTCCGAAAGTCGCCAGGTGGTTGTCCTTTACGAGCACCATATCGTACAACCCAAAGCGATGATTCACCCCGCCGCCTGTGACCACTGCTGCCTTTTCCAATGCTCGCATCCCCGGCGTGGTCTTGCGGGTATCCAGAATCTTGGCTGGATGATTTCCAACGGCATCCACAAATTGGCGTGTAAGGGTTGCGATGCCGCAGAGACGTTGCAAAAAATTTAGCGCGACGCGCTCCGCCTTCAGAATCGATCGCGCCAAACCGCGCACTTCGATAATAAGGTCGCCAGCGACAACTTCGTCGCCGTCAGGGTGAACAACATGAATGTCTATTGAGGGATCGACCCGTCGAAAAACTTCCGCTGCGGCTCCTGTACCAGCAACGATGGCATTTTCACGCGCCGTAACGCGTCCTGTTGCATGAAGCGTCTCCGGTACGAAAAAATCAGTCGTGATATCGCCTTGGCCGATGTCTTCCTTGAGAGCCGCGGCAATCGGATCGTAACGGTCTGGCTTCATGAAAATTTGTTAAGCGCGGGCTTGATGATATGAATCAGCCGGATTCAAAAGATGCCCGGCGAGCGAACAATGATAAGCGCGAAACCCCAGCGCGTCTATCAAAGGCACCTGTCGTAAAGGGTGCGGTGCAAACACCATTGGCAAATCGCGAGACGGACCAAAAAGGCGTCTAGCAGACGACAGCCTCAAATAGACAAAAAAAGATTCGGGCAGCGCACGCTAAGGAGAAACAACGAATATAAGAAAAACGTGCAACTACCCGAATCGCCTTAACCTGTTGAGTTTGACAGTCCGTAGCGGCGCGCGTTCAACTTTTTTACGAAAAATCCGTGTCTGAGCGTTAGTTAATGGAAATCAGATGGTTACCAGAGTCTATCGCCGCCTTGCCATCACAGAAGATCCTGTTGGACACCGCTGCGTACTCGCGCTGCTTCATCGCGAATTTCTTGGAGCAGCGATTTAAATTCACATTGCTCTAGCACGCGAATCAGACTGGGATAATCAGGTTTGATCTGGAGCTCGTCGATCGGCACTGGCAGTTCAAGATGGCAATCCAGATCAACCATTTTCCGGTTTTCCAAAATTTGGTCTCGAGAGTTCATAAGTTTTTCGCGAGTTCGCCCGCTTTTCACTCTGTCGATATTGGCCAGCAAGGAGTCGAGGCCGCCGAATTCACGAATCAATGCTGCCGCGGTTTTGCGGCCCAAGCCAACTCCAGGGATGTTATCGACTGAATCGCCCGCTAACGCGAGGACATCCCCGATCAGATTCGGCTGGACCTCCCATTTTGTGGTGACCTGATCTTCGCTTAGTAACGCGAATGAGTCCTTTGGCGAAGCAAGATCCGCTTTCGCTGTGGTATAAACTTTTACGCAAGGGCCGACGAGTTGATATAAATCCTTGTCATTGGTTGCGAGCACTACTTCCATTTGAGGTCGCTTGCAGGCGGCGATGGCGTAACAGCCCATTAAGTCGTCGGCCTCTGTGTTGGGGAGGGAAATATTTCGGAAACCCAGGAAGGGCGTGAGTTTCTGAATAAAATCGAGCTGCGGGACCATTGGCTGGGGCATTTCCTTTCGCGTCTCCTTGTAGGCAGGCTGGAGCTTTACTCGGCGTTCCGGCATTCCTTCATCCCAAAAAACTGCACCTAATTGGGGCTGCAGATGCTTAACCATCAGGCGCAATGTTTTTGTGAAACCGAAAATTGCGTTGGTCGGTTCGCCCTTGGAATTCGAGAGATTCGGGATGGCGAAAAACGAGCGATAAACGTAATAGTGACCATCGATAAGCAGCAGTTTCATCGTAAAGACGGATAATGGATTCTGAATGCATGATACGGAATGATCAAGGCGTGGCCGAAGAATGGATCGTGCGCGTTGATGGCAGGGAATACGGACCTGCCAATATCGACACATTGCGCGAGTGGAAAGCGGAAGGCCGGGTGCTTCCCGCAAATGAAGCCCGCCGTACGGATGCCGAGCTTTGGACTTTAGCGGGGGAGATTCCCGGACTATTCAACGTAGAGGCACTCGCCACAGCCAGCGCTGCGGCGCAGCGGAACCGTTGGAAAAACGCAGAGCAGGCTCAGCCGGCGCGACCGTCTCGCAGCTTCGGTCAGATTTTAGCTGAGACGTTCCGGATATATGCGAGAGGCTTTCTTCAATTTTTCCCCCTGACGCTCCTGGTAATTTTGCCTTCGATATGCTGGCAGCTGACCGCCATGTGGACGCAAACCGTGCGGGCTTCTGATGCTGATTTACGCGCTGTCGCTGCGGGGAGCTTCGCCTTTTTGATGTTCATCATCTCAATCGCGATGTGGCCGGTTTACGTGGCGGGCATTCAAATCCTCACGGTCGAAATTGCTGCCGGGCGCCGTCCGGGATTTTTCGCTGCGCTCAATGAAGCTGTTCGGTTCTGGCCGCGCGTTGCGGCGCTGGGTTTCTTCGTGTTCGTCGTCTTCGCATTGCTGATGCTACTTGCGCTCGGAATAACCCTGATGATTGCAGCTGGCGCGTCTTCATTGTTGTTGATCTTTTCCGCGCTCGTTTTGCTCGTATTGCAGGTTTGGATGTTCGGGCGCTTCTTCATCAACGTTCTCTTTTGGCAGCAGTTCGTCGTTCTCGAAAATGCTGGATTCATCGATTCACTGCGCGAAAGTCGAAATCTCGCGCGCAGCCGACGCGACCTTCCGTGGTTTGAGCGGCCGATGTGGCGCGGCGTTTTTATCGCGTCCCTCTGGTTTGCATTTGTACTGGCAATAGCACTCGCCTCGCAGTGGACGACGCTACAACATTATTCTTATGAGTTAATGACGACACAAGATCCACAGGCGCTTCTCCAAAAATTGACCGAAGCGCAGCAAGCGCGCGGTTTTGATGTTCTGGGTTTTGCGTTGGGCCTTTTGCAAAAGATTCTTCAGCCTTTGATCGGGATCGCGTTCGTCATCCTCTACATTGATAGTCGAGGGGAACCCTAACGCCTGGCACTCGCGTTGCATCAGTTCGAGGCACCCTGCATCAATTCGCCTGCCGGCTCAGCAGGAGAAGTTGCGCGATCTTGCCGAAATGACGGCCAATAAAAGTAAGATAAGCGATAAACGAAACCAGTTGAGCGCTGATCAACCAAACGTGACCGCCCTGAGTAATGAACAAATCAGGCCAGATCCAAACGGCGAGCGCGCAGGCGAGATTGATGAAAAAAAGCAAGGGAACAAGCAGATAAATGTTTCGCAATTGATCAGCTTTGGCACGCGCGTAAAGGGCGCGATCGGCATCGTTACGGGCTTCGGCTATACGCGCATGAATCAATCGCATATCATAGATGAAAAGCAGCCACACAACCGCAGCATAAATGGCACTTAGCTGAAACCACGCCAGTGGATCGTCGAGCCGGCTAAAGAGAATCGCTTCGCCCAATGCGCAACCGATGTAGAAGAAGTTATGTCCGAATTCCATTGGCCAGCGAATCAGCGTGAGTGTGTGAATGATCGACCGCGACCAAAAGATAAAGATCACGCACAAACCTGCGGCGACATAGAGAAACGAATCCCAGTGTCGCATCGTGAAAACCACACGAGCATTGTCTGTTAAGAAAAAGAGCGCAACGCCCTGAATGATGCTGGCGAGCGTAAGCTCGACATTGATGACAACCGAGTCGAGTTCGCGACGGCCTTCGCTGCTCTGCGGGTCCATCAGGCGACTCCTAACCGTTCGTTCACCGAGATGTCAAGGCCCGCAGGTGAGTTCCGGACAACGGCGACAACCTATTCACGGTAAGACAGGGCAATTTCGTCTCACTCTCTGCAGCAAACTGGTCAAAGCCTGTGTCAGATTAGACCAATACTCACAAGAAAAAAGTCACTACCTGCTCGGTAAGTTACTCCTGTTATCGATCTTATAGTGCTGTTCTCTTCGATTTTTATCCTGGCATGGTGCCAGCTAATGGAAATCAGGAAAGCGTTTTTCAAAGAAAGGATACTTAAATTATGACTCTAATTCGTTATCAAAGCCCAGAATTGGCGCCGTGGTCCGCAGCGGACCGCTGGAGCAATCTGAGAGATGACCTTAACTCGTTTTTCGAGTTGCCAGTCTGGTCGGGCTTCGCACGTGCGGGGCAACTCTTTAGTGGTTGGTCGCCCGCGCTCGATCTCTATCAGAACAACGACAATGTGATCGCCGTAGTGGAGTTGCCCGGAATGCGCAAGGAGGACATCGAGATCTCGTTGCACGACGGCACGCTTACGATCAGTGGCGAGCGCAAACGGGAAAGCAGCAGCAATGGCGAGAAGGCCGAACGCACCGAGCGTCATATCGGCACTTTCCGCCGCAGCATCGCACTACCGACCCGCGTGGATACGAACAAAGTCAGCGCCACGTATCGGGATGGAATCCTGACCGTGACATTGCCGAAGGCCGAAGAAGTGAAGCCGAAGCAAATTCAGGTCAGTTAATCAATCAACTAGAGGAGACTTCACCATGAATACGTTAACCCGTGAAAACCGTGACAGTGAGCGCGCGCTCTCCGAACAGTTTGTCGCGCCGCCAGCGAGCGTGATTGAAGCCGGTGATGGCTACACCCTTGAAGTCGAAATGCCCGGAGTGACCAAGGGCGGGCTCGAGATTTCGGTCGAGAACAACGAGCTCACGATAATCGGTCGGCGTTCACTTCCCACTGTGCAGGGAACGCTGATTCATCACGAATCGCGTCCGGAAAATTTCCGGCGCACATTCGAGCTCGATCCGTCGATCGACGCAAACAAAATCAGTGCCAGAATCGAGCAAGGCCTAGCAACGTTGACCCTGCCCAAGGCAGAACACGTCAAGCCCCGCAAGATCACTGTTTCTTAAGCTTCGTTTAAAGAAACTCAGAGGCCGCGAACTGAAAGTTCGCGGCCTTTTGATTTACTACCGAATCTTTTGTGCTTGGCGAACCGGCGAGCGCATCGTAGTTACAGCTCTTGATATGGCGGCAAAAACCGAGCAAAAAACCAGCGAGGATAAGGTGACCGCGGCGCGGAATAAGAATCTTGATCTGGCGATTCAACAGATTGCGAAAGACTACGGCGAAGGTGCGATCATGCGCCTCGGTGACGAGAAGATTGCCGATATCGACGTCATTCCGACAGGCAACATCTTAATTGATCGCGCGCTCGGGGTCGGCGGATTCCCAAGAGGCAGAGTAGTGGAAGTGTTCGGCCCTGAGTCTTCCGGGAAAACGACGCTGACTTTGACGGTCATTTCGCAAGCGCAAAAGCGCGGTGGACTCGCGGCGTTTATCGACGTCGAACATGCGCTTGATCCTGCTTATGCAAAGCGGCTCGGTGTCGATCTGGATGATCTGCTGGTTTCTCAACCCAGTTCTGGCGAGGAGGCGCTGCGAATTTGCGAGACGCTGATACGCTCCAACGCGCTGGACGTCATCGTGGTGGATTCCGTGGCAGCGCTCGTTACCAGAGCCGAACTCGAAGGCGAGATTGGTGACGCGACGGTTGGCGCGCAAGCGCGTTTGATGAGTGCAGCCCTGCGCAAGCTCACATCGCTCATCTCAAAAGCGCGGACCTGCTGCATTTTCACGAATCAAATTCGAGAAAAGATCGGTGTGATGTTCGGAAACCCAGAGACAACGCCCGGCGGCAAAGCGCTGAAATTCTACGCCAGCGTTCGCGTCGACATTCGACGGATCGGTGCGATCAAGCAGACCGACGGCGTTGTTACGGGAAATCGAACCCGCGTCAAGATTGTGAAGAACAAGGTCGCGCCGCCCTTCACGGAAGCTGAGTTCGATATCATGTACAACGAGGGAATTTCATCGACCGGCGCGTTGCTCGATCTGGCTTTGGAAAAACAGGTCGTCGAAAAACGCGGTTCCTGGTTGAACTACAAAGGCACACAACTTGCCCAGGGCCGCGACGCTGCGAAAGAAGTTCTAAAGAACGACAAGCAGCTCTACGAAGAAATTGAGTCGGCGGTCAAAGCCAGGCTCAACGAAGAAAAAGATTAGTTTGCTGGCACAGCTTCCTTGTTGCTGATTCCTTCCCATTTGCCCGTTTCTTGAGTGGCGGTTTCAGGTTTCCTGAAATTCGTGTTTATTCGTGCTGATTGGCGGTTAAACGGATGACCTCGGCACAAATCAGGCAATCATTTCTCGATTTCTTTCGCGAGAAAAAGCACACCATTGTGCCTTCGTCATCGCTGTTGCCGGACGCGCCGAACCTCCTTTTCACGAATGCGGGCATGAACCAGTTCGTGCCGATCTTTCTTGGACAACAAAAACCCCAATGGAAACCGGCGCGGGTAGTGGATACGCAGAAATGCATCCGCGCCGGCGGCAAACATAACGATCTCGAGGACGTCGGACTCGACACTTATCACCACACTTTTTTCGAGATGCTCGGCAACTGGAGCTTTGGCGATTATTTTAAAAAGGAAGCGATCAAATGGGCGTGGGAATTACTGGTCGACAGCTGGAAATTTCCGCCGCAACGGCTCTACGCAACGGTTTACAAGCCCGGTCCGGGCGAGCCGAGTGAGTTTGACCAGGAAGCGTACGATCACTGGGTGCATCTCTTCCGCGAGGCCGATCTTGATCCAAAGATTCACGTTCTTGATGGTGGCAAGGCCGATAATTTCTGGATGATGGGCGATAATGGTCCGTGCGGACCGTGTTCGGAAGTCCATGTCGATCTTACGCTGGACGGCGACACGCGCGGCGCACTCGTGAACAAAAATGATCCGCGTTGCATCGAGGTTTGGAATTTGGTTTTCATCCAGTTCAACGCGCAACCTATAGCTGGCGTTGATCCCGGCCGCATCGAGTATGTCCCGCTCACTGCGCGTCACGTTGATACTGGGATGGGTTTCGAACGCGTCACCGCGATTATTCAGGGCACAAAAAATCTCAACGATTTCTCGGGAACCATCTCGAACTACGACACGGACGTATTTCACCCAATCTTTGATGAGCTTGAAGAACTGAGCGGAAGAAAGTACGGATCGACAGTTCCAAAACAAGAAAGCGCTGGCGAGAACGAACAGCAGAAGATCGATGTTGCGTTCCGTGTGATTGCCGATCACATCCGGGCGCTGTCATTCGCCATTGCCGACGGAATTCTTCCATCAAATGAAGGCCGCGGTTATGTCTTGCGGCGGATCTTGCGTCGAGCGGTCCGGTACGGCCGAACGTTGGGTTTTCACGAACCTTTCTTTTTCAAGCTCGTGGACGTTGTCGCGACGACGATGGGCACCGTATTTCCCGAGGTGCGCGAGAAAAAATCACAAATCAAAGACACAATTCGTCGCGAAGAAGAATCTTTTAACAAGACGCTGGATCGCGGTCTGGAGTTACTGGACAGCGCGACTGTCGATGCAGTGTTCAAACAAGCTGTTGCAACGCCTTCAATCTCGGCTGCTGATGTGCAAACGCGCGATGGGCGCGAACACAAGTTTTTTAGTGGGAGACCGGGTACCGAAGTTATCGAAATAGTGGTTGAGGAGAACAACAGGCAGGTTTTCGACCGGATTTTCCAGGCCCGTCCAGCGATATCCGGCGAGGACGCTTTTGAACTCTACGACACATATGGATTTCCGTTGGATTTAACGGAGCTTGTTGCGCGAGAACGAGGATTAGGGGTTGATATAAACGGGTTCAACTTCCGGATGGAGGAGCAGCGCGAGCGCGGCCGCAAGGCTCAGAAGAAAGCGAAAATTAGCGTCGAAGATGGGGAACTAAAAGCCGGGCCAACGAAATTTCTTGGCTATGATTTTTTGGAGACCGAATCAGTTGTTGACACGGTCTTGCCCGGAACAAAACCGGGTGAAGTAAACGTCGTCCTCGATCGGACGCCGCTTTACGCCGAGATGGGCGGACAGGTAGGAGATCGTGGCTTGCTTCATGTGCCGGGGCACGATCGAACAGAGGTCGGCCAATTGCGCGTGATTGATACACAGAAACGCGGTGACGTTTTTGTTCATCGGGCGGCACTTTTGGAAGGCCGCGCGCCGGAGCCCGGCGAGGCGGTGCGCGTTTCGGTAGACGCGGATCGACGCAACCTGATCCAAGGACATCACACCGTAACGCATTTATTGCACTGGGCGTTGCACGAAGTGGTCTCGCGCGATGCGTCCCAAAAAGGCAGCTACGTCGGACCCGATAAGTTGACGTTTGATTTTTCAAGTGTGCCACTGACGAAGCAACAAGTGCGCGATGTGGAAAAATTGGTGAACGACAAGATCGCTGAGAATGCGGCGGTCTCATGGACGGAAATTCCATACACCGAAGCGAAACAGCGAAAAGACATCATCCAGTTTTTTGGCGAGAAATACGGTGACACGGTTCGCGTCTTGCAGATCGGCGGTGCACTTCACGGGCTGAACGGTTACTCAATGGAACTGTGCGGCGGCACACACGTGAGATCGACGAGTGAAATCGGGCCATTTCGAATCATAAAGGAAGAGGCCATCGCAGCCGGGATTCGGCGGATTGAAGCAGTTGCAGGCGACGCGGCGCATAGTTGGGCGAAGCTGGAAACGGCGCGTCAACAGGAGAAATTTGGAGTTTTGGCCCGTAAGAAACCGGATATCGCGCCACTTCCCGCCTTTGAGAATGACGCGATTACTTCCGAAATGCTGCGACAAATCGATGCGCGGGCCTCGCATCTTGAAAAAGCCGAAATCGAAGTTCGCGATTGGGAAAAACAAAGTGCGAAGACGGCCGAAGCGGAATTGAGAAGTCGGGCCGCTCAAATCGCGAGCGAACTGGCGGTAGTGCATACAGGAGAAAATTTCTGCGTCGCCGAAGTTCAAGACGGGGATGGGAAACTGTTGCAGGCCGTTGCCGAGACATTGAAGTCGAAAATCAACGGTCCGATTTTTCTCGTCGGCGCGAGCAATGGATCAGTAGCACTGGTGGCATCCGTACCGAAAGAGATGACGTCGAAGTTTCAGGCGAACAAATTAATCCAACAGATCGCGCCGATTGTTGGGGGAAAAGGCGGCGGCCGCCCGGAGAACGCTCAAGGGGCCGGCAAAGACTCCAGCAAGATCGCCGAGGCACTTGCGAAAGCGCGAGACCTTCTCGGCTAGATCGACCGCAAAATTTTGGCGCGCTAACCGACGGGAAACGCCCATTTCTTTCATGTTATCAGAGTGATAAAGAAAGTCGTGGCGACCGCGGCCACGAGGACGATTAGATAGACAAATCCGCCAAAAAGGAATTTGAACATGCTGATGAACCAGCCCTGCCGATAAACGCGACGGATTGAGATGAAAATTAGCACCAGGAACGCGAGCCAGAGCAACGCGACAAACCAGCCCGCAATCGGACCCGGAGCCGTGCGACTAAGTCCGATTGTTGCAAGCACGATTAGAATGATCCCGACATAGGCGAACGTGTGGATGTGCAGCGCGTAAACGAGGTGGTCGATGTAGAAAATGCGGCGGCGGACGTAGAGAAGTTTCAGCACGCAAGCGAAGAGTGGGATACACGCGAGCATCATGTAAGGCAGGTTGCTCATGAGCGTAACCAGAAAGAGTTGAATATTCGTTCCGTGCTCACCGAATTTTTCGCGCGCCCGCTTTTCAAGCCATTTGGGCATATCGTTAGGCTTTTCTTCCTTGTCGGCTTCGAAAATGACAGCCTTGTCCTGCGCTTTTTTAAGCGATTCCTCAACTTTCGTCCGCACGTCCGGCGGTAAATTTTTCAACGTGTCTTCCAGTTTTGCGCGGGCGTCCAATGGTGCAGGATCGCCGTATTCCAGGCGTTGTTGAATCGCATCGCGGGCCGGTTTCGGCAGGCTTTCGTTCTTTAGTTGCTCCTCTAAAGCGGCGCGTTTTTCGGCCGAAACCGGCTTGCCGCCGAGAGCTTGCTCAATTTTCTCTCGAACTTCGGGTGGAACGTTCTCTTTCGCCAGTTCAGTGCGAATCTCCGCGCGAGTACTGGGTGAAAGGTCAATCGGCTGCAAGTGCGCCGACTTGATGCCGTAAGTCGCCGCAAAGAAGAACAAGATGCTTGCGAGAAGATAAAGTCGCAGCGGATGCACATAGCGTACGCGATGCCCGGCGAGAAACTCGTTCGTCAGTTTCCAAGGGCGAACCAGGAGCAGGCCAATCGTTGCGAAAAATTTCGAGTCCCAATTCAGGAATTCGTTGAGTAAATCGGCGATGACGTGCCGGAAAGAGCGCCGATAATCAATTGCCGGCTGGCCGCATTTCGCGCACCAATGTCCCTCCAGCTGCGCTCCGCAATTCTCACAATGCGTAATGGGCTCGCGTTGGGCTTTGCGTCGGCCGAAAAATCGCCTTCGGCGCGGTTGCCCTTGTTCGAGTGCGGAGATCGCCGTATCGCCCAGGACAAATTTCTCCAGTTCATCGGGCATACGAACGCCAGATTACAAAAACCTTTGTGCGGAGTCTACGGCTTGATTCAAGGTTCCACGCGCAAGGGCCCACAAACGTGCTCGCATTGGCAACGCTGTGGTTTTTCTCATCGCAAAGTTTGCATTGACCCGGCAAAGCAATTGATGACACGATTTCACGAAGTGGCCCTTCAACTTTTCAAGACTAAAAGTCCGGACCATTTACTGGCTGAAGCGGCCGCGCCCGATCGCCAGTTGAAGCGCGCGCTCGGCGCGTTCGACCTGACTTGCGTAGGCATCGGGGCCGTCATCGGGGCCGGAATTTTCGCGCTGGCGGGCACGGCGGCAGCCGGCGAACAGATCGAGGCATCCCTGTGGAAAACGCCCGTGCTCAACTTCATCATATCGCATCTTACTCACTCCGAGCTGATATATGGACGGCCAGGTGCCGGTCCGGCGGTCATGGCGTCTTTCGTAGTGGCAGCGATCGCGTGCGGTTTCGCCGCACTTTGTTATGCGGAGCTCGCCTCGATGATTCCAGTGTCAGGCTCGGCCTACACGTACTCGTACGCAACGCTCGGCGAGATCATCGCGTGGGTGATCGGTTGGGACCTAATTCTCGAATACGCGGTCGGAAACATGGCCGTGGCAGTCGGTTGGTCCGGTTATTTCGTCCAACTGTGTGGAAGCCTGTTCCATCTGAAATTTCCGCTTTGGTTAGTGAGCGATTACCAGACCGCTAGCAGCCTGGTGTCCACCGGGGGCGAAGCACTCAATAATTATTCGTCCACCACTTTGCCGGTGATTTTGGGCCACCCTATCGCCTTAAATTTGCCTGCGGTACTGATTGTTGCCGCAGTGACCATCCTTTTGATCTACGGGATTCGGGAGAGCGCGCGCACCAATACTGCCATTGTTGTTACCAAGGTGGCGGTCGTTGTCTTCGTGATCGCGTTTGGAGCGTTTATGGTGCACCCAACTAATTGGCACCCGTTTCTACCCAACGGTGTAGGCGGAATGATGAGCGGTGCTGCCATTGTTTTTTTCGCGTTCATTGGATTCGACGCCGTCTCGACCACTGCGGAAGAAACAAGAAACCCGCAGCGCGACATGCCGATCGGAATCATCGCGAGCCTCATTATTTGTACGCTGTTGTATGTGTTGATGGCAGCCGTCATTACGGGAATGAGAACCTATACGACGTATTTCGGTGATTCTGCGGCGGTCGCGACTGCATTCGCAGGCAGGCCTTGGGCGCAAGCACTCATCAGCGCCGGCGCGCTTGCGGGTCTTACGTCTGTGATACTAGTTTTTCAGCTCGGGCAACCGCGCATTTTCATGGCCATGGCGCGCGACGGTTTGCTGCCACAATATTTTGCGCGGGTTCACCCCCGATTCCGCACACCATACATCACGACGATCTGGACCGGCGTTGCCGTGGGCGGTGTCGCAATGCTCACTGACATCGGTTCGCTGGCCGACCTCACGAACATTGGAACGTTGTTTGCCTTCATTCTCGTTTGCCTGGGCGTGATTATTTTACGTCGCAAAGACGCCAATCGCCGGCGGCCATTTCGAGTTCCGATGGTTCCACTGCTCCCGCTCCTCGGCGTCTTTTTTTGCTTCGTGCTCATGCTAAGTCTCCCTCTGGAGACGTGGGGGCGCTTTGTTGGATGGCTTGCTATCGGGTTGTGCATTTATTTCCTCTACGGCCTGCGTCACAGCAAACTTCGTCGCGGTGTTGACGTTGGGCCGACCGAAGATATCCCGCCGCCGCTGATCAAGACGTAGATCGACAGGTGGAACGGTTGCCAAAGCCCCAACGCGTTTGGAAAATAAGTGCCGCTCTGCCGCAGATCTATTTTTGCGTCTCGGATTCCGCTCGTGTTCAGGAGACGCCCACCCGGTTGCAGCCACTGCGTGGCAATCTGCATTGCGACGAGACTGTCACGGTTAGCTTTGCAGGCAAAATTGCGCTCTTCACAGGCGGCTCAAGGCGGAAAGCATTGAAAGAACGTTGTTGTTTCCACTGGATCGAGCCTGAGTTTCTTGGCCACGTCGAAGAAATCGCACTTTTCCAGACTATTGCAGAGACTGTTTGCATCCACTTCATCAGACCACCGGTGGATTTGGTCGGGTGTTTTCTTTTGGCCGGTTCGATTTAGCCACTCCACTATTTCCTGGTCGCTTGCGCCTTGCTCGATTTGCACTTTGAAATCGTCGCCTTTCACGCCTTTGAAACCAAAGAGCATGTTATCGAGTGGGCAGTCGAATTGATATTCGCCAATATTTCCCGTCACCAGCGCCCGACATGTATCAATCGTGCGACCAAGGATCGCGTAACCGCCGACGCGGATGCGTGGACTGCGCGGGGCTTCTTCCTTTAGATTTTTTCCGGTAACTCCCTTTTTCATATTGTACGTGTTTCGAACAAGGCAGGGGATCCGGTCATGTCCAGTTAGGGAGGTTTCGACAAGGCCACTTTGGCAGACGAAGGCGCGTGATTGGACCACCTATCGCCTGAAACCTGGTCGGTTCTGATCGTTGTGGCCATGAGCCTCAGCGTGGCGGCGCTTTGTTGGATGGCTTGACATCGGGCCGACCGAAGTTCTCCCTCCGCCGCTGATCAAGACGCAGATGAACAAGGGGAACGCGTTGTCCTCAACGCGTTAGGACAGAAATGCGGCCCTGCGCCTGATTTTAGTTTCGCGCCTTCGACGAGTTATTTTCCGTCGTTTTCAGTCGAAGCCGATCCACCTTGCAGCCCCTTACGCGGCTTGTTGCTGAGAGACTTTATCGTCCACTTCCAGCCACTCGAACGTTGTCGTTTCCGCCGGGTCGAGTCCGAGTTTCTTGACCGCTTCGCTGAAAAAATCCTGCTTTTCCGGATGATTATAGAGGCTGCTTGCCTCGACCTCGTCGGCCCAGCGTTTGATTTCCCCTGGTGTCTTCTCTTCACCCGCCTGGTTGAGCCATTCGACTATTTCCTGGTCGCTTGCGCCCTGTTGGATTTGCGCTTTGAAATTGTCGCCTTTTACGCCTTTGAAACCAAAGAGCATGTTATCCAGTGGGCAATCGAAGTGATATTCGCCAATATTTCCCGCCACTAGCGCGCGAGCTTTGTCGATGGTGCGGCCAAGAATCGCGTAACCGCCAACGCGTATGCGCGGACTGCGCGGAGCCTCTTTCGTCAGATCTTTTCCAGTAACTTTCTTTTTCATCCTAGGTATTTCGGATAGAGCAGGGGATCCGGTTGCCAATTTGGCAGGCCAACCGCGCGCCTTACAGTTGTCCGGTGAAAGTAATTCACCTGCTGCTTATGACTTGTGCAGCGACACTGAACGCACACGACGTTCGTGTTGCGGTTCCAACCGCGGGAAAGCTTTATCACGGCTTGTACTGGGGCGGCGTGGGAACCGACGAACACGACCCAACTGAGCACGATATTACCCCGAACGATGTCGCGCGGTATGAACAAGCCGTTGGCAAACAGACGGTGTGGATCTATTTCGCGAACAACTGGTTTGAGTCCCGCAAGTTTCCGGCAGCGATGTGCAACTGGGTCCGCCATCTCCAAAAAATTCCGTACATCCGACTGATGCTCCGGTCCGATGTCGATCAGAGCCATTCGGAGAAATGTTTTTCACTTCAAAAAATCATTGCTGGCGAATTCGATGACGATCTTCGCGCATGGGCGCGGGACGCCAAAGAGTTTGGCTCACCGATTTTGGTCGAGTGGGGGACCGAGCCCAACGGAGAGTGGTTTAGCTGGAACGGCAAGTGGAACGGCGGCGCCGGAGAAGGTCCCGCACGGTTTGTGGCAGCGTACCGGCACATTGTCGATCTGATGCGTGGCGAGGGGGCCGATAATTTGCTATGGGTTTGGCACGTCAATTGGCTCGATGAGCCGGAGAAAGATTGGAATCGTTTCGAGAATTATTTTCCAGGTGGAAACTATTGCGACTGGGTCGCTCTGAGTGCCTATGGACCTACAACCCCCATGATGCGTGACGGAACCGAAAGTTTGGCGTTTAAAATGCGCGAGGCTTATCCGCGTCTCCTAAAAATCGCGCCCGGCAAGCCAATCATCATTGCCGAGTTCGGTTGCGATCTTCACAACCGGCGCGTTAACGCAGCAGACTGGGCGCAAGCGGCACTGGAAGATCTGTTCTCAAATCGATGGCCCGCCGTAATCGGTTTCTGCTGGTGGAACGAAGGCTGGCAAAACGACGATAATAAAAAGCACGACACCGATATGATCATTCTGCACGATCGTGATCTCACTCGCGTGTTTCGCGATGAGCTTGCAAGACACGCAGACAAAATTCAGGAAACACCTGTTATTTCTCGGTAAGTACTGTCAGTCCGCTCGACATGACAAACGAGAGGACGCGGCTCATAGTTCAACATGGTTAAAGTTTCCGTCAATTACACCGGCGATTTACATTGCGACGCTACGCACGGTCCGTCGCAGTCGAAGATTTCCACTGATGCGCCGACCGATAACAAGGGGAAAGGCGAAGCGTTTTCGCCGACCGATCTTGTTGCTACAGCTCTCGCTACCTGCATGAGCACCACCATGGGAATCAAAGCGCAGGATCTCGGTGTCGATCTGCGCGGTATGACGGTGTCAGTTCAAAAGGAAATGTCCAAGGACGCGCCGCGCCGGATCGTTGGCCTCCCGTCAGAAGTGCACCTACCGCTGCCGCCCAATTCGCCGCATCGCGAAGTGCTGGAACAAACAGCCCTCAACTGCCCGGTGCACAAGAGTCTTCCGGCGGAAATTCGCCGGCCCACCAAATTCTTCTGGGAAGGGTAATGCTTTAGCCACCGCGCGCTTTGTGAAGCGCCAGGATGCGGTAAAGGTTCCGAGCATTCCGAAATGCCAACGCTGACGGTCAGAAGAGCAGTGGAAGGCGATATTCCGGGTTTGCTTCCCTTGATGCGCGAACTGGCGGAGTTTGAAAAATACACGCAAGATTTTGCAGTTACGGAAGCGGTGCTAAGCGAACAGGGTTTTCGTCATTCACCGCCCGATTTTCATTGTCTCGTCGCTGAAGAAAGCCACGGATTAGTCGGATTTCTCGTTTATTATTTTGTGCCGTTTACTTACCGGGCGAAGCCGAATCTAATTATTAAGGAATTGTATGTCGGCGAATCATATCGGAGCAAAGGCGCCGGCGCGCTTTTGATGAAAGCCGTAGCCAAAGAGGCCGCGCGGACAGGCTGCGGGATGATCAAGTGGTGGGTGGCAAAATGGAATCAGCGTGGCATCGAGTTTTACAAGCGGCTGGGTGCGAAGATCGACAGCGATTGGCACGAGTTTCAATTGTCAGAGAGAGCGTTTCGCGAGTTAGCTCGCTCCGGGTAGCGCGGCGCTACGCAGGATATAGCCACTGCATGTAATCACGCACGCCGTCTTCGAGCGGAAATCGTGGCTCATATCCAAGCGCGCGACGAGCATTCGTGAGATCGGCTTGCGTGAAGTTTTGATAATGCGCATGCGGGTTATCGAAGTAATCCGGCTGAAAACTGGTTCCCAGACATTTGTTCAGAACATCGATCAACTCGTTGAATGAGCGCGCTTGGCCTGACCCAAGATTGCAAATTCCGCTCGCTCCCGCATCGAGCGCACGAATGGTGCCTTCGACGACGTCCTTCACGTACACGAAATCGCGCTTCTGCTCGCCATGCTTGAAAATTCGCGGCCGCTGACCGGCCTTCATTTGTCGTGACAAATGATACACCATGCTGGCGGGCACACCTTTATGTGCTTCACGCGGTCCATAAACGTTGAAGTAACGCAGGCCGACTATGATCCAATCGGTTGATTCGGCTGCGGCGCGCGTGGCAACATTATCCATGATCGCCTTGGAAAAGGCGTAAACATTTGCGGGCGCGGCGCCATGTGATTCAAGACTCGCCTCTGTCGCGGAGCCGTAGGTCGCCGCAGAAGAAGCATAGACAACTCGCGTCTTCGTCGGGCGCGCAAAATCCAGGATTCGCCGGAAACTTTCTACGTTGTCGTGAACTTGCTCGAGCTGGTCGTGGTTGGTCGTATCCGTGATCGACGCGAGATGAAAAATCGCGTCCAATGTTCCGTCGCCGAACTGCTCGCGCCAGTCGAACGTTGCCAGATCTTGCGCAACGAAGTCACCACGGTAACCGCTGAGATTCTTGAAATTACCGGAGCGAAAATCGTCAATTACTGTAATCCGCGCGTCCGGGAATCCTTCCTGCAACGCGAGTGTGAGATTCGAGCCGACAAAGCCGGCACCGCCGGTGACAACGAGATTAGAAGGCGAGTGCAATTTCGGAAAAGAATTGGGAGAGATAGATAAATCCTGCAGGCGGAAGCGCAAGCGGCGAATTAGAGTCCCCAAAATGCACTTCGAAACGCGTTACACCTATGATTTCGTCAAACGCTCCCTTCCTTCCAAATGCCAACGCATTCTTGAAGTCGGCTGTGGCAAAGGCGATTTAGCGGCTGTTTTGTGGAGGGACGGATATTCCGTTGTGGCAATCGACGTGGATAGCGATTCCATCGCTGCCGCGCAGGAACTCGGCGTAGATGCTCGCGTTGCAACGTGGCCTGATTTCGAGGACGGCCGTTTTGACGCGGTCTTGTTTACACGCTCGCTTCATCACATTCATCCTCTCGATGAATCGATAAGGCACTTAACAGACAGTCTGAGTGAGAGAGGGCGCGTCATTGTCGAAGATTTTGCGTACGAATCTGTTGACGCGAAAACTCTGCGCTGGTTTGACAGCGCCGTCAGACAGCTTGAATCGACGCCGTCGCTGACCACGAATAACGACCTTCTGAGAAAAGTTTTGTCAAAAACGAAAACGTTGAAAGCGTGGCGAAAAAATCACGAGAATGAATTGCACGCTGCGGGCGAGATTAAGGCACAACTGGAAAAAACCTTCGGCCGCGTTGTGAGCGAGAAGACCGCATATTTTTTTCGGTATGCTGCGAACGCCATTCCTGTTACGGAGAAGCGCAACGCGCTCCTTCAGGCCTTCGCTAAGGAGGAGGAAACACTTTATAAGAACAACTCCATTGTCGCGCTCGGTCGACGATTTGTGGCCGCAGCGGGCGGATGAATTTCAAATAAAGTCTTGCAGTCCTGGGCCGCAGCAATTAGTTCTCGATCCAGTTCTTTGCGAGCTTGAAAAAGTGGGTCGGCGCAAGAAATCCCGTGAGAATCGGGAGCAGTTGCGCTGCTGTAACTGGATACGACTTCCCAATTGGACCAATCCTCGAGAATCTTCGGGGGTGAAGGCGGGAAGAAGGTGATTCCGGCGAGCGCCGGAACAAAGCCAGGAGCCAGAATATTTGTCCGGTCCACCTCATTCTGTAGCCGCCGCGCTGTGCGCGACGCCTGGGCGTCTCACGGAGATGCGGCTACAGCAAAAACTTCTTCGCAAAAAGAAGAATGAGAGCTGGATGATCTGGCTGTTCACGGTGGTCTATGACCGCCGAACTGATCAAGCCTAACTCCAACTCTCGGAGTTGGAGGAAACTTGTTATGCAAAATCGTCCAGTTTGGTTTGTTAATATTTGGAGAGCGCGCAAATTGCGCGTTCTCGCACTCGTGGCATTCGCGCCGTTCGTTTGCTTTGGACAGGAAGGGATACCGACGCCGACCCCTTCACCTAGCGATGTGGAAGCCGAGCCGGTCGTCGTTACTGCGACACGTTTCGATATTCCTCTCGATCTATCGCCAGCAAGCGTCAGCGTAATTACCTCGGAAGATATAGAGCAAAAACAAATCCAGCGCGTGAGCGATGCGCTTCGCGAAGTGCCTGGGCTATCCGTGGTGCAGACGGGAACCGCCGGCCAGTTGACGTCCGTTTTCATGCGCGGATTGCCAAGCGAAGACATGCAAGTG
>Ga0081540_1001254_pt1 | contig 22178 bp, 19 predicted proteins | sample TabmetS2T1R1_FD_71024 | JGI IMG/M metagenome (GOLD analysis project Ga0081540, IMG submission 71024) | Tabebuia heterophylla rhizosphere microbial communities from the University of Puerto Rico - S2T1R1 | ecosystem: Host-associated > Plants > Roots > Rhizosphere ... | reverse complement strand
GTCGTAGCCGATGTAGCCCGGGGGCGAGCCGACGAGCCGGGACACGGAGTGCTTCTCCATGTACTCCGACATGTCGACCTGGATCATCGCGTCCTCGTCGCCGAACAGGAACTCGGCGAGCGTCCGCGCCAGCTCGGTCTTGCCGACGCCTGAAGGCCCGAGGAAGATGAACGAGCCGGTCGGCCGCTTCGGGTCCTTGATCCCGGCGCGCGCGCGGCGGATCGACTTGGAGACGGCGACGATCGCCTCCTCCTGGCCGATCACGCGCTTGTGCAGCTCGTCCTCCATGCGGATCAGCTTCTGCGACTCGGCCTCGGTCAGCTTGAAGACCGGGATGCCCGTCCACATCGAGACGATGTCCGCGATCTCGTCCTCGCCGATCTGCGGCTGGTCGGCCGACTCCTCGGCGTGCCAGCTCTCTTCGAGCTCGCGCTTCTTCTGCGTCAGCTTGCGCTCCTTGTCGCGCAGCGACGCGGCCTTCTCGAACTCCTGGGACTCGATCGCCTCTTCCTTCTCGCCGCGAACCTTCGTGATCTCCTCTTCGAGCTCGCGGTAGCGCGGCGGCGCGGTCATGTTCTTGATCCGCATGCGCGATGCGGCCTCGTCGATCAGGTCGATCGCCTTGTCGGGCAGGTGTCGGTCCTGGATGTAGCGGTCGGCGAGGATCGCCGCGGCGTGCAGCGCCTCGTCGGAGATCTTGCAGCGATGGTGCGCCTCGTAGCGGTCGCGCAGCCCACGCAGGATCTCGACCGTGTCGTCCACGGACGGCTCCTCGACGCGGATCTGCTGGAAGCGGCGCTCGAGGGCTGCGTCGCGCTCGAGGTACTTGCGGTACTCGTCGAGCGTCGTCGCGCCGATCGTCTGCATCTCGCCGCGCGCCAGTGCGGGCTTCAGGATCGAGGCCGCGTCGATCGCGCCCTCGGCAGCGCCTGCACCGACGAGGTTATGGAGCTCGTCGATGAAGAGGATGATGTCGCCCCGCTGCATGATCTCCTTCATGACCTTCTTCAGGCGCTCCTCGAACTCGCCGCGGTACTTCGAGCCGGCGACGAGAGCGGCCAGGTCGAGCGTGTAGATCTGCTTGCCCTTCAGGAGCTCGGGCACCTGGCCCGAGGCGATCCGCTGTGCGAGCCCCTCGACGACGGCTGTCTTGCCGACGCCCGGCTCGCCGATCAGCACGGGGTTGTTCTTCTGGCGGCGCGAGAGGATCTGCATCACACGCTCGATCTCGGTCTGGCGGCCGACGACCGGGTCGGACTTGCCCTCGGCGGCCTGCCGCGTCAGGTTGCGGCCGAACTGGTCGAGGAGCTTCGAGCTCTTCGTCTTCTCGCCGGCTCCCTGGCCCCCGCCCTGCTGGCGCCGGCCCGGGCCGGAGAGCATGCGGATGATCTCGTTGCGGATCTTCTCGGCGTCGGCGTCGAAGTCGAGCAGGATCCGTGCGGCGACGCCCTCGTTCTCGCGGACGAGGCCGAGGAGGATGTGCTCGGTGCCGATGTAGTTGTGACCCAGCGAGAGCGCTTCGCGGAGCGCCAGTTCGAGCACCTTCTTCGCGCGCGGCGTGAACGGGATCTGGCCCGTGGTCACCTCGTCGCCCTGGCCGACGATGCGGGCGATCTGCGCCCGTACCTCTTCGACCGTGATGTCCAGAGATTCCAGCACCCTCGCGGCGAGCCCCTCTTCCTCGCGGAGGAGGCCGAGCAGGATGTGCTCAGTGCCGATGTAGTTGTGCTTCAGCGCCCTGGCTTCGTCCTGTGCGAGGACGACTACCTGGCGCGCTCTCTCTGTGAATCGTTCGAACAAGGGGTCTAGCCACTCCCTATCTGTAGAACGACGGACTGAGGGCCATGTTAGCTCACGCCCCGGGCGCGGCCGACGACCCACTTAGGTCAATCGGCAGGGTTTCACAAAGGCTTTACCAGCTCCTGTGAGCCGCCGGAACCGTAGTTACTCTTGGCGCCATGCGGGCCTTGGTCACCGGCGGAGCCGGCTTCATAGGCTCGCACCTCTCCGAGCTGCTCCTCGACGAAGGTATAGAGGTTTTCGCCCTCGACGACCTCTCGACGGGCGAGGAGGCGAACGTCGAACGGCTCCGCGAACGCGACGGCTTCCACCTCGTGGTCGACTCGGTGCTGTCGCAATCCGTGGTCAGCGAGCTCGTCCACCGGTGCGACGTCGTGTACCACCTGGCCGCAGCCGTCGGCGTGCGCCTGATCGTGGAGCAGCCGGGACACACGCTGCTGACGAACGTGCAGGGCGCCGAGAACGTGCTCGAGTACTGCGCGCGTTTCGAGAAGCCGGTGCTCGTCGCGTCCAGCTCCGAGGTCTACGGCAATCACCCGCAGGATGTCCTGCTCGACGAGGACGCGCAGCGAATCTACGGGCCGACGACGGCCAAGCGCTGGGCGTACGCGGACACGAAGGCTCTCGACGAGTTCCTCGCGCTGGCCCTCCGCCACGAGCGCGGGCTGCGCTGCGTGATCGCGCGCCTCTTCAACACCGTCGGGCCGCGGCAGAACAGCCGGTACGGGAACGTCATTCCTCGCTTCGTCCAGCGCGCGCTGGCCGGCGAGCCGCTCGAGATCCACGGCGACGGGAGCCAGACGCGCTGCTTCTGCCACGTCTCGGACGTCGTCCGCGCCTTGAAGGGGCTGCTCGACCTCGCCGACGGCGAGATCTACAACGTCGGGTCGACCGACCGGATCACGATCGGCGAGCTGGCCGAGCGCGTGCTCGAGGCGACGGGGTCGAGCTCGGAGCTCGTGTTCGTGCCGTACGAGGACGTCTTCCAGGGCGGCGTCGCGGAGGAGATGTTCCACCGTGCGCCGGCGATCGGGAAGATCAAGGCCGCGATCGGCTGGGAGCCGACGTTCGGGCTCGACCGGATCCTCGCGGACGTGATCGAGAGCGCCCGGCTCGCGCCAGCCGGCTAGTCCCGTTCGCGCAGCGCCGGGAAGAGGATCGTGTCGCGGATGTTGTCCTTGTTCGTGAGCACCATCGCCAGCCGGTCGATCCCGAGGCCGAGCCCGCCCGTCGGCGGCATGCCGTACGCGAGCGCCTCGACGTAGTCCGGGTCGCCCTGCTGGCCCTGCGCGTCGGCGGCCTGCTCCGCGAAGCGCTCGGCCTGCTCGTCGGGGTCGTTGATCTCCGAGAACGCATTCCCGAGCTCCATCCCGCCGACGAAGAACTCGAAGCGCTCGACGATCGACGGGTCGTCGTCCGTCGGCCGCGCGAACGGCGAGACCTCGACCGGGTAGTCGTGGAGGATCGTCGGCTGGATCAAGTCCGGCTCGACGAAGTGGCTGAGCGCGTGGTCGACGAGCTTGCTCCACGTTTCGTTCGCGCTCGTGTCGACGCCGCGCTCGTTCAGACGCCGGCGGAGCTCGGCCTCGTCACGAGTCCACAGCCCGCGCTCCTCGAGCTGCTCGACGAGCTTGACGCGCTGCCACGGCGCGGCGAGGTCGACCTCGTGCCCGCGGAAGGTGACCTTCGTCGTGCCGATCGTCTCGCGCGCGACGAGCTCGACGAGCTCCTCGATCCGGCGCATCGTGTCCTCATAGTCCGCGTAGGCCTCGTACCACTCGACCATGGTGAACTCGGGCGCGTGCTTGTACGAGACGCCCTCGTTGCGGAAGTCCTTGCCGAGCTCGTACACGCGGTCGAGGCCGCCCACGATCAGCCGCTTGAGGTAGAGCTCGGTCGCGATCCGCAGGTAGAAGTCCGCGTCGAGCTCGTTGTAGTGGGTGACGAAGGGGTCGGCGAAGGCGCCGCCGTAGCGCGGCTGCAGCACGGGCGTCTCGACCTCGACGAAGCCGTTGCCGTCGAGGTAGCGGCGGATCGCCGCGACCATCCGCGTGCGCAGGAGGAACTCGGCCCGCGTCTCCTCGTTGACGAGCAGGTCGAGGTAGCGCTGCCGGTAGCGCGTCTCGACGTCTGTCAGCCCGTGAAATGTGTCCGGAAGCGGGCGGCGGATCTTCGCGAGCAGCTGGAGCTCCGACGTGACGAGCGACGGCTCGCCCCGGCGAGAGCGCCCCGGACGACCGGTCACGCCGACGATGTCGCCGAGGTCGAGGTCGACCTTCTGCTCCGAGATCAGCTGGATCCGGCCCGAGCGGTCGACGAGGTCGAGGAAAGTGAGCTTCCCCATCTCGCGGCGAGCCATCACGCGGCCCGCGATACGGTGCTCCTCGTCGAGCGTCTCACCCGGTTCGGCCTTCTCGGCCGCTTCGCGGACCGCGCTGATTTCTTCCCGATCAGGAAACCGCTTGGGCAGCATGGCGCTGCGCGAGTCTAAGCGGCTTTGATTTCGAGGATCTTGAACTTCATCGAGCCGCGCGGGGCCGCGACCTCGACCGTCTCGCCCTTCTTCTTGCCGATGATCGCCTTGCCCACCGGCGACTCGTTCGAGAGCTTGTTCTCGGCCGGGTTCGCCTCGGCGGAGCCGACGATGCGGTACTCGAAGGTCTGCTTCGCGGCGATGTCGCGCAGCTTCACCTTCGAGCCGATCGAGACGACGTCCTTGGCGACGTCCTTCTTGGTGATCACGCGGGCGTTGCGCAGCCGCTCCTCGAGCGTGGCGATGCGGTGCTCGAGCAGCGCCTGTTCGTTCTTCGCGTCGTCGTACTCGGCGTTCTCGGCGATGTCGCCGAACTCGCGCGCCGTGCGGATGCGATCGGCGACCTCACGACGCTTCTCATTTGAGAGAAACTCGATCTCCTGCTTGAGCTTCTCGTAGCCTTCCGGAGTGAGGATTACGTCCTTCAACGGGCCTCCTGAAAGAAAAACGCGCGGCGCAGGGGCGCCGTCGCGGGCGGGCATGTTACCTACGCGGGTGGACGGACGTCAACCCCTCTCGCAGCTACCATTTTTTGCTCTGTGCAGGTAGATCTCCGCAGCTCCTGGTGGATTCGCGATGTCGAGATCCCGACACGGCTCGTGCTCGCGCCGATGGCCGGCGTGAGCGTGCAGGCCTTCCGCCGCCAGGGGCGCCGCTACGGCGCAGGACTCGTCTGCTCGGAGATGGTGAGCTGTGCCGGGCTGCACCACGGCAACGAGCGCACGCTCGGCTACCTGCGCATCTCGGCGGACGAACGGCCGCTGGCGGTGCAGATCTTCGGCTCCGAGCCCGAGGTGATGGCCGAGGCTGCGCGCATGGTCGAGGACGCGGGGGCCGACCTGGTCGACATCAACTTCGGCTGCCCGGTGAAGAAGGTGACGAAGACCGGGGCCGGCGCGACGCTCCTGGAGGACCCGGCTCGCGCGTGCGCGGTGGTAGAGGCAGTCGTGGGTGCCGTCTCGGTGCCGGCGACCGTGAAGATGCGGCGCGGCCTCGAGGATGGCTCGCGCGCCTGCCTCGCGCTCGGGCCGCAGTTGGTGGAGGCGGGCGCGTCGTCGCTGACGCTGCACCCGCGCTCGGCGCGGCAGATGTACACAGGTGAGGCAGACCACTCCCTGACGGGCGAGCTGGCGGCGCTGATCGACGTGCCGGTGATCGCCTCGGGGGACGTGACCTCGCGGGCGCGGGCGCAGGCGATCCTGGCCACGACCGGCGCAGCCGCGGTGATGGTCGGCCGGGCCGCCCAGGGGAACCCGTGGGCGTTGCGCGAGATCATCGACGGCGACGCCGCGGAGCCGACGCGCGAAGAGGTCGTCGCAGAGCTGATCCTCTTCATGCGCGCGACGGTGCGGGAGCTGGGCGAGCGCCGCGCAACCGGCTTCCTGAAGAAGTTCTACGGCTGGTACCTCGGCCGCGGCCGCTTCCCGCGCCCGTTCAAGCAGGAGCTCGTGCAGCTCGCGACGCTGGAGGAGGTCGAGACCCGGTTGCTGGCGGCGGCCCCCGGTGCGGCCGAGGTGCTGAAACGGCTGGAGTCGGAGCTGCCCGACGGCGAGGACGACGTCGTGCTCGACCTCCCGATCTCGATCTACGGCGGCGGCTGATCCAGCCCGGTCTGTCAGTCGTGGTTGCGTTCCCAGACGAGCCGCACGCCTTCGAGCGTCAGGAACGGGTCGATCGTCTCCAGCGTCCGCGCGTGTGGGACGATCAGGTCGGCAAGGCCGCCGGTCGCGACCGTTTGCGCCTCGGCACCCAGCTCGCCGCGGATGCGGTCGACGATCCCGTCCACCTGGCCCGCGAAGCCGTAGACCAGGCCTGACTGCAGGCTCGAGGCGGTGTTCTTCGCGATCACCGTCTCCGGCTCGGCGAAGTCGACCTTGAACAGCCGCGCCGCTCGGGCGAACAGCCCGTCCATCGAGACCTCGATCCCCGGCGCGAGCACGCCGCCGACGTACTCCCCGGCCGGCGAGACGACGTCGAAGTTCGTCGAGGTGCCGAAGTCGACGACGATCGCCGGCGGCCCGTAGCGCTCGACTGCGGCCACCGCGTTCGCGATCCGGTCGGGGCCGACCTCGCGCGGGTCGTCGTAGCGGATCGGCACGCCGGTCCGCACTCCCGGCCCGAGCTCGAGCAGCTCCGCCTTGACGTACTCCTTGGAGAAGTCCTCGTAGGAGCGGTACAGCTGCGGAACCGTCGAGGCGAGCGCGATGCCGTCGACAGTCGAGAGGTCGAGGAAGCTGGCGTAAAGCGCGCCGAGCTCGTCGCCGGAGCGGTTCCGCTCGGTCGCGACGCGCCAGTGCTCTCGCAGCTCGTCGCCCTCGAAGAGCCCGAAGACGGTCTGCGTGTTCCCGACGTCGATCGCCAGGAGTGCCATGCGGCCGAGCCTACTTCAGCGCCAGCTCCGGGATGCTCCAGTCGGTGTAGATATTTTGGTAGGCGAGACTCCTCGGGTCGACGCGAGACGAGAAGAAGTATCGGTTGTTGTAGGCGCCGAGCACGACGGCCGGCGCGAGTCGCGTCGTCACCTCGAGGTCGAGCCGCCCGAGCGCTCGCTCCCTCGCCCTCCCCTTCAGCTTCAGCGCGGCCGCGAGCTCGCGGTCGTACTTCCCGCCGCCAGTCCCAAGTGCATGCGTCGGGTCGAGCGCGAGATTGATGAGAAACGCGGGATTCAGCGGATAGTCGCCGCACCAGCCCATGCCCACACCGAGGTCGAGGTCGGTGTTCCGCCTCCCCATCGCGTCGTAGATGTCAGCTCCCGTGAACGGCTTCAGCTTGATCCTCGCCGGGTCGACGCCCAGTTTCACGAGGTTGTTCCGGAGCAGACGGGCCTGTGGCGCGCCAGCCGTGCCTGAGCTGCGATAGCCGATGTTGATCCTTCCGCGGCGCAAGTGACCGGCCGCGAGCTGCCGCGCCTTCCGGAGATTCGGCGCCCCGCGGTAGGGCTGCTGCTTCGATCTGGTCTCGGATCCCGGGAACGTCGGCGGTAGCAGGTGCGTCCACGGCATTCGGGCATAGGGACCTGCCGCGGCTGCGTACGCTTTCCGGTTGACCGCCCAGTTGAGCGCTTGCCGTAGCGCTGCGTTGTTCGTGAACAACGGCCGCTGCCTGTTGATCGCCAGGAGCTCGATGCACGAGGTTGGCTTCGCCCAGAAACGCCTGCGGTTCACGCCGTAGCTCTTCGCCACCTCTCGAACACGTGTGGAGGGGAGCGGGCCCTCGTCGAGCGTCCCGGCCTGAACGCGGGCGTACGCGCTGGCCTCGTCGAGGTTCCAGCGCAGGTCGACCCCGCGCAGATTGTGCGGTCGCGGCCCGCGGTAATACGGGTTGCGCCGCAGCTCCGTGACCGTGTTGGGCACGTTGCGACGGAAGAAGTACGGGCCCGCGGCGGCGTAACCGCCGGTGACTTCGCGACCGAGCGGCAGGCGAGCGGAGGTCGCCTGGAAGAACGGCATGGACAGCAGGTCCGGCAGTGCGGCGTACGGCCGGGTGAGGCGAATGGTCAGCCGCTGGCCACGGGCCAAGACGCCGCGGACGTGCTGGGCGTTGCCGGCGTTGACCTCCCGTGCGCCGACGATGTCGGCGCCGTTGGCGGCGGTGACGAACGGCGCGGCCGGCGAGGCGAGGTCGTGGTTCGCCACGCGGTCGATCGCGTACTTGAAGCTCGCAGCCGTTACCGGCAAGCCGTCGCTGAAGCGGTAGCCCTTCCGGATGAAGAACGTCCAGGTCCTGCCGTCGCGGGAAACGGTGTACCTCGAGGCAACCTCCGGCACCAGCCGCGTCCCTGCTGCGCCCGGCCGGTCCGGGTAGTTGAACAGCTTCGCGGCGGTCGCGTACTCCATCCACCACGCCGTCGACACGTACGCGAGCTGCGGGTCGATCTGCACCGAAGCGCCGACCGAGCCGTAGCGGAAGACTCCGCCCTGCCGAAACCCGAAGCCACCCTCGGCAGCGGCGAGCTGCGCGGTGACCAGCATTGCGCCGCCGAGCAGCGCCAACGCAAGCGAAAGCCACACACGCCGCACCATGTGCGGATTTAGACGAGCTTCCCGGCGGGCGAGTTAGAGCTCGTCGTCAGAGCCAAGCGACTCGCCGATCCGCTCGGCCAGCGCCTGAGCGCTGAGGCTCGGCTCGTCGCCCTCGCCGCGCAGCTCCTCGACCGTGACGTCGCTCGAGGTGTAGACCTCGGCGCGCGGGATGATCCGGGTCGGGCGGTTCTTGTCCCAGACCCAGACGTCCTCCATCTTCAGGTGGAAGAACGGGTAGCTCGGCTGCGGCACGTACTGAAGGTCGAGCTTGTTGCAGAGGTACGTCGCGTCCTGCGTCAGCACGCAGAAGCGGAAGAGCGCGAAGACGGCCGAGTATTCCTTCTTGAGCGCGAGCTCGAGCTCGGCCTCGAACTCGTCGAGCTCGTCGAGGTGCGACATGCGGCCATCATAGCCCTGCCAGCAGAGTCTGGACCGGGCCGAGGCCGGGGAGCTCGAGGGCCGGATCGAGCTCGGCCAGCGGCTCCAGCGCGAACCTCCGTTGCGGCAGCCGGGGATGCGGGATCTGAAGCCCGGGCTCGTCGATCACCTCGTCGCCGTGGAGGAGCAGATCGAGGTCGATCGTGCGCGGGCCGAAGCGCGGGCCTTCGCCGCGGACGCGCCCCAGGCGGCGCTCGATCGAGAGCAGGCGCCCGAGCAGCTCGCGGGCACCGAGGGTCGTGCTGAGCTCCGCCGCGCCGTTCAGGAAGCGCGGCTGGTCCTCGTACCCCACCGGATCGGTCCAGCGCAGGGTCGACACGGCCACGACTTCCACCCCGTCCTCCTCACCCAGGAGCTCGAGCGCCCGCTCGATCTGTGTCCGAGGGCCCTCAAGGTTGGCGCCCAGACCGACGAAGCTTCTCGTCATGTCTGGATTGTCCGTCACGGCCCGTCGGTCATCGCTACCTTTCGGGGCCATGCGCCGCGCCGCGCTGATCGGGGTCCTCTTCTTATGCTGCGCTTCACCCGCCGGGGCAGGCGTTCTGACCCATGCCGGGGCCCCTGTGCTGGCGGGCTCGAAGTCATTCGCCCGGCTGCAGGCGTACCCGCGGACACTGGTCGAGCTCGACCGCTCGCGTGTCGCCGAGACGGCGCCGCTGCTCCGGCGCGTCGGCGGCCGCGAGCTGGACTCGTCGCTCGGGCTCTGGCGCCTTCCGAGCTGGGAGGCGCAGCGGGTGCTCCCGAAGCTCGAACGCCGGGGGCTCGTGCGCTCCGTCACGCCGGACGTCCCGGTCGGCACCGACCCCGGAAACGCGAGCGGCTTCTTCGGCCAGTTCAGCGACCCGCTCTCGACCTCGGAATGGTGGCCGTCGCACATCGGCGTCGCGAACTGGATCGCGCCCGGCCCGGGTGTCCCGCTGACGATGATCGACTCGGGCGTCGACCTCTCGCACGAAGAGTTCGCCGGCCGGCCAAACACCTTTGCGCTGAACACGCAGACGTTCCAGTCGGGGGACGGCGACGAGGCGCACGGGACCGCGACCGCCTCGGTCGCCGCCGCACCCGTGAACGCCAAGGGAATCGTCGGGATCTACCCGCAGGCGAAGCTGCAACTCTGGGACGCGAGCCCCGACGGCCAGCTGACGGTCGGGGACGAGATCGCCGGCCTTGCAGCCGCTCGGGTCCGTGGCCGCGGCGTCATCAACCTCAGCCTCGGCGGCGTCAACCGGATTCCGGTGGAGGAGCACGCGATCCTGAACGCCTTCAACGCCGGCCTGCTGATCGTGGCCTCCGCCGGGAACGATCGTCAGGAAGACAACCCGCTCTCGTACCCGGCAAGTTTCGCGCACGTCCTCACGGTCGGGGCGACGAGCGAGAGCGACCGCGTCGCGTTCTTCTCGAGCGTGTCCCCGGCGATGGACCTTGCGGCGCCCGGGCAGGACATGACAGCCGCGATCCCGACGTTCTGGGATCCCGCCGGCTACGTCACCGCTGACGGCACGAGCTTCTCTTCGCCGCTCGTCGCAGGAGCTTCCGCCGCGGTCTGGACGCTTCGCCCGACGCTGACGAACACACAGCTCTTCGACGTCATGCGCCGCTCCGCGCGTGACGTCGGCAAGCGGGGCTGGGACGCTGACACCGGCTACGGGATCCTGAACGTGGCCGCCGCGCTGACGCGCAAGCCGCCGGCGCCCGACCCGCAGGAGCCGAACGAGGACGTCTATCTCGTCAAGCCGAACGGCCTCACCCCGACGGGCAAGCCCCCACTGACCCGCCCGGGGACACTTCGCGCGGCGCTGAAGGCGCAGCTCGAGCGGCGTGAAGACCCGGAGGACGTCTACCGCGCCTGGCTCCCTGCGCGCGGGAGGCTCGTGGTGACCGTCCGCCCGACCGCCAACGTCTCGCTCGAGGTCTGGGGCCGCAACACGCGGACGGTGTTCGAGCGGGGCGCCGCGGCGCGGCGCGACCTGATCGGCGTCTCGGCGCACGGCGGCAAGCGGTTCGAGCGGGTGACGCTGAAGGGCCGCGGCGTCGGCCAGTTCGTCTACGTGGACGTGTTCCTGCCGAAAAAGGTCGTGCGGGCGAGCTACAACGTCAGCGTCGCTCCCGCCGCACGCTAGCGGCGGTGTAGTCCACCGGCAGGCCGAGCTCCACGTGCGGCTTGCGCACGCGCACGTACACGCTTCGGGCTGCCGGAAAGCGCTCGAGCATCGTGTCCGCGACCGTCGCGGCGAGCGACTCCAGCAGGTGGAACTGCCTGCTCTGCGAGAGCTCGCGGATCAGCGCGACGACCTCGCGGTAGTCGGCCGTCTGCACAAGCTCGTCCGACGCGGGCTCGTCCAGCTCGAGCTCGACGTCGTACAGAAACGGCTGCAGCTCTTGGCGCTCCGCCTCGAGCACCCCGTGGCGGCCGGCCAGCTCGAGGCCCGCGATCTCGACGACAACGGTCATGCGTACACCGCGCGCGCCGCGGTGAGCGCCTCGACGTGCTCGCGCACGTCGTGGACGCGCAGGATCGTCGCGCCGCGCTCGTAGGCCGCGACCGCGGCACCGATGCTCGCTGCAACCGAGCCGGTAGTCGCGTCCGGGTCGCCGAGCAGCTTCCCGAGCGAGCTCTTGCGCGAGATCCCGACCACCACCGGCCGGCCGAGCGCGGTGAGCTCGCCGAGTCGTCGGATCAGCTCGAAGTTGTGCTCGACGGTCTTGCCGAAGCCGATTCCCGGATCGAGGCACACGCGCTCCTCGGCGATCCCAGCCGCCACCGCGACGCCTAGCCGCTCGTCGAGGAAGGCAGCGACCTCGGAGACGACGTCGTCGTAGCGAGGGTCGAGCTGCATCGTGCGCGGCTCGCCCTGCATGTGCATCAGGCACAGGTAGGCGCCCGACTCGGCGACCACGGCTGCCAGCTCGTTGTCGGCGCGCAGGGCGGTGACGTCGTTCACCAGCTCTGCGCCGAGCTCGAGCGCGCGCCTGGCCACTTCCGCCTTCGAGGTGTCGATCGAGACGGGCACCTCTCCCTGGAGCGCCTCCAGCACCGGCACGATCCGACGGAGCTCCTCCTCTGCACTCACGCCTTCCGCGCCGGGCCGGGTCGACTCGCCGCCGACGTCGACGATCGCCGCGCCTTCGGCGAGCATGCGCCGCGCCGAGGCCGTGGCGTCTCCCGGATCGAAGTTCACGCCGCCGTCCGAGAAGGAGTCCGGCGTGACGTTGACGACGCCCATCACGGACGGCCGCGGGAAGCGCTGCTCGATTGGCGGGCGCATGCGCCGGTAGGTTAGGGCCATGGGCGACGAACAGGCACGCCGGGGCGCAGCATGGCGATTCGTCCGTGCGGTCGTGGGCTCGCAGGCCTACGGCGTCGGCGGAGCGGTCGCCTCCGGCCTGCTCTGGCAGGCGGGCGCGGTGGCCGCGCCGCTCGTCGTCAAGTACGCGATCGACCATGGGATCGTCGGCGAGAACCACCAGACGCTCGTCATCTGGCTGATCGTGCTGCTCGCTGTCGGGTCGCTCGAGGTCGTCGCGGGCGCCTTCCGCCATCTGTACGCGATCCGGAACCGCTCGCACTCCGACGCGCGGGTCCGCGACGCGATCTTCGCCCACTCGCTGCGGCTCGACGCCTCCTACCACGACCGTGTCGGCCCGGGTGAGCTGCTCAGCCGCGCGTCGTCGGACTCGCAGCACGTCGCCCGGATGATGGACGCGATCGGGCACACCATCGGCTACGTGCTCACGGTCGTCGCCGTCGCGATCGTGATGCTCTTCCTCGATCCCGAGCTCGCGCTGATCGTGCTGATCCCGGTGCCGCTGGTGAGCCTCGGCGCCTGGCTCTACTCGCGCCGCTACGACGCAGGGACGCGTCAGCTGCAGGAGTCGTGGGCGCAGGCCTCCACGCTCGTCGAGGAGACCGTGAGCGGGATCCGCGTCGTCAAGGGCCTCGGCGCCGGCGCCGCGCTCGAGGGCCGCTTCCGCCGCCGCAGCGACGAGATCATGGACCGCGCGCTCCACCTTGCGCGGCTCGACGCCGTCTTCATCCCGTTCCTGGAGATGCTGCCGCTGGTGGGGATCGCAACCGTGCTCTGGTTCGGCGGCCGCAGCGTGATCTCCGGCTCGCTCTCGGTGGGCTCGTTCGTCGCCTTCAACGCGTACGTGGTGATGCTCGTCTGGCCCCTGCGCGTGCTCGGCCAGCGCGTGACCACCCTGCAGAAGGCGCTCGGCGCCAGCGACCGCATCACCGAGGTGCTGGAGGCGGAGCCGCGGTTGCTGGAGCCCCGCCATCCGGCGGAGCTCGAGCGGCCCGTGCGCGGAGAGGTGCGGCTCGAGGGCGTCAGCTTCGGCCACGAGGGCGACCGTGCGGTGCTCGACGGGCTCGACCTACACGTTTCCCCGGGCGAGTCGGTGGCGCTGGTCGGGGCGACCGGCTCCGGCAAGAGCACGGTCGCCGGCCTGCTCGCGCGGCTCTACGACCCGGAGGACGGCCGCGTCCTGCTCGACGGCCACGACCTGCGCGACCTGCGGCTCGACGACGTTCGCCGATCGGTCGCGCTCGTCTTCGAGGAGACGTTCCTCTTCAGCGAGAGCGTGCGCGAGAACATCCGAGTCGGGCGGCCGGACGCAGGCGACGAGGACATCAAGCGCGCCGCGGAGCTCGCGGGCGCGGCCGACTTCGTCGAGAACCTGCCCGACGGCTACGACACGATCCTCGGCGAGCGTGGCTTCTCGCTTTCCGGCGGCCAGCGACAGCGCGTCGCGATCGCACGCGCGATCCTGGCCGACCCTGCGCTGCTCGTGCTCGACGACGCCACCTCGGCGGTCGACGCGACGAAGGAGCACGAGATCCGCGCGGCGCTGACGGAGGTCATGCGCGGCCGCACCACCCTGGTGATCGCGCACCGGCCGGCGACGATCGCCCTCGCCGACCGCGTCGCCGTGCTCGAAGGCGGCGGCATCGTCGAGGAGGGAACGCACAACGAGCTGATCGCGGGCTCGGCTCGCTATCGGGCGCTCCTGGCGCTGGAGAGCGAGGCAGCGTGACGGATCGAGCTTCCGCCCGCGTCGTATGGCGCGAGACGCGGCCGCTGACACGGCCCGTCCAACGGCTCTACCTCGTCGCGGCCGCCGCGGTGATCGTCTCGACGCTGATCACGCTCGCGGGGCCGGCGCTCGTCCGCTACGCGGTCGACAACGGCATCGTGAAGAACGAGCAGCATCCGGTCGACGTCGCCGCGCTCGCGATCCTCGCTCTCGCTCTCGTAAAGCCGTTCGTGGTGCGCGTGCAGACGCTCGCCGCAGCGACGGCGTCGGAGCGGTTCCTGACGGCGCTGCGCAAGCGCGCGTTCGCCAAGCTGCAGGCGCTGCCGCTCGGCTTCTTCGAGCAGGAGCGGACGGGCGTGCTCGTCTCGCGACTGACTTCCGACGTGCAGGCGCTCGACGAGTTTCTCCGCGAGGCGCTGGTCGAGGTGGTCGGCAGCGGTTTGCAGATCGTGCTCACCGTGGCCGTGCTGATCATCCTCTCGCCGACCCTGGCAGCCGTCTCGCTCGTCGCGCTGCCGGTGCTGCTGGTCGCGAGCTGGACGTTCCACCACAGCGCAGGTGGCGCGTACCACGCGATCCGCGACCGGGTCGCCGAGACGCTGACCGCGTTGCAGGAAGGGCTCTCCGGCGTGCGCGTCGTGCAGGCCTTCCGGCGCGAGCGGCGGACGATGGAGACCTACCGGCCGCGCAGCCGCGCGCAGATCGGTGCGTGGCGCCGGGCCTCGTTCGTGAACATCCGGCTCTTCACAATGATCCCGCTCGCGCAGACTGTGGCGCTCGTCGCCGTGCTGCTCACCGCGGCCTCGATGTACCGCAACGGCTCGATCTCGCAGGGGACGATCGTCGCGTACGTCCTCTACCTCGTGCAGCTGTTCGACCCGATCGCGCGCTTCAGCGAGTGGCTGGGCGAGTTCCGGCAGGGGCTCGCGGCGCTCGGCAAGGTGGTCGGGCTCCTGCAAGCGGAGAACGCGGTCAGCGAGCGGCCGGACGCCGTCGTGCTGCCGGCGGACGGCGTGCTCGAGCTCGACGACGTGACCTTCGGGTACGCGGGCGGCGCACCCGTGGTGAAAGACGTCTCGCTCAGCCTCGACGCGGGCGAGCATGTGGCGCTCGTCGGCGTCACCGGCGCGGGCAAGTCGACCCTCGCGAAGCTGCTGACACGCCAGTACGACCCGCAGGAGGGAGCGATCCGGCTGGGTGGCGTCGACCTGCGCGACGGCATGCTCGAGTCACTGCGGCACCGGATCGTGATGCTGCCGCAGGAGGGCCACCTCTTCAGCGGCACCATCGCCGACAACGTGCGGCTCGCCGACCCGGAGGCGTCGGACGACGAGGTGCGCTACGCGCTGGAGCAGATCGGCGCGCTCGAGAGGTTCGCCGCACTTCCGGACGGGCTCCAGACCGACGTGCAGACGCGCGGTGTCCGCCTCTCCGCGGGGGAGCGCCAGCTCGTCGGCATCGCCCGCGTCGCGCTCGCCAACCCCGCGGTGATCGTCCTCGACGAGGCGACGTCGAGCCTCGACCCCGCGACGGAGGCTGCCGTCGAGCAAGCGCTGGCCGCCGTGGTCGAGGGCCGGACGGTGATCATCATCGCCCACCGTCTCTCGACGGCCGAGCGCGCCGACCGCGTCGTCGTGATGCACAACGGCCGCGTCGTGGAGACGGCGTCGCACGACGAGCTGGTCGCGCAGGGCGAGCGCTACTCCCGCCTGTGGGCGTCGTGGCAGGCCGGCGTCGCCGCCGGCACCGTCTAGACGGGTTTGACCGCCCTCAGGAGCGCGTGGGCCATGCGCGAAACGCCCTTGCCTTCTTCGACGAGGGGGCGAAGGTGCGCCGCGAACCGCTCGCGCTCCTCCGGGCTTAGGGCGCGATCCATCGCCTCGGAGATCGTCGGGATCCTCGGATTCCCGGAGCTGTTGAGGAAAGGCTCCCACGGGCGGGGTTCCATCGCCCTGATCTCCGCGTTGAGCTCGAGCTCGATCGGAAAGAAGCCCGCCCGCTCGGCAAGGGCGACCAGATCTCGCTCGTCGAAGTCGAGCATGGGATCGTCAGGCGGCTGAATCTCCTCGTACACGCGCCCGACCCGCTCTGCGAAATCCGAGACCCCGTTGGCGGGAAACCCCCAGAAACCCTGCCGTCGCTTCTCCATTCCGAATCGGTTGATCGGCTCCCAGACGACGGCGCGTCCTCCGGGTTTCAGAACGCGCAGGAACTCGTCGAACGCGCAGCGCTTGTCCTTCACGTAGATCAACACCGACCGCGTCACAACAACATCCGCGGTCGCTTCCGCGATGCCGGCCAACTCCTCCGCTCCTGCGCGAACGAAACTGCAGCGGTCCGAGAGGCCGAGGTCAGCCGCGGCTGCGCGGCAGACATCGAGCACATCCTCCGAGATATCCGAGAACACGACATGGCCCGCCCCACGGTCGAGCGCGCCGAACGCGAGCATCCCCTCGCCGCAGCCGACGTCGACCAGCGTTTCGCCTTCCACGAGCGCTGCGCAGTCCAGCACCGTGTCGCGAACGTGGCCGAGACCCTCGAGCATCTCGCGACGCACGTCGGGATCGCCGCCGCAGCGGTGAACGGCGAGCCACTCGGCCCAGATGTCGCGCTGCCTCTCGCCCACGTCGAGAGGAGGCGGCTTAAGTCGCCGAGCCTTCTGGTGGCGGCTGCATCGTCGCACCCGGGAACGGGCGCGGGACCGGCTTCGGCTGCGGGCGGCGCCGGCGCTCTTCGGCCGGCAGCTCGGCCTCGGCCTCGGGAGTGCCCTCGTCCGGGAACACGCTCGACTCGTCCTCGCCGGCGAGCAGCCGCTCGAACTGGTCCTTGTCGATCGTCTCGCGCTCGATCAGCAGGCCCGAGATGCGGTGCAGCTCGTCCATGTGCGTCTTCAGCGTCGTGACGGCTAGCTCGTGCGCCTCCTCGATCACGCGTCGGATCTCGTCGTCGATCTCGCGCGCGATCTCCTCGGAGTAGTCGGGCTCGGCACCCATCTCGCGGCCGAGGAAGGGCATGTCGTGGTTCCGGCCGAGCACGCGCGGGCCGAGCTTCTCGCTCATGCCGTAGCGCATGATCATCTGCTTCGAGATCGAGGTGACCTTCTCGAGGTCGTTGGCGGCGCCCGTCGTGACCTCGTGGAAGACGAGCTCCTCCGCGGCGCGGCCGCCGAGCGTCATCGCCAGCTGCTCCATCAGCGCGGTCTTCGTCGTCAGGTACCGGTCCTCGCGCGGCAGCGAGATCGTGTAGCCGAGCGCCTGGCCGCGGCTGATGATCGAGATCTTGTGCACCTCGTCGGTGTGCTCGAGGTAGTGGCCGACGATCGCGTGGCCGAGCTCGTGGTAGGCGGTGATCTTGCGCTCCTCCTCGGAGAGCAGGCGCGTCTTCTTCTCCGGACCGGCGATCACGCGCATGATCCCTTCCTCGAGCTCCTCCTGCTGGATCGTCTTCTTGCCGCGGCGCGCGGCCAGCAGCGCGGCCTCGTTGACGAGGTTCGCGAGGTCGGCGCCGGTGAAGCCGGGCGTGCCGGCGGCGAGGGTGTCGAGGTCGATCTCCGGCGCGATCGGCTTGCCCTTCGCATGGACCTCGAGGATCTTGCGGCGGCCGACGCGGTCGGGCCGGTCGACGACGATCTGCCGGTCGAAGCGTCCGGGGCGCAGCAGCGCCGGGTCGAGGATGTCGGGCCGGTTCGTGGCGGCGATCAGGATGATGTTGTCCTTCAGCTCGAAGCCGTCCATTTCGACGAGCAGCTGGTTGAGCGTCTGCTCTCGCTCGTCGTGGCCGCCGCCGAGGCCCGCGCCGCGGTGCCGGCCGACGGCGTCGATCTCGTCCATGAAGACGATGCAGGGCGCCGCCTGCTTGGCCTGCTCGAACAGGTCACGCACGCGGGAGGCGCCGACGCCGACGAACATCTCGACGAAGTCGGAGCCTGAGATCGAGAAGAACGGCACGCCGGCCTCGCCGGCGACCGCCCGCGCGAGCAGCGTCTTACCGGTGCCGGGCGGGCCGTAGAGCAGGACGCCCTTCGGGATCCGCGCGCCCAGCGCCTGGAACTTCTTCGGGTTCTCGAGGAACTCCTTGATCTCCTGGAGCTCCTCGACGGCCTCGTCGACGCCCGCGACGTCCTTGAAGCCGATCTTCGGCGAGTCGGGCGCCATCCGCTTCGCGCGCGACTTGCCGAAGGACATCACCTTCGAGCCGCCGCCCTGGACCTGGTTCATCAGGAAGATCCAGAAGGCGATCAGGATGATGAACGGGAGCAGCGAGAAGAACGCGCTCACCCAGGAGAAGCCGCCCGTGCCCTTGGAGTCGAACTCGATGCCCTTCGACTGCAGGAGATCCGTGATCTGCGGGACCGACTGGTCCGCGGGGTAGTGGACGGTGAACTTCTTCCCCTCTTGGCTGGGAATCGTGCCGGTGATCGATCGCTTGCTGGGGTTGAACTCGACCTTTTCGAGGTCGCTCTTCTGGGCCTGCTGGATGAACTGCGAGTAGGTGAACTTCGCCTCGCTCTTCCCATGCGGGATCAGCGTCTGGCTCGCCAGCCAGACGAGGAGGACGATCACGACGAGCGGGAAAAGAGCTGAGCGGAAAAATCGGTTCACAGGCCCTCTATCGGCACAGGGTACCAATGAGTATGAGCCTCATCGGTGCCCCGGATTGGTCGTTTTCAAAGTGTCGTCGGGAGCAGGTGCTCGTCAAGTACGCCGACGTAGGGCAGGTTCCTGTAGCGCTCCGCGAAGTCGAGGCCGTACCCCACCACGAACTTGTTCGGAATCTCGAAGCCGACGTAGCGAACGCGCACGTCGATTTCGCGCCGCGAGGGCTTGGTCAGCAGTGCGCAGACCTCCAGGCTCGCGGGCTCACGGGACTCCAGATTCCGCATCAGATACGAGAGCGTCAGGCCGGAGTCGATGATGTCCTCGACCACGAGGACGTCGCGGCCCTCGATGTTGATGTCGAGGTCCTTGAGGATGCGCACGATGCCCGAGGAGTCGGTGGCGTCGCCGTAGCTCGAGATCGCCATGAAGTCGACCTCGCAGGCGACGGTGAGGTGGCGCATCAGGTCGGCCATGAAGAAGACGGCGCCCTTGAGCACGCCGATCAGCAGCAGGTCGCGGCCCTCGTAATCGGCCGAGACCTCGCCTCCCAGCTCGGCCACCCGCGCGGCAAGGGTGTCCTCGTCGATGAGGATCTCGCCGATCGCCGCGTCGAGCTGCGTGCTCACCGGCGCTCCGCCCTGATCCCCGGCGCATCGACAAGGCCGGGCACGGCGACGACCTCGCGCCCTCGGACGACGAGGGGCCATGCCTCTCGCTCCGAGCGGGGGATCTTCGCGTCGACGAACACGTCCTGCACCTTCTTGGAGCGGCCGGCGAGCCTGTCGCCGGGGCGCCAGCTTCGTACCTTAAGGCCTGCGAGCTCCGATTCGATCGTCCACTCGCCCCAGCGCACGCGGCCCTCGAGCGCGACCGGGGTCTGCTCGAGCCAGACGCGGTCGTATTCGCGCACCGCGGTGAGCCCGCCGCCGAGGTCGACGCGGCGCGAGCCGGTCGTCGCGGCCAGCAGGTCGTCGAGCTTCGACGGGCGTCCTTCGGCGAGGCGGAGGAGGTTCTTCTCGGCCGCCGGATGGAGGCGGCGCAGGAGCGGGAGAATCTCGTCGCGGATCAGGCCGCGGCGCGTCTCCGGGTTGGAGTTGTCGGTGCGGTAGGCGAGCCCTTCCGCGTTGCAGTAGGCCTGTGTTTCAGCCCGCCAGAGCGGGAGCAGCGGGCGGACGACCCCGTCCTCGCGCTTCGGCTTGATCCCACCGGGCGCGCCACTCGAGACGAGCCGGTAGAGGACGGTCTCGACCTGGTCCGAGGCCGTGTGCCCGGTGGCGCGAAGGCGGTCGGCGGCGAACGAGTACCGGATCCGCCGCAGGTCGTCCTCCGTCGTGCCGCCGCGACCGTCCACGACCTCTGCTCCGAGCGCCCCACGGCAGAAGCGAGCGTCTGCGTCGGACTCGGCTCCACGGAGGCCATGGTTCACGTGGAGCGCGGAGACGCGGTAGCCGAGCCCGCCCAGCGAGTGCCAGAGGCAGGTCGAGTCGGCGCCGCCGGACACGAGCGCGACGACTTCCCCGTCGGGCGGAATCAGGTCGTGCGCGCGGATGTGCTCGTGGACGCGAGCACGGAGGGCGGCGGTGTCGACGGTGTCGTCTGCCATCCCGCTGACAGTCTCGCAAGGCGAGACACCCTCGACACGATTCCGGCACAGACACGCGCGCTTCTCCCCGATACGCTCGCCTCGGGGAGGAGGCCGGGCGAACCGTCCCTAGACCAGCTAACGGGTCAGAGCAGGGGCGAGACGTCGCAGCCGAGGTGCGCGAGCGGTGGCTGGGCCCGCACCAGGACGGTGTGCGCGAAGTTGGCGAGCCGGTAGGCCCGGTACACGTGCGGCCCGGAGTCGCGGTGGCGCTCCTGCTGCTGCACGGCCTTCGCGTACTCGCTCAGCATCCCGATGACGAGCAGCCGCGCCTGCTGCAGCCCGGAGTCCGTCGGCCCCGTGCCACGCATGATCTTCGACGCCGAGCGGGCCTGCCCCTCGACGTCGTTCCCCGAGGCATCGCCGCTCTGGTACTGCTCGCTCCAGAGCTCGAGCGCAGTCATGTTCGTCCGCGCAGTCTCGATGAACTGCCGGTCGGTCGCCGAGCAGGTGTGCGCCGCGGTCGGGCGCGCGCGGCCGTTCGTCACGTGCACGAGCGCGAGTAGGAGCACGGCGAGGACGCCGGCCGTGGTCAGGCCAATCCGCATGCCCGGATTTTCGGCGCACGGCGCGGCCCGATCCTCCCCCGTTCGGGGATTCGCCCACTAGAAGAACACGAGGCTGCGGTACGAAATCGTCTGCCGCATGCCGATCCGCTCGTAGACGTGGATCGCCACGGCGTTCTCCGCGCGCACGAACAGGCAGACCGCCGGCACCCGCTCGAGCAGCAGGCGACACAGGTCGCGCATCCCCCGCTGGGCATTCCCGCGGCGGCGCACGCGCGGGTCGACCCAGACCTGCTGCAGCTGCACGGCGGAAGGGGTCCAGGCAGACGCCTCCGCCTTGAACAGAATCGTGTCGCCGTCGCGCCAGATCCACGACCGGCCGTCCTCGATCTGCGCGCGGGTGCGCCAGCGGAAGCTCTCTGCGTCGCGCTCGAGTGGGTTCGTCCCGAGCTCCTCGCGGTGCGCTTCCGCGCAGGCCGGCACGAGCAGCTCGAAGTCCTCACGCGTTGCGGGGCGCAACGCCGTCCCTCCGGGCTCCGGAGGCTCCTCGAGCTCGTACACCGGCTGGCCGGGCCGGTCTTCGCGCGGGGACGGCAGCCGGTCGTGCGCGGCCGCCCAGAAGTCGCCCACCGCGTTCTCCTCGCCGATCACGAGCCTGGCTCGAGTCGCCCCGTCGACTCCCGCAAAGGCACCGCAGCCGCTTCCGGAGGGAACGAGGTTCGTGCCGACGTGACAGAGCGCGACGAGCCGCTCGCCGTCGCTGAGCCCGGTGAAACGGCCGAGCCCACGCCGCGCGACGTCTTCGAGGAAGACGCGCTCGATCGGGTCCTCCGCGCAGTAGGCGAGGATCTCGTCCAGCGCCGGTTCGCTCAGCGCGGCCACGAGGGCAACTTTAGGCTCTCGCCCGTGCCGATCCACATTCGCGCCGAGCCCGGTGACTACGGGGAGTCCTGCCTCCTCCCTGGCGACCCGCTCCGCGCCAAGTACATCGCCGAGACCTACTTCGAGGACCCGGTGCAGCGCAACGGCGAGCGCGGGATGCTCGGCTACAGCGGCGAGTGGGAGGGCAAGCCGGTCTCGGTGCAGGCGACGGGCATGGGCTGCCCGTCCGCTGCGATCGTGATGGAGGAGCTCGTGCAGCTCGGCGTCAAGCGCTTCCTGCGCGTCGGCACCTGTGGCGGCCTCCAGCACGATCTCGAGCTGGGCGACCTGATCGTCGCGGTCTCGGCCGTTCCCGCCGACGGCACCGCGCGCCACTACGTCGGCCAGGAGCCGCACGTGCCGACAGCCGACTGGGAGCTCGTCCATGCGGCCGTCCACGCGGCCAAGGAGCTCGACCTGCCGTTGCGCGTCGGCGCGATCGCCTCGAGCGACACCTTCTACGACCCCGACCCGGAGCGGCACAAGCGCTGGTCGGCGCGCGGTGTGCTCGGCGTCGAGATGGAGGCGGCCGTGCTGTTCACGATCGGCGCGCTACGCGGCGTCAAGGCCGGCTGCCTGCTGACGGTGAGCGACATCGTCATCGGCGAGGAGTTCACCCGGATCTCCGACGACGAGCTGCGCGCGGCCGTCGACCGCATGACCCGCGTCGCGCTCGCCACCGTT
>Ga0081540_1001253_pt1 | contig 22185 bp, 23 predicted proteins | sample TabmetS2T1R1_FD_71024 | JGI IMG/M metagenome (GOLD analysis project Ga0081540, IMG submission 71024) | Tabebuia heterophylla rhizosphere microbial communities from the University of Puerto Rico - S2T1R1 | ecosystem: Host-associated > Plants > Roots > Rhizosphere ... | reverse complement strand
CAGCACCAGCAGGAAGCCGCCGGTCGTCGCCGCGTCCGAAAACAGCGCTGGATAGGGCATCACGCACCCGTGGAATCCCTCGCTGCGCTTGCAGGCTCATCGGAGCGAAGCGTGGCCGAGCCGGTGGCGTTGAACAGGCGCAGCAGCAGCGCGACCGCGAGCGCGGTCGCGGCAAAGGCGACGACGATGCCGGTGATGACCAGCGCATGCGGCACGGGATCACTGCCGAACCCCGCGCCCCCACTCCTGCGCGCAACGACGCCGAACAGCAGGAACACGCCGCTGCCGATCAGATTGAAGGCGAGCAGCTTGCGGAGCGGTTGGGGATTCGCAATCAGCCCGTACAATCCGAGCCCCACGGCGGTCGCGGCGCACAGCCCGAATGTCGCTGTCGTGGTCATCGCCGAGCGCTCCGTTCCGGAATGCCGGACATCAGCAGGCCGAGCGTCACCGCGATCGTCAGCGTCATGGCGATCTCGATGGTCAGGATCAGCGGCTTGGCATACGCCACGGGATAGGAAAGGAATGCCTCGCCCGCCACGAGGCCGCCGAGACCCACCACGAAGAACACCACCGGCCCAAAGACCACGATCAAGCGCAGCCAACGCCGGCTCACCGCAGGCGTGTCGGCGAGCCCCGCCATGATGACCAGAAGCCACATGGCGGCGAGAATCGTCCCGCCCTGGAAGGCGCCGCCTGGTTCGTCAGAACTGACCCAGAAAAGGTAGATGCCGACGACGATGCCGACCGGCGGCAGCAGCCGCGCGAGGAAGGCCAGCACGCCGCGCGGATCAGCCAGGTGGCGCGGACCCGGGTGTCCGCCCCAAAGGTGATCCGGCGCAAGCGACCACACGCCGACCAGCGCCAGCACGAGCACCACCTTCTCCAGCATGGTGTCCATGGCGCGAAACGCCATCAGCACGCCGGTGACCGGATTGCCGAGACCGGTCGCCGCCAGGTTGGCAGTCACCGCCGGCGCGAGCGTGGGCGCAGCGTCGGGCAGCAGGAGCACGCCCACTGCAAGCACCGCCGCGACGGCAGCCGAGAGCAATGCGGCAGCGAGGCGCTGCGTCTCGCCGGATCGTTCGGCCGCGGCAAGCGCTTCGGCCGGCCGCAGCCGCGCCGCCGCGCCAAGCATCAGCACGCCGCTCAGGCCGCCGCTGATCGCAGCCTCGGTCAACGCCACGTCGACCGCGTCGAGCCGCACCCAGACGAGCGCGAGGAACAACCCATAAGCCACGAAGCCCACGACAGCAGCAAAGGTCTCGCGCGCGGCGATCGTCCACACCGCCACGCCCAACACGATTGCGGCGAGCGCCGTCTCGAGTGCCGACGCCATGGTCATGGCTGCGGTCCGTCCTGGCGCGCGACACGCGCGATCAGCTGCGAGACCGTCGCGCCGGCCAGCAACACCAGCAGCCAGACGCAGATTAGCTTGAGGGCCTCGCGCAGGCTTCCCGCAAGCGGGATGAGCCCGAGCACCACGAGACCCACGCCGAGATTGTCGGCCTTGGTGAGCGCGTGCAGCCGCGTCAGCGCGTCGGGGAAGCGAAGCAGCCCGACAGTGCCGGCGACGAAGAAGAACGCACCCGCCGACACGGCGGCGATCGTCAGGATGTCGCCAGCCAGGCTCATGGGCGCCTGCCCTGCTCGTATGTCTCCTCACCCAGACGGGGGCTCCCCTTCTTGACGAAGGCGATGGAGGCGAACGTGGCGAGGAGCGCGAGCGTCAGCGCGACGTCAGCCGCCGCGGGCACACCGGTCACCGCGCCGACGAGCAGCAGTGCCGCGATGCCGCCGGTTCCGATCAATTGCGCCGCCATCATGCGGTCGGCCTCGGCCGGACCGCGCAGCACTCGCACCAGTCCCAGCGCGAGCACCGCCAGGATCACGCCGACGGCCGCGGTGAGGAACTCAGTCATCTCGGATGGCCCGCAACAGCGCCGCCTCCTCGGCGGCCAGCTGTGACGCCACCGGCTGATCGACGTCGAGGCAGTGATAAACGAGAGACCCGCCGTCGTCTCCGACGGGCACCGTGCCGGGCAGCAGGCTGGTCAGCGTCGTGAACGCGTTGCGAGCCGCCCCGGGCGGGAAGCAAGTCGGAAAGGCTACGAAGCCGGGGCGCAAAGGCAGCCGCGGATCCAGCGCGCGCCTCGCAACGTCAACGCCGGCCACGACGGACTGGCACAGGAAGCGCAGCGCCAGCCGCACCAGCGCAACGGGACGCAGGCGCGACTGGCCCGGCGGCAACAGAGTGAGGCTCGTCCAGGTCGCGACCGCGACCACGATTGCCCCGACCGCAAGATCGACCGGATTGCCGCCGATGAGGATCAGCCAGAGGCACGCCAACGCCGTACCTCGCGTCAGCGCGCCATGCAGGACGGCCGTTGTGAGCCATCGCCGTGACATTGCCGGCTCTCAGGACGTCTGGTGATGAGAGAAATGTTCTTCGAAGCCAATGCCGTGGTCGAGTTGGCCCTTGGGCCAACTCGCACGCGAGGAGTTGAAAGCCGTCCGCTCGAATGATCAAATTTCGATCGTGGTCGGACACAGGAGAGGCAGCTGGGCGCGCTTCGCGGCTTCCTGGCCAGATCCCTCGGGCTGTTGATCTCGGCAATGTGGTCTGTTTGCCGGGTCCTGCTCATCGCCTGGGCCACCCTCGCCATCTACTATTCCAACCTGCCATGGGCTGGACTGCGTCTGGGGCTGGCGGGAGCCTTCGCTGCGTTCGCCGTCTGGGCCTGCTGGCTGACGCGTCGGCGCAGCATGTCGGCGGTGTTCGTGATGCTGTTCGTCGCGATCGTCGTCTGGTGGATATCCATTCCGCCATCCCACCACCGTCAGTGGCGGCCGGAAGTCGCGGTCATGCCGCGGGCATTCATCGACGGCGATCGCGTGCGCATCACCGGCGTCCGCAATTTCGACTATCGCAGCCGAAACGACTTCACCGTCCGCTATGAGGATCGCGACGTTTCACTCTCGCACCTGACCGGCCTGGACTTTTACGTTTCCTACTGGAGCGAGGGCCTGGTCGGACACACGTTCCTGAGCTTCATCTTCGATAACGCACCCCCGCTCAGCATATCGATCGAGACGCGGCCGGAGGTGGGCGAGGGTTTTGACCCTCTCGCGTCCCTGTTCAAACAATTCGAGTTGATCTACGTCGTCGGTGACGAGCGGGACCTGGTGGGCGTGCGCACCAACTACCGCCGCGAGACGGTGTATCTCTACCATCTCAATACGCCGGCGGAGAATGCGCGCCGGCTGTTCTCGATCTACCTCGAGCGGATCAACGAGCTCGCCGACCGGCCCGAGTTCTATCACCTGCTGAGCAACAGCTGCACGATCAACATCGTACGCTATGCGAACGCGGCGGGTCGGGAAGGCCGGTTCGATATCCGGCATCTCTTCAACGGGTTGGTGGACAGTTACCTGTACCACTCCGGCCGGGTGGACACGACGCTGCCATTCGAGGAATTGCGGCGGCGCTCCCTCATCAATGCCGCTGCGGAGGCCGCCGACAGCGCACCCGATTTCTCGCAGCGCATCCGCGTAGCCCTGCCGACGCCACACCGCTGATATATGGGACATCGGAATTGGACCTCGGTCCAATGGGTATCCGGGGCTCGCATCGCCTAGGATGATCACTGCATGGCCGCCAAAGATCGCGACCGCAAACCGGTTTTGGTGGACTTCGCGCTGCAGGGAGGCGGCTCACACGGCGCGTTCACCTGGGGCGTGCTCGACCGGCTCCTGGAAGAGCCGTGGCTGCGCATCGACGGCATTTCCGGCACCTCGGCCGGTGCGATGAATGCGGCGGTGCTGGCCGACGGCTACGCCAAGGACGGGCCGCGCGGCGCGAAGGCGGCGCTCGACGCCTTCTGGCAGCGCGTCGCGCACTCGGCACGGTTCAGCCCGCTGCGCCGCAGCCCGCTCGACGTTCTGCTGGGCCGCTGGAACCTGGATAACTCGCCGTTCTATCTCTGGTTCGATCTCGCGGCGCGCGTGTTCTCGCCCTATGACGTCAATCCGCGCGGCACCAACCCGCTCCGCGACGTACTCGCCGAATCCGTGGACTTTTCCCGCCTGGCGAGCGCGCCGATCAAGCTGTTCGTGACGGCGACCAATGTCCGCACCGGCCGCGGCCGCGTGTTCCGCAACGGCGAGATCACGCCCGATGTGCTGCTTGCGTCCGCCTGCCTGCCGACACTGTTCCAGGCAATCGAGATCGACGGCGAGGCCTACTGGGACGGCGGCTACTCGGGGAACCCGACCATCACGCCGCTGGTGCGCGAATGCAGGTCACAGGACACGCTGCTCGTGGCGGTCAATCCGGTCGAGCGGCCGGGCATCCCCCGCTCGGCACGCGACATCCTCGATCGGCTCAATGAAGTCTCGTTCAATGCCACGCTGCTCAAAGAATTGCGCATGATCGCCGTGCTGCGTCAGGTCGTCGATGCCGGCAGCAGCGAGGGCGCGCAGTGGGCCGGGATGCGCATCCACCTGATCGCGAGCGCGGCAATAGCCGATCTCGGCGCCTCGTCCAAGCTGAATGCCGAATGGGATTTCCTGCGCATGTTGCGCGACGAAGGCCGCCGTTGCGCGGAAGCGTTCCTCAAGGCCAACGCAGCGCACGTGGGGGAGCGCTCCAGCGTGGACCTCGACGTTCTGCTGCAGCAGGTCTGAGTCATGGGTCTCGTCGGCATCCTCGTCGCGCTGGCACTGCTCATCTGGCTTGCCTATCGCGGCTGGAGCGTGCTGCTGCTGGCTCCCGCCGCTGCGCTTCTGGCGGCGGCCGTCGCAGGCGAGCCGCTGCTCGCTCACTGGACGCAAACCTTCATGGGCAGCGCGGCACGCTTCGTCGCGCAGTTCTTTCCGCTGTTCCTGCTCGGCGCATTGTTCGGCAAGCTGATGGATGACAGCGGATCGGTCCGAGCCATCGCCAGCTTCATGAGCGAGAAGCTGGGACACCGGCGCGCCATCCTGGCGGTGGTACTGGCCGGCGCCCTGGTCACCTACGGCGGGGTGAGCCTGTTCGTCGCGTTCTTCGTGCTGGCGCCAATGGCGCACGCGCTGTTCCGGGCAGCCGACATTCCGTATCGCCTGATGCCGGCGGCGATCGCGCTCGGCACATCCACATTCACCATGTCCGCGCTGCCGGGAACGCCGGCGATCCAGAACGCGATCCCGATGCCGTTCTTCGGCACCACGCCGTTCGCTGCGCCAGGCATCGGCATCATCGCCTCGGCGGTCATGCTCGCCTTCGGCCTGTGGTGGCTCGGTCGCGCCGAGGCCAGAGCACGCAAGGCTGGCGAAGGCTATCAAGGCGACGCCGCGGTCGCCGTAGCGGCGGACGATCAGTTCATTCGCGAGCGCGCCACCGCATCGCATGAGTTCGATCCCGCGGAAATCCCGCACGGCCGCCATAGCGATGCGGAGCCACCGATGTTGATCGCGGTGCTGCCGCTGATCCTGGTGGTGCTGGTCAACCTCCTGATGTCGATCGTGATCCTGCCGCGGCTCGATTTTTCATTTCTCGCCGAGGAAAGCTGGGGCAGCACCTCGCTGTCCGCCGTCGCCGGCGTCTGGTCCGTGGCGGTGGCGCTCGCCGTCGCGACGGCGACGCTGATCGTCCTCAACCGTGCGCGGCTGCCGGCGCTGCGCGAGAGCATGGATGCCGGCGCCAATGCTTCGGTGCTGCCGGTGTTCAGCGTCGCGAGTCTCGTCGGCTTCGGCGCCGTCGTCGCGGCGATGCCGGCGTTTGCGGCGGTGCGCGACTGGGTACTGTCGATCGGAGGCGGCCCGCTGGTTTCGCTCGCCGTCGCCACCAACGTGCTCGCGGCGCTGACCGGTTCAGCCTCGGGCGGGCTGACGATCGCGCTCGATGCGCTCGGCGATACCTATATGCGGCTCGCAGCGGATACGGGGATCGATCCGGCGCTGATGCACCGCGTTGCCGTCATCGGTTCTGGCACGCTCGACAGCCTGCCGCATAATGGTGCGGTGGTGACGCTGCTCGCCGTCTGCGGCTCGACCCACCGCAAGAGTTATCTCGACATCGTCGTGGCCGCGATTGCCGGACCGGTCCTGGCCCTCGTCATCGTCATCATTCTGGGCTCGACATTCGGATCATTCTGACGATCCGAATGTCGCGTCAGGCCGCGCGCACCGTGGTGAGGAACTTGTCGACCTCGGTCTTGAGTCGGTTGCTCTCGCGGGCGAGCGACTGCGCCGAGCTGAGCACCTGGGCGGAGGCGGAGCCGGTCTCGCTGGCGCCGCGGTTGACCTCGGTGATGTTGGTGGCGACCTGGGTGGTGCCGTGCGCGGTTTCCTGCACGTTGCGGGCGATCTCCTGGGTGGTGGCGCCCTGCTCTTCCACGGCGGCGGCGATCATGGTCGAGATTTCGGAGATCTTGCTGATCGTGGTGCTGATCTCCTTGATCGCGGCGACCGAATCCTGCGTCGCCGTCTGCATGGCGGCGATCTGCGTGCCGATCTCGTCGGTCGCCTTGGCAGTCTGCGCGGCGAGCGCCTTGACCTCCTGCGCGACCACGGCGAAGCCCTTGCCGGCCTCGCCGGCGCGCGCCGCCTCGATGGTGGCATTGAGCGCGAGCAGGTTGGTCTGCTCGGCGATCGCGGTGATCAGCTTCACGACGTCGCCGATACGGCTCGCTGCGTTCAGCAGCTCGGCGATGCGCGCATCGGTGCGTTCAGCCTGCCGCACGGCGTCGAGCGCGATGCCGCTCGAATTCTGCACCTGGCGGGCGATCTCGCTGACCGAGGCATTCATCTCCTCGGTCGCCGCGGCGACCGACTGAACGTTGGCGGAGGCCTGCTCGGAGGCGGACGCGACCAGGCCGGACAGCTGCTGGGTGGTCTCGGCGGTCGAGGTCAAGGTGCTCGCCGCGGCCTCGAGCTCGGTCGAAGCGGTCGACACCGTGTCGACGATGTTGCCGACCGCAGCCTGGAACTCGTCGGCGAGCTTTTCCATCTCGGCCTTGCGCCGTGCCGCGGCGCGCGCCTCGACGGCCTTCTGCTCGCCTTCCATCTTCTCGAGACGGAGCAGGTTCTCCTTGAACGTCTGTGCCGCGCGCGCGTTGTCGCCGACCTCGTCGCCACGGTTGCCATAGGGAATGTCGACCGCCTTGTTGCCGTTGGCGAGCTCGAGCAGCACCTCGCCGATGCGGCGGATCGGGCGGGCGATGTTGAACAGCGAGAACAGCGCCGAGCCGACCAGCACGGCCAGCACGGCGGCCGTCAGCGACATGCCGATCCACACCGACCGCTTCTCTTCGGCATCGGCGACGGCGCGCGCTTCCGCCGAGCGGGCGCGGACGCCGTGTTTCACCTTCTCGGTGATCTCGTCGGCCTGGACGCGCGCCGGATCGCCGCGATCCTTCAGGATCGCTGCGGTGCGCGCGGTCGCCGCGTCGAGCTTGTCCATCACCGCCTTGTATTGCGTGACGATCGGCTGGAGCTTGTCGAAGCCGTCCTTGATGGCCTTGTCGCCGGCCGCGGCGCGGCCTTCGTCGAACAGCTTGTTGACGGTCTCGAACGCGGCCGGAGTGTTCTTGATGATGACCTGGTCCTCGGGTCGCACGACCTTCGCCCACGACAGCAGGCGGCCCTGCTTGAACTCGCTGTCGATACGCTCGAGGATGCGAGCCAGCTCGGCATGGTTCGGCGCATTGACCAGCGCCGGCAGCTTCATCACCTCCGCAAGCTGCGCCGGCCAGCCGCGGCCGGCCACGCTCAATGCCTCGCGATCCGCGAAGACGGCCTTCTGCGCCTGTGCCATCTCGATGCCGGCCGCCATGTAGGTCTTGTAGAGCTCCTTGGTCTTGGCGAGGTTGGCGCGCTCGTCCGGCGAGGTCGTCGTGGCGAGGGCGAGATCGAGCGTCGCGGCGGCGGGCGATTCGATCTCGTTGATCCGCTTGATGATGACGTCGACCTCCGCCGGCGTCGCGCTGCCGCGGATCGAACGGACCTGGATGCTGACGCGCCGCAGCCCGACCTCGGCCTCGAGCACCGCCCGGTCGACCGTGTCGGCGGCCCGGATGTCCGCATCGAGCGTCTGGGTCAGCCCGTAGACGCGCAGCTGGTTGCCGGCCTGGACCAGCACCAACAGCACGCCGAGCGCGGCGGCAATGCCGAGCTTGGTGCCGATACGAAGCTTGCGGAGCACGTTCATCTGAGCCACCTGCCCTGGGGGACCGAGGCGCACGGCCTCGCGGGAGGTAAAACAGTCGAACAGTTTGCTTAAGGTACGGTTATCAATGTGTGCCGGCGATGCGAAAAAGCACTGCTGAAACAATGTGCTCTCGCGCGGCTGCATAGGTCGGCGGCAGACATGCCGACCGTTGGTTGCAACATGCCGGATGAGCCAAATGAGGAGTCGTGAGGCGTCGCCGATAACGCTAGTCTAACGGTAAATCGCACACACGCCCGCCGGAAACGCACCCATGCAAAAGACCTATGACCGCGCCGCCGAGGACCTCGGCAACTCGATCCATCTCGAGCATGTCAACGTCCAGATCCCGGACCAGCGCCTCGCCATGCTGTTCTACGCCGCCGGGCTCGGACTGACGCGCGACCCGTACCTGATGGTCTCCGACGGCAACATGTGGATCAATGTCGGGCGCAGCCAATTCCACCTGCCGAGCGGTGATCCGCAGGTGCTGCGCGGCCATACCGGCCTGGTGATTGCCGGCCGCGAGGCGCTGCTGGCGCGGCTTGCCTCGGTGCGCAAGAAGCTCGAGGGCACGCACTTCAACTTCAGCGAGGCGAACGAGTACGTCGAGGCGATGTGCCCGTGGGGCAACCGCATCCGCTGCTACGAGCCGGATCCGGCGCGGTTCGGTCGCATCGCCCTCGGCATGCCCTATGTCGAGTTCGACGTGCCGGTCGGCACGGCCAAGGGCATCGCACGGTTCTATCGCGAGGTCGTCGGCGTGCCGGCGAGCGTCGGCAACGGTGACGGCGTCGTCGGGCGGGTGCTGATCGGCAATGACCAGCATCTCCTGTTCCGCGAGACCGACCGTCCGCAGCCGGAGTTCGACGAGCATCACATCCAGATCTACATCGCCGACTTTTCCGGCCCCTATCGCAAGATGCTCGATCGCAAGATCGCCATTCGCGAGGACAACCAGTACCAATACCGCTTCCGCGACATCGTCGACCTCGACACCGGCAGGACGCTGTTCGTGGTCGAGCATGAGGTGCGGAGCGTCACCCACCCGATGTTCTTGCGGCCGCTGGTCAACCGCAATCCGGAGCAGACCAACCGCAATTATGCGGCCGGCTACGACCCCCTGCCCTACGGCATGCCGCCGGACCACTACGACGATCAGACCATGCCGCGGCAGTAGCTTTGCATGGCGCATGTCCTTTCGGAAAACCGGCGTCCACTTTTCCGGGACATGCGCGAGCTCGTCACCAGACTCCGTGCCGTTCGCGCGACTCTGCCGGCCAGCTTTGCATATAGGTCGGCCTGCCCCACCCGCCGGCTGCGCCGAAGAACCCATCGGCGCCTGCCCGCTGCCGCCGCCCGCTGACGGCGCTCGCCATCACCGGTGCGCTGCTGGTGCTGTAGTTGCGCGCGACCGGAATGTCGGCCACCGCCTTGTCGCCCTTCAGCAGGCCGATGATCTCCTTGTCGAGACCGTAGATGTCCGGACGAACCTGCCACCGCCCGGCGTCATCGACGAACATCGTCTGATAGGTGACGTGGACCGGGATCGGGTTCTTGAAATTGATGGTGCGCTCGTCGGCACCGTAGAGCGACCGGATGCGCTTGGCGGTGTAGCCATCCTCCGGTTGCGAGACCGACAGCAGCACCTCGGCGTATCGATCCGGATCCTGGACCCGCATGCAGCCGTGACTGAACGCGCGAGCAGTCTTGTCGAACAGGTGCTTCTGCGGCGTGTCGTGCTGATAGACCAGAAACCGGTTCGGGAAATTGAAGCGGATATGGCCGAGCGCGTTGCGCTCGCCGGGCGGCTGATAGACGCGGAGCGAACCGTCGCCATTGCGGCCGAGCCTCAGGCCGACCCGCGCGAGCGCGTTCGGGTCCCGTGCCAATGCCGGCAGATATTCATTGCGGATGATCGACGGCGGCACGTTCCAGGTCGGGTTGACGGTGATGTACTTCATCGTCTCGGTCAGCAGCGGCGTGGCGTATGTTCCCGGCTTGCCGACGACGATCCGCGTCGACCACACCGCCTTGCCGTCATCGACCAGCTTGAGCGTGTAGTCGGGAACGTTGACCATCACGTGCGCGCGGCCCAAGTCGCGCGGCAGCCACCGCCACCGCTCCATGTTCGCGACGATCATGTCGACCCGACCGGGGTCGGACCGTCTCGACGTCGCGAGCTCGGCTTTGAGCGCCTTGTAGTGTGGATGCTGCGGGCTGAACGAATCGAGCGTGCCGGCGACGTTGCCGCTCGCGGCAATCTGCGCCAGCACCTGCGCTGGATCGGGAGCCTTCAGGTCGAAGTAGACCGAGGCGCTCGCCCGCGTGAAAGCCACCCGGCCAGTGCTGGCATGGCGCACGAACGTCATGACGGAATTCGTCATCGCGAGCTCGTCGGCGGCAAGCCGCGCGGGATCGGTATCCGCAAATCGCGGTATCGGATAATCGGCTGGATCGAGGCCATCTGCCGCGACGCCGCGGAGAAAGTCGGCCGCCTGCTGAACGCGCGGGAGCGGCTTGGCGTCGCTGACCCATAACGGCGCAAAATCGCGATTGCGATAGAATGCATCGATGCCCGCGCGGTCCTGCTGCCGCGAGACATGGTGCTGGAGCTTGTTTTCGATCAAATCCCGCAGCTGCTCGGCGACCGAGACATCCTCGGCAGGCACGAGCGGCTTGGCCGGCGGGGTTGCTTGAACGGCCGTGGTATCCGGCAGGGGAGCCATGGCCGGGCGCTGCCCGCGCTGGTCCGGCCCAGTCTCCGTCGTCGGTACCTGCTGACCTTGGTTGGACGAGGTGCCCTGGTTGGAGCGCTGATTGGAGCGCTCCTGGGCAAGTGTCTGGCCACACGCGACCACCATGATGGCCGCGATGGAGATCGCAATCGAAATCCTACGCATGACTCGGTTTCCCTGCCAGCAAATCAACAGAACCGACGTGGATTAGTTCCCTTGAGTGGCGCGGCGCGCGGCCGCTCCCCCGGGGCGACGGCTGACGCGTGTTCTGACCGGCGTCGGAGCAATCGTTCTTGGCGACGGCGGGCCCGCGTGGGCATCGTGCCAGCGCGGTGCAACAAAATGACTCAGCGCGAACAGTGGGGATAAAGCCGCCCGGCCCTCAACACTGCGGGGAATTTCTGCTCATCATCTTCCGCAGTAAGGGTTGATTCGATGTTCAAGAACCGGACTCCGCTGGACCTCGCCGACCGCGCGCGGCAGCTGGCAGACAAGCGTGACAAACAAGCGGTCAGTGACGGTCTGGCGTGGCGGGAACAGCACCTCAGGGCGGCAGCGGCAAACTATCGCGCGCTGGCGGATGAGCTGGAGCACCAGACCTTGCGCCTCCATTCCTTGCGGGAAGAGCTTGGTGCCGCGAATGCCGCGCGCGAGATGGCCCGCGAACTCGCCAATCACGGCAAGACCTGAGCGCATGCTGCTCGGGCGTGATGGCGCTCCGCGGTGACTGGGCCGCGCATCGGACCCCTGCCCGCCCCGGGTCGACGTTGTCGGGTGAGCCAACTAACCCGGCGTCTCGTTTGTACAAACGTACCGGGGGGCTAAACCTAAATGCAATATCGTCGCCGTGCGGGCTGGCCTAGCAATGTGCCAATGATCTGTTGATGTTCGGTCCGGTGCTTCCGGGCGCGACAGGTCATGTGGGAGCGAGGCGCGGGATGATGCCCCGTGGGGAGACAAGCCCGGGATGGCAGGCGGACGCTTTTCTCGGGCGAGAGCAGATACTGATCACACCCGAGCTTGCGCGCCGAGCGCGACGGCCGCCGAATCCATTGGCTGAAGCGAAAGCGCACCGGGAGCTTGCGACGCTGGTCAGTCGCGATCCTCGCGCGGCGCTCCAGCGGGTGGCCGAACTTGCCATCGACCTGTGTCGCGCCGGCTCGGCCGGCGTGAGCGTGCTCGCCACGGACGATGCGAACGAACCGGTTTTTCAGCGGGCGGTGGTCGCCGGCGAATATTCCCGGTACCTCGGGCACATCATGCCGAGCTACTACAGCCTGTGCGGGCTGTCCCTTGAGTGCAGCGGCACCATTCTCGTTGACCGCCCGACGCGGGCCTTCGCCGATCTCGAGGGGGCGCACGTGCCGATCGTCGAAGCCCTGCTCGTCCCGCTCCACGATGCGGAGCAACGCCCGGCCGGCGCCATCTGGGCGGTCAGCCATGAGCCGTCCAGCCGTTTCGGATTCGATGCCGACGACGCGAGCATCCTGGAGCAGCTTGCGCTCTACGCCGCTCTTGCATTGAGACTCGGGCAGGCCGAGAAAGATTCCTGCCGTCTGCGCGACGAGAACGGGCAACTCCTTCGCAACACCGCGTCACTGGCGCAGATCGTCGGCGAGCTCAAGCATCGTATCAAGAACACGTTGAGCCTGGTCCAGGCGATCGGAAACCTCAGCCTGAAGTCAGGGTTGTCCACGGCCGCGGCACGCCAGCTGTTCAACCAACGGATTTCTGCGCTGGCCACGGCACATGATGTCCTCACCGGCGGTTGGTCGTCGCCGGCACGCCTATCGCAGGTGGTCGAGGCTGCGATCAAAATGCACGGTCAGGACAACAAGCGCTTTCACGTGTCTGGGCCGGACATGATGATCTCTCCCACGCCCGCGACCACACTCAGCCTCGCCCTACACGAGCTCGGCACGAATGCGGTCAAGTACGGTGCCCTGTCGAATCGCCGGGGCAACGTCAATATCAGCTGGTCGGTGGAGCGTCGCGACAAGCCATTGTTCGAATTTCGCTGGGTCGAACGCGGCGGACCGCCGGTTGTCGCACCTGAATATCGAGGCTTCGGGACGACCGTGATTCAGAACTACCCTCGGCAAAACTGCGATGCGAGCACCGAGCTGCGCTTCAATCGCAGCGGGTTGGAGTACATTCTCGTCGCCCCCCTGGCGCAGATCGAGTACGGCTCGCCTCCGATTGCACCGGTCGCGTAGGGATATCGGACGTCCGACTGTCGGTATTGCGCGCTTCTCCTTCGCCCGCTCGGACGGCCATTTTTTTCGCACAACGCTGCTCGCGGGGATTTGAGTACAAGCTTGGACCCGGTCGCTGCGCGGATCTTGGCTGCTCGCTGCCGGCATTGCATAAGATCCCCCGACCGAAGCTTTCGGGGAGATCGATGCATCGCTTTGCGTTTTCCGTTGTGGTGGTGACGGCAGTGGCGCTGACGGTAGCGGCGCACGCGCAGACCGGCGACGCGCCCGTGGCCGACAAGCCGGTACTCGGCCCCGCCGGCACCGAGGCTTGGATGACGCCGCTGCTCGAGGTCGACCGCGACCGCATCCGCGGGATCGCCGCGAGCCGCGACAAGGCGCTTCAGGAGGCTGCCGGCGGCAAGCCTGACGAGCTGCGCGCCGCGACCGAACTCGTCCGCATGCCGGCGCAGCCCATCGATGCGCAGAAACTCGAGGGCCGCTGGCGCTGCCGCTCCTACAACCTCGGGGGCATCTTCCCGCTGAGCGTCAATCCGTTCTTCGAATGCCGCATCCGCCGCGCCGGCCAGACCCTGGTGTTCGAAAAGGTGACCGGGTCGGTCCTGCGCAATGCCCGCCTCGATCCGATCGACGCGACGTCCCTGCTGTTCTACGGCGCCTATCGGGCCTCGGGGGATCCGCAGCGCAGCTATGGCGCTGGCGACGACTACCACAACGAGGTCGGCATCCTCCAAGTGCTGTCGCCCGACCGGCTGCGGGTCGAGCTGCCGCAGCCGCGCGCCTACAACTCGGCGCATCACGAGGTGGTCGAGCTCGTGCGGGCACGTTAGCTCAGCCGGCGCAGCAGATCAGTTGCTCTTGCCGCGGAACTCGATCGGCTGGCCGGTCTCCTCGGAAATCACCGTCGAACCGTCCGGATTGCCCTCGGGCACCGGTAGGTTCGGCATCAGCAGGAAGGTGACCGAATGCGCGGCGAGCGCGGCCGGAAACCGTATCTTGCGGTGGATCACGAACTCGCCGCGTCGTGTGCGGGTCAGCGCGCCGCTATTCATCAGTTGAATGAGACCGGACGGTCCCGGCAGCACGTCGTAGCGCACGACCGGCGTGCTGGCGACGACCGAACGCACGTCGATCTCGACCACGCCGCCCGGGTTCGTCTGCGCCGTCTCATTCTCGAGGTCGACCGGGCCGGTGCGCACCACGACGCCGCTCGTGTCGCCGGTCAGCTTCAGCGTGCCGAACTCCTTGACGATCACCAGCCGCGGCTCGTCAGTGTCGGCGTGGGCGGACTGGATCTTGCCCGACGGCAACAGGAACGCGCCGACATTGACGCGCGCGGCGGTCGTCGCCGGTTGCTTGCCGGTGTCCTGGCGCACGGCGGCGAGCGTCTTGGCGCCCTCCGTCGAATGCACCTCGATGAACGGTTGCAGGCAGTTGGCATTGGCGAGAAAGCTCACCCGCTCGCGCGGCACGCCGACGACGCCCGCGAGCGGCACCGGCTTGTCGACCTTGTTGATCGGCGCCCAATTGAATCCGGCGGCGATGTTCACGTCGTCGAACGAAATGCCGGTCGCCATGCGCCCCTCCGAGGTGGTGGTTGCGGTGGCGACGAAGCGCTCCACGCGCTCGGTCGCGCCGGTCACGCGCCAGATCGTCGCTTCCTTGGCCGCTACCACGACATAGAGCGGCTCCGGCCCGGGCTCGATCCTGATCTCCGCGGTGCCGGTCTTGACGTCCTGCGAGGCCAGCGCGAGACGCGACAGCGCCTCCGTCTTGTGCGCGCTCAACACGACGACCTGGGCCGCGTCCGACGCCTTCGGCATGCGGCACGCGGCGCGGACCTCTTCCGCCTTGCGCAGGCGCTCGGCATTGAGCCGCTCCTCGGCCTGCTTGCTGGCGAGGCGCTGCCGGATACCGTGCGCGGCGGCGAGCTCGTCCTGCGAGATCGTGCCGTTGCCGTCCGTGTCGACGGCACCGAACGCGGCTCGCGCCGCCTCCTCGACCTCCGCCAGACGGATGGACTGCTTGCCCTCGCCGCCGACAGCGATCATCGAGTTCACGCGCTGGGCGATGCCGAGCTGTGCGCCGGTCGGCTTGAAGCGCGCGAGCGCCTCGGCCCAGGTGACGCGGCCGTCCTTGTCCGCGTCGGCGGCCATGGTTTGGCGCACCTGCTGCTCGATCCGCTCCTCGGCGGCCTGCGACAGCGGACCATACTGCTTCTGCATCGCCGCGGCCTGGTGCTCATTGAAGCGCAGCTTGCGCCGCAGCTCGTCCTCGGTCACCGCGCCGTCGCCGTCGAGATCGGCGTACATGAAGCGCATCGCCTCGTTGGTGCGCACGTTGGCCAGCTGGACCGCCTCCATCAGGCTGATGTCGTCCGCGGTGAGCTCGCCATTGGCGTCGGCATCGATCTGACGGAACTCGGTGCGGACGATCTCGAGATAGCGCTCGAGCGAGGCCCCGCCCTGGAGACGCGAGAGCAGAGCCTCGGGCGGTGCAGTCTGGGCGATGGCGGGACCAGCGACGGCAAGGCAGATCGGCAGGAGCAGGCAGCGCACGCGGAGCATCGGCGCAATCTCCGCGGTTGAGCCGCGCGACTATCGAAGCGGGCAACTTGCCGAAAGATTACCCTTGGTCAGATCGGCGCCGCCGCGGTTAACGACGGGCCAAGGAAGTCCATAAGCTTGTCTGCGACAGCGGCCGGTGCTGGACGCGCGGCGGCAGCGGTTCCCGGAACGATGTTTCAACGCTCGGAACTGCGATGCGAGGTCGCGGCAACCATCACGCGGTCGCATCGTTCTCCCCACAGCGCTGTCATGCAGCTGTCATGGCTTCGCGTGACGCGCCCAATCAAGAACATCATGGAGGTGGCATGATGCCAAAAGATCGTACGGAATTCGTTGAAGAGAACACGCAGCGCGCAGTGTACGCGGCAAATCTGAGCACGCAGTGGCTCGCCGACATCGCGGACCATAACCTCAGCCAGGGACGCGCCGCGGTCGAAACCATGCTGATGCTGACGCGCAAGCTGTTCGGGGGATTTGGTCAGCAGGCGTCGACGGTCAGCGAGCGCTCGCTCGATCTGGTCGAGCAGGCATTCTCGAACGCGTTCGATGCCGGCCACAAAATGGTCCACGTCAAGGATCCGCAGGAGCTGGCGCAGATACAGAGCGAGTTCGTCAGCCAGCAGACGCGATTGCTCGCCGAGCAGACGCAACACCTGGGCCAGAGTCTGACGCGCGAGGTGGGCGAAATGGCGAGCGCGATGCCCAAGGCGGTCGAGATGCCGCGCAAAAAGTCGGAAGCGGCGTAACAATCACGGCGGGAGGCGGCACATGGCAGGCAAAACAGGTGAACGCCAGGCCCTCGATAGAAACCGCGATCTCGCCGACAAGTATCGGAAGATCGGCATCACCGCGGTGGCGGCAGCGGTCGAATATCAAGGGCCCCGCAGCTGCTCGACACGTGACATGGACGAGAGCGACCGCTTGCGTTCGAGGCAGAGCCCGAAATCCAGCGAAAAGCCGCGCGGCAGGTGACTCTGCCGCGCGGCGACCTTCGCTTACTTCGCCGCGGTGACCTGAATCTCGACCTTTTTCTCGGGGCCCTGCAAGAGGGCCTCGATGCAGGCACGCACCGGTGTGGCCCCGGGCACCACCCAGGCGTCCCACACCTTGTTCATCTCGTCGACGGTGCGGATATCCGAGAGCCAGATCGTGGCCGCGATGAGCTTCGACTTGTCGGTCCCGGCCTTGGCGAGAAAGCCGTCGATGAAGCCGAGGATCTCCTTGGTCTGCTCGGCGACGCCCTGCCCGAGCGCCTTGTCGGCGATCAGGCCGGCCAGATAGACCGTGTTGCCGTGCACGACGACCTTGCTCATGCGCGGGCCGGTATCGATACGCTGGATGGTCACCTGTTCCTCCGATGAGTGAATGTCGGCCCGCGTGAATGCCGGCCCGGGAGGGCGTTCGTTTACCTCATCTCACCGCAAACGGCGAGCCGTATGGCCGCCCGAACGGCACGCCGGCGGTGACCGTCTGCACCGGCTTCAGATATGCCTTGCCGTCGCGCTTGTTGTTCCGCGTGTCGACGAACGAGACGGGCCCTTCCACCAACTCCATGACGGCGACGTCGCCGGGCGCGCCGACCTGCAAGGTGCCGAGCTTCGGCATGCGGTTGATGACTTTCGCCGGGTTGACGGTCGCCATGGTCACGACCTGCTCGAGCGAGAAGCCGAGCCCCATGAACTTGCTCATCACCCAGGGCAGATACGGCATGCCCGGGGTGTTGCCGGAGAACACGTGGATGTCGGACGAGATGGTGTCGGGCGGGCAGCCGGCGGCGATCGCCGGCTCGGCGATGGTGTAGTCGAAGCTGCCGCCGCCATGGCCGACATCGAAAACGACGCCGCGCTGCTTGGCGGCGAGCGCGGCCGGCAGGAGCTGCCCGTTCTGCACAATATTGGTGAAGGCGCCGGCGATGTTGGGCGCGCCGGAATAGGCGTGGGTGAGCACGTCGCCGGGGCGGAGCAGGTCGAGAATCTCCGACATCAGCGCCGCGGTCTCGACGCCGCCGATGTGGCACATCACCTTGGCGCCGGTGCCGGCCTTCTCGCAGGCCTGGATCGACCGCTTGAGCGGCTCGAGTCCATGCTTGGCGATGACGTTCTCCGACATGCGCACCTTCACGCCGAGCACGATGTCGGCGTTCTCGCCGACGGTACGCGCGCAGGCGTCGACGATCGCGAAATCGATATTGTAAAGCTCGGCGACCGGGAACGGCGACAGTCCCACATTGGCGATGTGCACGAAGGCATAGAGCCGCGTGCGCGTCTGCGCGACGATGTGGCGGCGGAACGCGGCAAAATTGTTGGCGCCGGCGTCGCCCGCGGAGACGCACGTGGTGGTGCACTGATGCGGCACCAGTTCGTCGGCGGGAATGCCGATCGCCGAGCCGTAGGGATAGACGTGGCTGTGCAGATCGATCAGGCCCGCCGTCACCAGCTTGCCGGACGCGTCGAGCACGCGGTTCGCGCGCGCGGCCGGAATATCGGCCTCGACCGCCTCGATCAGGCCATAGCGGATACCGATGTCGCGGCGCCCTCGTAATGACTGGCTCGGATCGAGCACATCGCCGCCTTTGACGACGAGATCGAACTTGTCGTTCGGTCCCATCGCCGCGTGGGCGGGCGCGCCGAGCCCGGCAGCGAGCGCGACCGAGCCGGCAGTAGCGAGAAAATCGCGGCGTGAGACGCACGGCATGGCACCCTCCCCTGATGTTCATTCTTATGGGGCGGATGGTGCGGCCGTGGCGTCGACTGCGTCAATTGCAAATCCTTGTGATGGCAGCCGTGGGCCAGGGCCCTCCAGCAGGCAGGTCGTATCGGCAAAGCGGTGGGCCAGCAGCGGCTGGTGAAGGCTGCACAACACGGTCAGGCGATGCTCGCGTACGATATCGCGCAGCAGGGACAGGATGCTTTCAGCCGCGTCGGGATCAAGGCTCGCGACCGGCTCGTCGGCGAGCAGGACCCTGCTTTTCTGCACCAGCGCGCGGGCGATCGCCACGCGCTGCTGCTGGCCGCCTGACAGGCGGTCGGCGCGCTGCGCGGCGTAGTCCTTGAGACCGACGCGGTCGAGCGCGGCGAGCGCGGACCTGCGGTCAGCCTCGCCGTAGCGGCCAGTGACAACACGCCACAGCGGCGTCGCGGCGAGCCCGCCGGCGAGCACGTTGCCAACGGCCGAGCGTCGCCGCACGAGATTGAACTGCTGGAACACGAAGCCGATGTCGCAGCGCGCCTGCCGCAGCGCGCGTCCGTGCAGCAGATGCATCGGATGTCCCGCCGCGAAGATCTCGCCGCCGTCCGGATCAGTCAGCCGCGCGATGCAGCGCAGCAACGTGGTCTTGCCCGCCCCACTCGGCCCGAGCAGCGCCACGAACTGGCCGGGCTCGACCGACAGCGAGAAGCCGTCGAACACGCGGCGGGCGCCATAGCTCTTGCGCAGACCGCGGATGTCGACGCCGGGGCTCATGTCAGGCGCGCTCGCACCGACGCGCTTACCTGATCGATGATGGTGACCATCACCAGGATGATCAGCAGGATGGCGAACACGCGCGAAAAATCCAGCAGGTCGATCGCGCTCTTGAGCTCCTGGCCGATGCCGCCGGCGCCGACGATGCCGAGGACCGTCGATGCCCGCACGTTGAACTCCCAGATGTAGAGCGCGATCGACGTCAGCGACGGCAGCACGTCAGGGAGCAAAGCGTAGATCACCACCTTGAGACGGCCGGCACCGGTCATGACCGCCGCCTCGATCGGTCCCGGCTCGACGGTTTCGATATTCTCCGCCCACAGCTTGGCGATCGATCCGGCGGCGTGCACGCCGACGCCGAGCACGCCGGCGAAGGGACCGAGTCCGACAGCGGCGACGAACAGCAGCGCGAACACGAAGCTGTCGATGCCGCGGAGGATGTTGAGGAGCCAGCGTGCCGGCAGGCGCAGCACTGCGGATGGAGCGATGTTGCGCGCCGCCATCAGGCACAGCGGAACGGCGATCACGGCGCCAAGTGTGGTGCCGAGCGTCGCCATGGCGACCGTCTCGGCGGCGCGGACGAGCAAGGTCGAAAGATCCGCAAAATTCGGCGGCCAGGCACGCAACGCCCATTGGCCGAGCCGCGGCAGGCCCTGCCACAGCCGGCGCAGGTCGATCTCCGCGAAGTAGAAGCACAACACGTAGAATGCGCCGACCACGATCAGTACGGCGACGAAGCGCGCCGCGCTTCCGTGCGCTGTGCGGTCCGGCGGCATGGACACGTGCGTGGTCGTCGTGCGCCTACTTGGGCTTGATGATGCCGACGGCAATGCCGGCGTCCTCGATCATCCGGTACGATCCGTGATCGGCGGCGATCCATCCGGTGTAGTGCGCCGGCATGATTGTCTTGGCCTCACTCTCGGTGATCGCTAGCGCGGCGGCGCGCACCTTTTCGGTCAACGCGGGATCGAAGCCCTTGCGCACCACCAGCGCATCATTGGGCAGCGGATCGGAGGTCCACACGACCTTCACGGCGTCCTTGGCGATGAGGTTGCGCTCGATCATGCTGTTCAGGTTGCGATCGTAGTCGGTCGCGAGATCGACCTGACCGTTGGCTACCGCGGTCTCGTTGGCGGGATGCGACGCGCCCTCGCGATATTTGAAGAAGCTCTTCGGGTCGACGTTCCTGGTCTTGAACCAGTAGGTCGGAATGAGCCATCCCGAGGTCGAGCCACGATCGGCAAACGAGATGCTCAGCCCCTTGGCGTCGTCGGGCCAGCTGGCGATCTTCAGGTCCGGCCGGCCAACGATGATCGCGTGATAGAACGGCTTGCCGTCATACTTCACCGTGGCGATGGCCTGCGCATCCCCCTCCTTGTTGGCGAGCACGTAACCCCACGGACCCATCCAGGCGACGTCGGCCTGCCCGTTGGCCAGCGCGGTCGCGATCCCGGCCCAGTCGGTCGTGACCACGAGGTCGTACTCGACACCCATCGCCTTGGCGAGGTGCTGGAAGAACGGCTCGTAGGCCTTCTTGGTATCGCCCGGGGTGGGCTGGAACGGTCCGACCGCGAAACGGACCTTGTCAGCCGCACGCGCCTGATCGCCGGTCGCGACGCCGGCGATCATTGCACAGAGGGCAAACGCGCAAATAACGGGCCGTAGCGACCGAATGCCGAGTGTCATCGTCCTCTCCATGAAAGTCCGAGATATAGACGATCATGGATGACGATTGCGTCACAAGGCTGCGAGCGCTCACCCTCCCGGCGCGCCCTGCGTGTTGACATAGAGCGAGTAGACCGAGTGGCTCGCCGCCATGAACAGGCGGTTGCGCTTGACGCCGCCGAAGCACAGGTTGGCGCAGCGCTCGGGCAGCGCGATGAAGCCGATCGGCTTGCCGGTCGGGTCGAAGACCTTCACCCCATCCTGCTGCGCATTGCCCATGCCCCAGCCGCACCAGAGGTTGCCGTCGACGTCGAGGCGGAAGCCGTCGGGCGTGCCGCCGGTCTCCGCGGTGATGAAGACGCGGCCGTTGGCGAGCTTGGTGCCGTTGTCGGTGACGTCGAACACCTTGATGACACGCGGCGTGACGCCGGCCTCGACAATGTAGAGCTTCGACTCGTCGGGCGAGAAGGCGAGGCCGTTCGGCCGGTTGATCTCGCCCGTCGCCACGGTGGCGCGGCCGGTCTTGGGGTCGAGCCGGTAGAACGAGACGCGGTCGGTCGAGATGAAAGCGAACAGGCGCCCGCCATGTTCGGCGGCGGTGCCCTCCTGGATGCGGGTGCCGATCCCCGCAACCCAATATTCCGCGGCGACGCCGAAATGCGGCAGCGTCAGGCGCACCCGCTCGTGCTCTTCGCTGTTGCCGTCCATGGTGCGATTGTAGGCCTGCCATCCCATGACCGGAGCCTGCTCGAGGATGTGGGCGGCAAACCGGTTGGAGTAGGTGCCGGTCGCCCGCTCGGCGTCGGTCACGACATAATTCGGCCGCCAGCCCTGGATGAAGGGCTGGCAGATCCGCCGCGGCGGCGCGCTTCAGTAAGCGATGACTTACGGATGACGGGCCTTCAAGCCGCCGCAGCCGGCATGTTGACGAAGATCTCCCATGCGTAGACGACCAGCGCGATGAAGGCGAGCGTGAACAGTACCGTGCGCGCCCTGAACTGGCTGAAGCCGGAGATATAGACGACCGCGTGGAGAACCCTGATCCAGAAGAACGCAATCGCGCACCAGACTGTCGCGGCATTGTGGATGTTGGCGAGATGCGCCACGACGACCATGCCGGCAAACGCCCCGAACTGCTCGACCAGGTTGACGTGGGCGCGGTTCGCCCGCCTCACCCAGTCCGGAAACTCGACATTGCGGCCGTGGCGGTACTCCTCCGGCTGCAGCGGCCCGAACGATTTCACGCTGCCGACCACGAATGGAATCCACAAAACCATGAGCAAGACAGACGTCAGAAACAGGTACCAGAGCTCGGTCGTCATCGCATTTTCCCCCAAAACGGCTGCCAA
>Ga0081540_1001252_pt1 | contig 22193 bp, 22 predicted proteins | sample TabmetS2T1R1_FD_71024 | JGI IMG/M metagenome (GOLD analysis project Ga0081540, IMG submission 71024) | Tabebuia heterophylla rhizosphere microbial communities from the University of Puerto Rico - S2T1R1 | ecosystem: Host-associated > Plants > Roots > Rhizosphere ... | reverse complement strand
CGAGCAGCTAATTCTTGGCTCGGGCCAGATGGGCAATGTGCACCTGTCGCCGGAAGCTGAGACGTATTTTGCGAAAAAGCGTTGCACGGTCCTGTTGCAGCCGACCCCCAAGGCGATTCATACGTTCAACAACTCACATGCAAAGAAGATCGGCCTTTTTCACGTTACCTGCTGAACCGGCCCAGGCCGCGATTGCGCTGCGGCGCATGAGCAAAGGCGCGAGAGCGCATTGATAACATCGATTGCTCGCACGGGCATGGGTGCTGGCCGCCTGACGGAAACCACCATCGTCCAGATCCGCAAGAGCTCCTGGCTGTGTTGAGCCACACGTCCGCACGGACGTGAGCAGAGCGGGACACGAGATCAGGCTTTGGGGTCATTGCCGGACTTCGGCGGGCCGGATGTCCGCTTTACCCCGATGAGCCGGCATCGCCGGCTTCCAAGTGACAGGCCTGCCAAACCAAGACATTGCTAGAGGCGGTGTTTCAAACACGGTTTCAAACACTCACTTTCATCAAACTATATCTGAAGGTCCAAAAGCGAACCGACACGCCTTAAAGCCCTTGGTATCTTGATGATACGCAACTGGGGATGGCGGGACGCGGCCATGCTGGAAGTGTTGATTACCAAGCGAAGCTCGACCAAGTGGGAATGGCGGATCTGTGACCGCTACGGGGCCACGATTATCGGCGGGTTTGAGAGCACCCGACCGGCGGCGAATTATCGGGGTAATCGGGCGCTATTTCTTGTGTTGTCTACACGCTGGATACGGTGATGCGCGAAGTCGCGCGCCAGAGTGCGGACAGCGGGCACGGGCGGTACACCGAAGAGGTTCAGGCGACGGCGCCGTTGGTTGCGAGAGGCTTCTTCACGCATTAGGCAAGGCAACCTGAAACGTGTTCTCGGTCGGGCCGCCTCGCTGCGCCGCGACCGTAATCTACCTTCGTTCGATATGCTGGCGTCCGATTCCGTCCATTGCGAGGAGCGTAGCGACGAAGCAATCCGGAGAAACATGGATTGCTTCGCGGAGCCTGTCATCGGGCGCGCATTCGCGCGACCCGTTGGCTCTACCCATCCTGCGAAATCCGCCCCGCCGTCATTGCGAGCGAAGCGAAGCAATCCATCTCGCGGCATAGAGAAAGAGTGGATTGCTTCGCTGCGCTCGCAATGACGCCGGATAGGTCGCAGCGTACCGGAATGACTGTGTTCGCGGGAAACACTTACACAGTTCAGGCATTTATACAGTTCAGGCATTTCAACGTGAGTTTCTTCCAACCGGCTGATCCGGCTGCATTTTTCGCCGGCCCTTCCACATCGCGGGAAACAAATTCTGCTTCGTTGAGATCACCCTTCGACGCCCCGATGATCGCTTCAGGCCAACAGAGTTGAGCGAGGCGCGACATGGCGAAGATGCGAGCGATCGATGCAGCCGTACGGATCCTGGAAAAGGAAGGGGTGACCATCGCCTTCGGTGTTCCGGGCGCAGCGATCAACCCGCTTTACTCCGCGCTGAAGAAGCGCGGCTCGATCGGCCACATCCTGGCGCGGCATGTCGAGGGCGCTTCCCACATGGCCGAGGGCTACACCCGCGCCAAGGCCGGCAATATCGGCGTCTGCATCGGAACCTCGGGGCCGGCCGGCACCGACATGATCACGGGGCTTTATTCGGCGATCGCGGATTCGATCCCGATCCTCTGCATCACCGGGCAAGCGCCGCGCGCGCGGCTCTACAAGGAGGACTTTCAGGCCATCGATATCGAATCGATCGCAAAACCCGTGACGAAGTGGGCGGTCACGGTGCGCGAGCCGGCGCTGGTGCCGCGTGTGTTCAGCCAAGCGTTCCACGTCATGCGCTCGGGGCGTCCCGGTCCGGTGCTGATCGACCTGCCGCTCGACGTGCAGCTCGCTGAAATCGAATTCGACGATGAAACCTACGAGCCGTTGCCGGTCTACAAGCATGCAGCCACCCGCAAGCAGATCGAGAAGGCGCTCGAAATGCTCAACGCCGCGGAGCGTCCGCTGATCGTGGCGGGTGGCGGCGTCATCAATGCCGATGCGTCCGGGCTGCTGGTGCAGTTCGCCGAGACCGTCAACGTTCCCGTGGTGCCGACGCTGATGGGGTGGGGCGCTATCCCCGACGATCACGTGCTGATGGCCGGCATGGTCGGACTGCAGACCAGCCACCGCTACGGCAATGCGACCATGCTGCAATCCGACTTCGTGCTCGGGATCGGCAACCGCTGGGCCAACCGGCACACCGGCTCGATCGAGACCTACACCAAAGGCCGCACCTTCGTGCATGTCGATATCGAGCCGACGCAGATCGGGCGCGTCTTCAATCCGGATTTCGGCATCGTGTCAGATGCCAAGGCGGCGCTGGAGCTGTTCGTCTCGGTCGCCAGGGAATGGCGCAAGGCCGGCAAACTGAAGGAAAGGCAGGCGTGGCCGGCGGCGTGCCAGGACCGCAAGCGCACGATGCTGCGCAAGAGCCATTTCGACGACATGCCGATCAAGCCGCAGCGCGTCTACGAGGAGATGAGCCGGGCGTTCGGGCGCGACACCTGCTATGTCAGCGTGATCGGACTGTCGCAGATCGCCGGCGCGCAGTTCCTCGGCGTCTACGGCCCGCGCAACTGGATCAATGCAGGGCAGGCCGGTCCGCTCGGCTGGACACTGCCGGCGGCGCTTGGCGTCCGCGCGGCCGACCCTAGCCGCGAGATCGTGGCGCTGTCGGGCGATTACGACTTCCAGTTCCTGATCGAGGAGCTCGCGGTCGGCGCGCAGTTCAATCTGCCCTACATCCACGTCGTCGTGAACAACTCCTATCTCGGATTGATCCGCCAGGCGCAACGCGGCTTCGACATGGACTACCATGTCCAGCTTTCCTTCGAGAACATCAACGCGCCCGAGATCGGGGTCTATGGCGTCGACCACGTCGCAGTGGCCAAGGGGCTGGGCTGCAAGGCGATCCGCGTTACCGATCCGAACCATGCGCAGGCGGCGTTCGCCACCGCGCGGGAATGGATGGCCGAATTCCAGGTGCCGGTGGTTGTCGAATTCATTCTCGAGCGCGTCACCAATATCTCGATGGGCACCGAGATCGACAACATCGTCGAGTTCGAGGAGGTGCTCGATCTGCCGCTGGACGACACGCCGGCCAAATCGAGCGCGCCGCAATCCGGCACGCTGCTGCCGGCATAATTCGAGGAGTAGATCGTGCCGAAATTTGCCGCCAATCTCACCATGCTGTTCGGCGAAGTGCCGTTTCTCGATCGCTTCGCCGCCGCCAAGGCCGCCGGATTCAACGGGGTCGAATACCTGTTCCCGTATGATTTCGACAAGGCCGAGCTGCGCGAGCAGTTGCACCAGCATGGCCTGACCCAGGTGCTGCACAATCTCCCTGCCGGCAATTGGGGCGCCGGCGAGCGCGGCATCGCCATCCTGCCCGACAGGGTGGAGGAGTTTCGCGACGGCGTCGCGCGCGCCATCGATTATGCGAAGGCGCTTGATTGCCGCCAGCTCAACTGCCTGGTCGGTATCGCGCCCGAAGGCGCCGATGCGACCGATCTCAACGAGACTTTGATCGGCAATCTGCGCTTTGCGGCGGATGCGCTTGGCAAGGAGGGGATCAAGCTATTGATCGAGCCGATCAATACGATCGATATTCCCGGCTTCTTTCTGAACAAGACGGCACAGGCGCTTCAGATCATCGCCGACGTGCGCTCGAGCAATCTGTTCGTGCAGTACGACATCTACCACATGCAGGTGATGGAGGGTGACATTGCGCGAAGCCTGCAAAAACACTTGTCCCGCATCGCCCATGTCCAGCTCGCCGACAATCCCGGCCGCAATGAACCGGGTACCGGTGAGATCAACTATCCCTTCCTGTTCAGGCATCTCGACGCTATTGGTTATCGTGGCTGGATCGGGTGCGAGTACAAGCCGCGGACGACGACGGTCGACGGCCTCGGCTGGCACGCAGCATTGACGCTCGATACCTGACCAATAACCAAGAAACGACCAAGGGAGTCTGACAATGATCGATATCGGCTTTATCGGCTTAGGTACCATGGGACGCCCGATGGCGGGCCACCTCCAGGCCGCCGGCCATCGCCTGTTCCTGCACGATGTCGTGCCCATTGCGCCGGAGCTCGTTGCGGCGGGCGGCGTGGTTTGCAAGTCGGGCAAGGAGGTTGCCGAGCAGGCCGACGTGGTCATCATCATGGTGCCGGATACGCCGCATGTGGAAGCGGTGCTGTTCGCGCCTGGCGGCGTCGCGGAGGGGCTGTCGAAAGGGCAGATCGTCGTCGACATGAGTTCGATCTCGCCGCTCGCCACCAAGGAATTTGCGAAGAAGGTGGAAGCGCTCGGCGCCGACTATCTCGATGCGCCGGTCTCCGGCGGCGAGGTCGGCGCCAAGGCGGCGAGCCTCACCATCATGGTCGGTGGGCCGGAGCGGGCGTTCAACGCCATGAAGCCGGTGTTCGACAAGATGGGCAAGAACGTCACGCTTGTCGGCGCCAATGGCGACGGGCAGACGACCAAGGTCGCCAACCAGATCATCGTAGCGCTGACGATCGAGGCGGTCGGCGAGGCGCTGCTGTTTGCATCGAAGGCAGGCGCTGACCCGGCGCTGGTGCGGAAGGCGCTGATGGGCGGCTTCGCGTCGTCGCGCATTCTCGAAGTGCATGGCGAGCGCATGGTGAAGCGCAATTTCGAGCCGGGCTTTCGCATCGAGCTGCATCAGAAGGATCTCAATCTGGCGCTGGAGGGCGCGCGTGCACTCGGCCTTTCACTGCCGAGCACGGCGCTCGCCCAGCAATTGTTCTCATCCTGTGCCGCTCACGGCGGCAAGGCGTGGGATCACTCGGGCATGGTGCGCGCACTCGAAATGATGGCAAGCCACGAGGTCGCAAAAGCATGAATCGACTTTGAGAGGAACTCCCTGCGACTGGAACCCGCGTCGAAAACTTCGACGCGGTTTTTTCACCGCGGCGGAACCGGAACCTCTCACGCCTGCAGTAGTTGAGACGCATCGTCAATTTACTGGAGGATGCAATGAATAGTCGTTTGGCCGTTTCGGTGATTGCCACCTCGCTGCTGATGTCGGGCGCGGCTTTTGCGCAGTCGACCACCGCCCAGGGTGCGGCGGAAGGCGCCGCGAGGGGCGGTGAAGCGGCAGGTCCGGTTGGCGCAATCGTCGGCGGTACCGTAGGTGCTGCGGTCGGCGCAGCCGTGGAAATTCCGAACGCCGTGATTACCGGGCTTCCGCGGGACCGTTCTGTTGTGGTTCGGGAGCGGGTGGTCGTCGGCGAGCCGCTGCCGCCGACCGTCGAATTGCGCGCGGTACCGCAGCACACCGAATACGGTTATGCGGTCGTCAACGATCGCCGCGTGATCGTGGAGCCCCGCACGCGCCGGGTCGTCAGGATCATCGACTAACGAAGACGGCGTTTCTGAAATGGATCCTCGCGGGCTCGTTGTCCCCGCGAGGATTTTTGTGACGGGGCTATGGCTGCGATCGCTGCGTCCGCCTCATCGTCCAGTCGAAAGCTGCAGCGGCCGCAAGGCCGAGCGATGCCGCCACCGCGTCGACGGCAAAATCCTCCAGCCGTGCGTGCCGGCCGGGCGCCCAGAACTGCAGCAATTCGATCAGGCCGGTGAAGCCGATCACGAAGGCCGCCGTGTGCAGACGGTTGCGTGTATATGCCAGTCCGAACGCGAGTCCCAGCAGCACAAAGGCCAGCGTGTGCTCTCCGTTCTGTCCCAAATTTGAGTGCGGCCGTTGTTCCGCCGGCCCGAGCGTCGCAAAGGCGATGGCCGCGGCCAGGCCCCAGGCCAATAGTCGAAGGATGATCGTCATCGCGGTGGCATAGCACGATTTATACGACGGAAATCCACATGCGCGCGAATTGGCGATGCCAGTGGTTAATTGGCTTCAGAGCGGCTCCCGTACGCCCATACCGTGCATGAAGCGCTCCCGGATTTGCACGGGATCGCGGCGGGTGGTGCCTGTGCCCGGCTTGTCGTCGATCCGCACGCCGATCAGCGTCGGGCCCGCGGCCGACATCGACTCTTCGATCAGGCGCTCGAAATCGTCCTCATCCGCCGCCCAGCTGCTCTGGGTGAGCCCGCTCGCGACCGCGATGGCGACGATGTCGGCGACGGCCGCACCCGGCGTCGGTTGGGCGCCGGTGATCTGGTAGATGCCGTTGTCCATCACCACCATGGTGAGGTTTTTCGGCTTAAGCGTCGCGATCGTCGAGAGCGACCCCAGTTGCATCAACAGCGAGCCGTCGCCTTCGAGCGCGAACACGCGGCGTTCCGGCTGCGCCAGCGCCACGCCGAGCGCGATCGGGAAGGCGAGGCCCATGCTGCCGAGCATGTAGAAATTCTGCGGCCGGTGGCCGGCGGCCCACAGGTCGAAATTGGTGTTGCCGATGCCGCCGATCACGGCTTCCTCGTTCTTCAGCCTGGCGATCAGCCGCGAGGTGAGATCGAAGCGGTTCATGACCTTGGTGTTGCGGGCAGTGGTTGCTGTGTTCATGGAATCGCTCACTTGTCGAAGACCTTGCCGCCGGTCAGGAGCGGCGAGAGGATCAGCGCCACCGGCGCCTGCGTGGTGACGGCCTGCTTGATCGAGCGGTCGGCGATGAATTCCAGCTCGTCGAGCCGCGTAATGGTGTGATGCTCCATCGCGAGCGAATCCAGCACCGGCCGCATGGTGCGGCACACCAGCGCCTGGCCGTAATTGAACTCGCCGAGCGTGCCGCGTTCGGACACGAACATGATCAGCGGGATCTGGTAGGGCATCGCGAGCGAGGCCAGCACGTTCGCGAGTGTCGCGAACCCCGAGGTCTGCATCAGCACCGCGCTGCGCATGCCGCCCATCCAGGCGCCGGAGACGATGCCGACGGCCTCCTCCTCGCGCGCGGTGGGAAAGGTCGTGAAAAACGGATCGGCGTGCAGGTTCTTGATCAGCGTCGTCAGAACGCGATCGGGCACATAGGGGACAAGCCGGATGTCGTTACGCTTGAGGGTCTGCAGCACCACGCCGTGCCAGCTTTTCTCGGTGGCCTCGGGCGAGGTTTTTTCCTCTGCAACCGCCATCTTGTTCTCCCTTTCCGGCGACGATTTTTCGTTCGCGCTGATCCCTGGAGCGCCGAAACTTGACGCCAGCGGCGGGATTGTCAACATGTCTCGTCGTCATCGTGATCTGCAGGGTTTGCCGGTGCCGCGGCCCCGCCGTCATGCGATAAGGGAGGCAACGAAAACGGGGAGGTTGCCACAATCAGATCGATCCGGACTGTCGCCGCACGGCGCGCATTGCCGCCCGGGCGACGTGTCCGCGCAGCCTGCGGCAGTGTCAACGCCCGTAGCCTGACCACGGTCGCGAGCGGCCGTGCGGCCCATCCCGCCAAGTTTCTCGATTTCCCGAACTGAAAGTTGCCCAGAGAGATGACCGTCAACAGCAAGCGTGTGTTCTACGTCAAATATCTCGCCAACGAGATCTATGTCGATATCCTGAAAGCGCGTCCCGACGTGCGGCTCGACCGGCTGGAGAACGACAGTCCCGATGCGGTCGCAGCGCCAATCCTGTCGGCGGCGCATGCCTACCAGGTCGGCGCGGCCCGCGACGAGATCGCCCGGCATTTTCATGTCGACCAGGACCTGCTGCGGCGAGCGCCGAACCTCCTGATCGTGTCCTCGAACGGCGCGGGCTTCGACCCGGTCGATGTCGATGCCTGCACGGCGGCGGGTGTGCTGGTCGTCAATCAGTCCGGCGGCAACGCCAACTCGGTCGCCGAACATGCGCTCGGCATGTTGCTGACGCTGTCCAAGCGCATCCTCGAATCCGACCGCGCGTTGCGGCGGGAGGCCAACGTCAATCGCAATGCGCTGATGGGCAACGAGGTGCAGGGCAAGACCATCGGCATCGTCGGCATCGGCAATGTCGGCCGTCGTATCGCCGAGCTGTGCAAGGGCCTGCTGCACATGAAGGTGATCGCCTACGACCCCTATCTGACGGCGGAGGAGATCGCGGCGCGAGGCGCCGAGAAGGTCGAGCTTGACGATCTGATGCGGCGTTCGGATTTCGTCTCGATCTCGTGCCCGCTGAGCAAGGACAATCGCCGCATGATCGGCGCGCGGCAATTTGCGCTGATGCAGCCGCACGCATTCTTCATCACCACGGCGCGCGGCTTCATCCATGACGAGGAGGCGCTATATGAGGCATTGCGCGACAAGCGGATTGCCGGCGCCGGCCTCGACGTCTGGGACAAGGAGCCGCCGCCGCCGGACCATCCGCTGTTGCAGTTCGACAATGTGCTGGCAAGCCCGCACACCGCAGGCGTAACCAAGGAAGCGCGGATCAACATGGGCAAGATCGCGGCCGAGCAGGTTCTGGACGCGCTCGACGGCAAGCGGCCGCCGCGCATCGTCAATCCCGAAGTGTGGCCGGCTTATGCCAAACGCTTCGAACAGACCTTCGGGTTTGCGCCGAAATAGGCCGCACAGGATGGCCGAGCCAACGGATCGCTTTTACGAGTCGCAGGGGTTGCGGCTGCACTATATCGACTGGGGCAACGTTACAGCGCCGCCCCTGGTGCTGATCCATGGCGGGCTCGATCATTGCCGCAACTGGGATGCGATCGCGCGGGAACTGCAGCCGCATTTCCACATCATTGCGCCCGACCTGCGCGGGCATGGCGATTCCGAATGGGCGAAGGGGAGCAGCTACAGCCTCACCGACCACGTCTATGACCTCAGCCGCCTGATCCGCGTCACCGAGTTGCAGGATGCCGCCATCATGGGTCATTCGCTGGGCGGGATGATCTCGCTTGCCTATGCGGGAACCTACCCGGACCGGGTGTCGCGCCTTGCCGTGCTGGATGGGGCGTTTCTGTCGAGCGGGCGGCCTACGCCAATCCGCGAGCAGATGTCGCGATGGATCGAGCAGCTCGATCGTATCTCCGAGCGCGAACCGAGCGCCTTCAGCACGATCGAGGAAGCGGCGCAGCGGCTTTCGACGCGCAACAAGCGGCTGACGGCGGCGCAGGCGCTGCATCTCGCCCGCCACGGCGTCCGGCAGGATGCCGACGGCCGCTATCGCTGGAAGTTCGATCATTACCAGCGGGCGAGGGCGCCGTACCGGCTGTCACCGGAAGACCACACCGCTCTGTGGTCGCGCATTACCTGTCCGACGCTGCTGATGTGGGGCGACGAAAGCTTTCTTCCCGACCCCGAGGCAGCCGGCCTGCTCGCGCATTTTCGGCAGGCCGAGATGGTTAAGATTGCGGGCTGTGGGCATTGGCTTCATCATGACAAGCTCGATGAGGTCCTGGCGTCGCTGCATCGGTTTCTTGGCGTGCCGTAGCAGGACGATCCGGGGAGAAAATTTCCCCCGCCCGCCGGTCGATCGCGGCAATAATTCCACTGCCGATCGGTCTCGGGACGAAGCGGACATTGCTATTTTCCCTGACATCTCGACTACTTAGCCGCGTGACGCCATGTTCCATGGTGCGCCCCTCACTGTGTTCTACGGGCGCAGATGGAAAGTTAAGAGATGCGACAGGTTCGAACATTTCTGCGCAACGCGCCGTCCCGTATCGGACGCCGGTTTGCCCAGATCGTCGCCATCGCCGCCGCGAGCCTTCCGGCGGCCGGCGCGTAACAGCGTTCCTTTGCTGAACTCGGACGCCGTCGAGGAGCTATCTGCTCGGCGGTGATACTGCGTGCTATTGCGGTAGTCGGATTTCATCCGACCAACGGAGCAAGCGCGTGAAGGCCGTTTACACCGAACTGCATCGCAGCCACGACCCGCAATTCTTCCTGGTGCGCGGCGTCATCCAGCGCACCACCGAGCAGCCCGAACGCGCCGACCGTTTGCTGGCGGGGTTGAGGGCCGGCAGCCACGATCTGGTCGCGCCGACCATTTTCGGGCAGGGGCCGCGGGCAAGGGTCCACAGTGTCGAATATCTTCGCTTCCTCGAGGAGGCGTGGGACGCCTGGACCGCGCTTGGCGATGCCGGTCCCGAGATGATTGCCAATGTGCATCCGGTGCGCAACGCCGCTACCTATCCGACCCACATCGTCGGCCGTCTCGGCTGGCACACGGCCGACACGGCGTGCCCGATCGGCCCCGGCACCTGGGCCGCGGCCTGCGCCGCGACCGATGTCGCCGCAACGGCGGCGCAACTCGTCATGGACGGCGAGGATGCGGCCTACGCGTTGTGCCGGCCGCCCGGTCACCACGCCTACCGCGATCTCGCGGGCGGATTCTGCTTTTTAAACAACAGCGCAGTCGCGGCGGCTCAACTTAAGCTGAAGCATGAGCGGGTCGCGATCCTCGATGCCGACGTACATCACGGCAACGGCACGCAGGGCATCTTCTACGAGCGCGCGGACGTGCTCACGGTGTCGATCCATGCCGATCCAAGCTTCTTCTATCCGTACGTGTGGGGATATGCGCATGAGCGCGGCGCGGGCCCCGGCCTCGGCGCCAATCTTAACATCCCGTTACCGAAGGGCACCGGGGACGACGACTATATGAAGGCGATTGGCGAAGCGGAAAAAACCATCCGCGCCTTTGCTCCCGGTGCACTGGTGGTCGCGCTCGGCCTCGACGCTTCGGAACACGATCCGCTCGCCGGCCTTGCGGTGACGACCGCCGGCTTCAGGCGCATCGGCGCCGCGATCGCGCGACTGGGCCTGCCGACCGTTTTCGTCCAGGAGGGCGGCTATCTCTCGGATATTCTTGGCGCGAATCCCACGGCTGCGCTCGGCGGATTCGAGGAGGCGCGTTAAGGCGCGGCGAGCATCACATTGGCTTGCAGGTGTGGCACCATGTCCTGCCGGCCAAATCTCGACATTGGCAAGGGGCCGATCTAGGCTTCCAGGCACTATGCAACGGAAAAAGGTCCCAATGCTTTATGCTTTGCGGGCTCTGTTCGTCCCGCCGCGGGGCGATTCCCGCAGCCGCGCGCCATCGCATCGCGAGGCCGCCGGCCCATCTGCATCACCGCTACTTGTCTTCGTCGCCGCCGTGCTGCTCCTGCTCGTGTCGATCCTTCTTGTCGACCAGCACCGCGACGAATTGCGCGCCCTCGGCCTGGTCGGCGGCACGGAGCAGGTCAATCCTGTCTTTATGAGTCCATGAGCCGCCGCAGGTGACGCGCAGCGTCTACTCGATGACGATGCGGGGAGGCGGCCGGTGCGCGGCGCCGGTTGCGATCGCGGTCCAGATGTCGCGCGCGATCCCGATGTAATGCTTCGCATGGACGCCGTCGGGCTCGACTGCGACGACCGGGCGGCCGTCATCGGAGGTCTGGCGAATCCGGATGTCGAGCGGGATCTCGCCGAGATAGGGAATCCCGCGGCTTTCGGCCTCCATCCGCGCGCCGCCATGACCGAAGATCGGCGTCACCTGGTTGCAGGCCGGGCAGCAGAAGCTCGACATGTTCTCGATCAGTCCGAGGATCGGAATGCTCACCTTCTCGAACATCGCGATGCCGCGCCGCGCGTCGATCAGGGCGATGTCCTGCGGCGTGGAAACGATGATCGCGCCGGCCAGCGGCGCCTGCTGCGCCATGGTGAGCTGCGCGTCGCCGGTGCCGGGCGGCAGGTCGACGACGAGAATATCGAGATCGCGCCACGCCACCTCGCGCAGCATCTGCGTGATGGCCGAGATCACCATCGGCCCGCGCCAGATCATGGCGTTGTCTTCCTCGACCAGAAAGCCGATCGACATCACCTGGACGCCGAAGCGTTCCATCGGCTCCAGCATGCGCGGCCCAAGCTGCCGCGGCTTGCCGCGCAGCCCGAACAGCCTCGGCAGCGACGGTCCGTAAATATCCGCATCGAGTATGCCGGTCTTCAATCCCAGCGCGGCGAAGCCGAGCGCGAGATTGCAGGCCGTGGTCGATTTGCCGACGCCGCCCTTGCCGGAGGCGACCGCGACAACGTGCCTGACGCCGGGAATGCCGGCGGCTTTCGAAGTCGCACGGGCCTTGAGATCGGTCGGGGTAGGGGACACTGGCTGCTCACGATCCGGGCGGACCGTCCTTCTTCACGTCGCGCGCGCGCAAATATTCTTCCGTCGACATGACCGGCGGGCGTTGCGGCGCCGAATGCGGATCGAAACTCTCGTTCACCACGGCCTCGACGCGGCAGTCCGCGCACATCCTGATGACATCGAGGCGCTTGGCGTTGGCGCCGCGGAACATCCAGTGCTTCTCGCCGAGCTTGGCCAGCACCCGGTCGATCGAGCTTTTGGTGCCGAACGGCTTGCCGCAGGCGATGCAGTTGAACGGCTCCTCTTCCTTCAGCACGCGCGGCGGCGCATTCCAGGCCGCGAAGTCGAGGCGCGGCTCGATGCTGATCACTTTTTCGGGGCAGGTGGATTCACACAGCCCGCACTGCACGCAGAGGCTCTCGGTAAAACGCAGCATCGCGCGGTCGGGGTTGTCGGACAGCGCTCCCGTCGGACAGGCGGTGACGCAGGCATGGCAGAGCGTGCATCCCTCGACATCGAGTTTCACGCCGCCGAACGGCGCGCCTTGGGCCAGCGGAATGACGTCGACGGGTGCGGGCGCCGCTAGATGGAGCTCGCGAAAAGTCGTCTCCAGCACGCCGCGTTTCGCGCCGCGCGGCACGAAGCCTGCCGGCTTCTGTGTGGCGACGCCGCGCGGTGCGGCATCCAGTATCGCGCGTAGCTGATCCGGGTCGTCGGTCTCGATGATCTGAACAAGACCTGCGCCGAAGCCGAGTGCGGCAACGATGCGGTCAGATGTCTCGGCTGCGCGGCGAAGAGCCGTAATGTCGTGCCTGGGCTTTGCGCGCGTCAGCAGCGAGACGCCGCTGCCGCCATAGGCAAATACGGCAGCGATGATCTCCGGCCCGAGCTGCGTCACTTCGTTGACATGCAGTGGCAGCACATTGGCCGGCAAACCCTCGCCGAACCGCGCCAGCGCATCGATGATCTCCTCGCCGTGCTCGCCATCGTGAAACAAGACGATCGCCTCGCTGCCGCCGGCCTTGCGGTAGGTCTGCAGCAACGTACGCAGTCGCCGCATCAGGGCGTCGGCGCCCGGCAGCGCATAGGATGCCGCGCCGGTCGGACAAACCGAGGCGCAGGAACCGCAGCCGGCGCAGACATTGGCGTCGATCGCGACCGCATTGCCATCAGGCGTGATCGCGCCGGTCGGGCACAGGTCGAGGCAGCGGGTGCATCCGGTGATCGAGGAACGCGAATGGGCGCAGAGCGACGGCTCGAAATTAACGTAGCGCGGCTTGTCGAAAGTGCCGACCAGTCCGCCGGCGTCGGCAATGGCGCGCTCGACCGCCGCGCGGTCGCGCGGATCGGCGCGCAGGTAGCCGGGACGCAATTCATGCGCGGGAAATAGCGGCATGCCGCCGGAGAGATCGAGGATCAGATCGCAGGTCGAGGTGGCGCCGTTGCGTGATGCGCCGAACACGAGCTTTGCACGCGAGGAAGGAGACGGCAGCGCGTAGTCGTCGATCGCGAGTTCGAACTTTCCGAGATGGCCGCGCGCGTTGCGGATCGTGCCCTTGAGGACCGGAAATTCGTTGGTCCGGCGCGGCGTCACGTCGCCGGGTTTGGTCAGGAGCACGGTGATGTCGAGGCGATCGGCGAGACGCTGCGCGGCCTCGATGGCGACTTCATCGCGGCCGTAGATCAGCACGACGCCACTGCTTTCGAGCGTCACCAGCGAGATCGGCGGCATTTCCTCGCCGGCCGCGGCAATCAGCGCCGCGGCCTTCGGACCCGCCACTGCTGCGTCCGTTGACCAGCCGCCGGTCTCGCGGATGTTGACGAAGGTGAGCGGGACTTGCGGGGAATTCTCGGCAACCTCGCGAAACAGCGGCGCCTCCTGCGTACAGGCAACCGTGATCGGTGCGCCCTGGGCGAGCGCGGCCTTGAAGCGATCGAGCTCGAGGCCGCAGAGCTGGTTCGCCTGCGTGATGTGAGCCGTGCAGCCGCGGCCGATCGCATCCGCATCGAGCGGCATGGTCTTCTCGCAACTGCAAATCAAAAGACGAGACGGCGACGCACTCATCATCAATAACCCTGAACGCGGTGCAGCAGGTGGCGATTGCTTCGTCCCATGGTTCTGCGGTAACCGGTCGGGCAGAGAACTGCAAGACTGAAGGCCGCTCGCGCGACCGGCCTGCGCGGGATAGCATACACCCGCCGCCTGTGAAGCAATCAGGTAGTTGTTCGCGGCCGCTTCATCCAGAGGACATGGAACAGACACTCGATCTACCGCCTGGTTATACTTTGGTCGCGCTGCGCGAGCTCGGCGACGCCTTTGCGCACGGCTGCCAGATTGCCGCAGAGGCGGGAGCCGGGACGCTCGTATGGGTGCGCCGTTATGACCTGGTCGAGTTCGCGGTCGTGCTCGAGCCGGACGAACCGCTCACATCGGCGCGGCGGGCGTTCTTTGCCGGCATGAACGCGCTGGCCGACGCCATTGCCGCCCATTGCCCCCCCGAGCGGGAGATCAATTTCGATTGGCCTGACTCGATCCGGTTCGACATGGGGCTGCTTGGCGGCGGGCGGCTCGGTTGGCCGGCCGGCTGCGGCGAGGATGAGATACCGGCGTGGCTGGTTTTCGGGGCGATGCTGCGCGCGGCTGATATGATTCATGTCGATGCCGTGGAAGCTGCGTCCGGCGTGTCCCTGCTCAGCGAAGGTTTCGAGATGATCGATACCGATGCGATCATCGAAAGCTTCACCCGCCATCTGATGACGGCGTTCGACCGCTGGAATGAACGCGGCTTCGAGGCGATCGCGCGCGATTACCTGGAGCGGCTTCCGCAGCGCAAGGCAGGCGAGCGCCGCGGCATCGACGTCAATGGCGATCTTCTGGTCAGGCTTGCCGCCGGCAGCGGGCCGCCGGAGCGGAGCAGCCTCGTGGATGCGCTGGCGCGGGCCAGCTGGTATGATCCGCAGGCGCGCGGTCCGAAATTCGGATGAGGCGGACATGTTGAAATTTCCGCGCACTATCAGGCTGGACCCGTCGGACACTTTCGTCTTCGAGCGGGCGGCGGAACCCGGCGAATGGGCGGTCTCCGGCGCATTTGTTTTCTGGAACCGCGATCCGGCGACGCTCGGCCAGAAGCAGCGCGTGGCGCTGCGTTCGGGCTTTCTCGGCATCGACAGTCTCGGATGGTCGACGCTTGCGATCGTCACCGAAGCGACGGAAGCGGAGCGGCAGGCGATGGTTGCGCGTCTTGCGGCGCAGTTGATGGGCAAGTTCGGGGCGCCGGATGAAAACGCCGCGCGCGGTGCCGCCGAGGAGGAGATCGCGTTCGCGGCATCGCTGTGCGACCACCCGCCGCAGACGCTGCTGGCCGTGCAGCGCAGCGTCGAAAACGGCGAAATCCGCGAGCGTTTTCGGACACTGAAACCGCGCCCGGTGGCGGCGGGCGCCGATCGGTTGCACGCCCATGCCAGCGCCTTTACCTTCCACGAGGTCGAGGGCGACGCTGAACCTGTTGAGGAGGTCGATCTGCCCGGGTTGATCGGAGCCGGGCGCAAGACGACGGATCGCACATGAGAGAATTCTGGGTTGCTTCGGGCCATCATCTGACGCGGCGCACCGACCACGGCGGGCTGGTCGCGACGCCTGAACTGATCATGGCCTATCTGGCGCGGCCCGAATTGATGCCGCCGGCCGACGCCTGCGAGGCCGAGCGCAATCTGCATGCGAGCCTGCTTGTGGATCCGCTACGTCCCGTGTCGGGCGCGGACATTGCGGCGCTTGCGGATGCCGATGCGCGCGAAAACTGGACTTTCATGATGAATTTCCGCGACCGGCTGATGGCGGCGCCGTCGCTGGAGGCGGTGTATGTCGCAATCGCCCGCAAGGGCGCCGGTGACCTGCCGCCGATCTTCCTGTCGCAGCTTTGTCACCTGATCCTGCGCAACGCGCTCGAAGGCTGCGAAGACCCATATATATTGCGCGCAGCGGAGCTGTTCTATCGCAGCCAACTGGCCGCCGTTCACGACGGCACATTGCTGCTGGCGGACGCGGAAGTGATCGAGGCGGAGCAGCATGCCCTCAACGACCTGCATTCCTCGCCGCTGACGGCCATGCTGCAGCAGCCGAAGTCTTTTGGCGAGATGGACGTCATGGATGACGAAAACGCCTGGACCTACTGGTCGCGTTCGGACGCGCACGCGATGGTCATGAACCTCGGCGGCAACGCCAAGGCGCGCAGCGGGCTCTGCCGGGTCATCGAGCGGTGGATCGGCCATCTGCTCGGCGTTGTCGTCAATGTCGAAATCATCGCCTCGATCGAGGATCGCGACTGGCGCTGGTTCGTCGGCCTCGACAGCGAGGCGACGCGGATCGGCAACGCGTTGTGGCGCGGCGACCGGATGGTGGGCGATGCGACTGAGCGGATCGTGGCCCTGATGCGCCTGCGCTTTGAGGACACCCGGCTGGTGGACGAACGCGTCGGCGACAAGCCCGTCTACCTCATCCTCGCCATGGGCGCAGACAGGGTGGTGCGGCTGAAGCCGCAAAACCTGATCGCGGGGCTGCCGCTTGCGGCGGCCAGCAATGTCGCATGACCGGCCGCCAAACGGAGGACCAGCCATGGCCATGAACGAAGCATCCCGCGAAGTCGGCGTGGTGGTGCGCCGCCGTTCGGTCGACAATCCCTGGATCGATCATGTGTGGTCGCCGGCAATGATCCTCGACGAGGCGCCGGCGACCGCGCCATGGACCGCGCTGTCCACGGAGGCCGACGCGACACTCTATTATGCGGGCCCCGCGAGCATCGATCTGTTCAGCTCGGACACCGCGAATTATCGCGACAATCTTGCCGATGGCGAGCCGCGCATCTGGGTCGCGCTGCGGCGTCAGGACGGCGGCGCCGAACTCGAACTTACAAAAGTCACCGCCGATCCGACCGAAGGGGAGGCGATGTTCGAGAGCGGGTGCGACGTCATCGGCACCGTTCCGATGCCGGCAGAAATCGCGTCGTGGATTGCGGCTTTTGTCGATCGATTCCACGTCGAGCGTGTGTTCCACAAGCGTGAGCGGGATCGTGCGGGCGGCGACAACAGGCGAGTGCCGCGTAGCCCGCCAGATGAGGGAACCGGCTTCACATGAGCGAACCGGACAAGACCGATCAGGACAAGAGCTTCCTTGCGCGATGGTCGCAGCGCAAGCAGGAGGCAAGACAGCCTGAACCGAGGCAGCTTGAGCCGAAGCAGGACGCGCCGGTTGCCGACAAGGTGGAACCGGCTGTGCCGACGACTGCGGAACACGAAGAGCCGGAATTCGATCTTTCCGCACTGCCAAAACTCGAAGAACTGACGTCAACGAGCGATATCACGGCGTTTCTGCGCAAGGGCGTCCCCGAACATCTGCGCAACGCGGCGCTGCGAAAAGCCTGGGCGCTTGATCCTGCGATACGCAACTACGTCAATCCCGCGCTTGATTATGCTTACGACTGGAATACGCCGGGAGGCGTGCCCGGCAGCAGCGAACTTGGCGCCGGCGTCGACGTGGCGCGGCTAGTGTCGCAGATCATGGGCAGCGAACCATCGCCGGAATCATTAGATCCGGTCAGCAGCGCTACCGAAATCGAGCAACAGGGTTCCGCCGCATCATCCGTGGAAGCGGATCTTTCGTCGAAAAAGCAACAAGATCTGCCCGTTGAAGCCCTGAGACTAAGTAAGGAAACAGATTTATCCCAAGGCGATGCATCTGAATCCGGTCAAGTCGCCCAACCCGAAGCTGCCGATAGTGTTGCGCCGCAGCAGCCGATGCGACGTCATGGCACCGCGAAACCGATTGTTTAGACAAAAGTTTTTGCGGACATAGAGACAGCCTATGTTAGAAACTCCCAGCTTGGAATAATTCCAGTTCCAAAGTTGTTTGCCCGGGGACACGGGTGGGCGCAATTGGGCGGGGAGAAGTCGGTAGCACCATGCGTGATGCCGGATTGGAACTAGCAATCAAGGCCGCGGGTGGCGTCGCATCACTCGCACGAGGGATCGGCATTGCTCAGCCCTCGGTTTCGGCGTGGAAGCGCATTCCTGCCGAGCGAGTCCTTGCCGTCGAGGCGCTGACACAGGTGCAGCGCTTTGTTCTGCGGCCCGATCTCTACAACGCGCCCGAGGACCGGGTGACAACAAAATCCGAAATCGACGAAATCGATCGGCTGCGCGCCGCCGAATACGGCCTGTTGTCGCTGCTGCTCGGCAAGGCGCCCGACGCCGCTACGCTCAAGCAGGTGGCGACGCTCAAGGGCGACGGGTCCGATCTCGGCATGGCGCATCTGGAACTCGCGTCGTGTGCCGCGGCGACCGATGATCGTGCCGTCAACCGGGAGTTCTTCGATCTCTTCATCGGGCTCGGCCGCGGCGAACTGCTTCCCTATGCCTCCTACTATCTGACCGGTTTCCTTCACGAGCGGCCGCTGGCGCGGGTGCGCGAGGACCTCGATGCGCTTGGCATCGAGCGCGCGGGCACGTCGCGCGAACCGGAAGATCACGCCGCCATCCTGCTTGAGGTCATGGCCGGCCTGGCGCGCGGCGACTTCGAGGCTGACCTTGCGCAACAGGCGCGCTTTTTCGAGCGGCATCTCAAGCCCTGGGCGGCGCGAATGTTCGCCGACCTGGAGATGTCGCAGTCCGCGCGGTTCTACCGCGCCGTCGGTCGGGTGGGCCGTGTCTTCATGGAATTGGAATCCGAGGCCTTCACGCTGTCCGAGTGACGGCGAAGGTGAGCTGAAGGGATATCGCGATGAGCAAACCATCTAACAAGGATAAGGCGCAATCGGCGGGCGTCGACCGGCGCAGTCTGTTCCTGATGGGCGGTTCAGCGGTTGCTGCCGCCGCGGTCATGCCGCTTGCGAGCGGCGAGGCCGCCGCGGAGGAGTCGCAGGCCGAGCGCGTCAAGCCGCGCTACCGGGAAACCGAACACGTCAAGAACTACTATCGCGTCAACCGCTATTGATGGGACGACGGACATGTTGATCAAGCGAAGAGACGGATCCGCGGGCAGGGCGCGTTTGCAGGGTGTCGCCGCCGGCCTTGCGTCCGGCGTTCTCGACCGCCGTACGTTTCTGCGACGGTCCGGTCTGGCCGCCGGCGCAGGAGCAGCGATCGGACTGATGCCGCTCGGCTCCGTGCGCAAGGCGCAGGCCGGCCCAAAGATCGTCGGCGCGCCGACGGACGTCAGAAAGAACATCTGCACGCATTGTTCGGTCGGCTGCACCGTGATCGCCGAAGTGCAGAACGGCGTCTGGGTCGGCCAGGAGCCGGCCTGGGACAGCCCGATCAATCGCGGCTCGCATTGCGCCAAGGGCGCCTCCGTGCGCGAACTCGTGCATGGCGACCGCCGGCTGAAATCTCCGATGAAGCTGGTCAATGGCGAGTGGCAGAAGATCTCGTGGGACCAGGCCATCAACGAGATCGGCGACAAGATGATGGAAATCCGCGGCAAGTCCGGCGCCGATTCCGTCTACCTGCTGGGCTCCGCGAAATTCTCCAATGAAGGCGGCTACCTGTTCCGCAAATTCGCGGCGTTCTGGGGCACCAATTCGATCGATCACCAGGCCCGCATCTGTCATTCCACCACCGTCGCCGGCGTCGCCAACACCTGGGGCTACGGCGCGATGACGAATTCCTACAACGACATCCGCAACTCGAAGACCATCGTCTTCATGGGTTCGAACGCCGCCGAGGCGCACCCGGTGTCGATGCAGCACATCCTCACCGGCAAGGAGATCAACCGCGCCAACGTGTTCGTGCTCGACCCGCGCTTCACCCGCACCGCCGCCCACGCCACCGAATATGTCCGCTTCCGCGGCGGCACCGACATCGCTGTCATCTGGGGCATGCTGCACCACATCTTCAACAATGGGTGGGAAGACAAGCAGTTCATCGCGCAGCGCGTCTACGGCATGGATCAGATCCGCGCCGAAGTCGCCAAGTGGACGCCGGAAGAAGTCGAACGCGTCTCTGGAATCCCCGGCGAGCAGTTGAAGAAGGTCGCCGAGACGTTTGCCAAGCAGAAGCCGTCGACCTTCATCTGGTGCATGGGCGGCACCCAGCACACCATCGGCACCGCCAACGTGCGCGCCTATTGCAACCTGCTGCTGGCGACCGGCAATGTCGGCTCTTATGGGTCTGGCGCCAACATCTTCCGCGGCCACTGCAACGTGCAGGGCGCGACCGATATCGGCCTCGATATCACATCGCTGCCGCTCTATTACGGCCTCGTCGAAGGCGCCTGGAAGCACTGGGCGCGGGTCTGGGAGGTCGAATACGATTATCTGCAGTCGCGCTTCGACGAAGTACCGGCGAAGGCAGGCCGTCCGGCCCGCACCCGCAAGCAGAACATGGAGCTGCCTGGCATCCCGTGGACCCGCTGGTTCGATGCGACGCTGGCTAACGCTGACGAGGTCGACCAGCGCGATGTCGTCAAGGGCGTCGTGATCATGGGGCACGGCGGCAATACCATCCCGCGCATGACGGAGATGGTGAAGGGCCTCGAGAAGCTCGAATTGCTAGTGGTCGCCGACCCGCACCCCACCACGTTCGCCGCGATCTCCGATCGCAAGAACGGCACCTATCTGCTGCCGGCCTGCTCGCAGTTCGAGACCTCAGGCTCGCGCACGGCGTCGAACCGCTCGCTGCAGTGGGGCGAGCAGATCGTCAAGCCGATCTTCGAATCGAAGGACGACTACGAGATTATCTACCTGCTTTCGAAGAAGCTCGGCCTTGCCGATCCGATGTTCAAGAACATCAAGGTCGAGAACAACCGGCCTTCGCCTGAAGATCTCTTGCGGGAAATCAACCGTGGCGGCTTCTCGACCGGCTATTCCGGCCAGTCGCCGGAGCGGCTGAAGGCGCACATGAAGAACCAGGGCAAGTTCGACCTGGTGACCCTGCGCGCCAAGGCGGACGAGCCGGAAATCGGCGGCGACTATTACGGCCTGCCGTGGCCGTGCTGGGGCACGCCGCAGATCCGCCATCCGGGCACCCACACGCTCTACAACACCAACCTTCACGCCAAGGACGGCGGCGGCACATTCCGTGCACGCTTCGGCGTGGTCTATGAAGAAAAGCAGCCGGACGGTTCAGTGAAGAACGTCAACCTGCTGGCGGAAGGCTCCTACAGCAAGGGCTCCGAGCTGACCGACGGCTATCCCGAATTCACCTATGGCGTGCTCAAGAAGCTCGGCTGGGACAAGGATCTCACCGCGGACGAGCTTGCGACCATCAACAAGATCGGCGGCAACAATCCCGATGGCGTCGGCTGGGCGGTCGATCTGTCCGGCGGCATCATCCGCGTCACGCTGGAGCACGGCGTGATGGCGTATGGCAACGGCAAGGCCCGCGCAGTGGCGTGGAATCTGCCTGACCCGGTGCCGGTGCATCGCGAGCCGATCTACACCCCGCGCCCCGAACTCGTCGCCAAATATCCGACGCGTCCGGACGGGCGTCAGTTCCGCATGGCCAATCTCGGCTTCTCGATTCAGAAGGCGGCGGTGGAGAAGGGACTGGCCAAGCAATTCCCGATCATCCTGACGTCGGGACGCCTCGTGGAATACGAGGGCGGCGGCGAAGAAACCCGGTCGAACATATGGCTGGCCGAATTGCAGCAGGACATGTTCGTCGAGGTCAACACGTCAGATGCCGCCGAGCGCGGCATCAAGGACGGCGGCTGGGTCTGGGTGACCGGTCCGGAAAACGGCTCGAAGGCGCGCGTCAAGGCGCTGGTCACCGACCGCGTCGGCAAGGGCGTTGCGTTCATGCCCTTCCACTTCTCGGGCTGGTTCCAGGGCGTCGATCAGCGCAGCAAATATCCGAAGGGGGCCGATCCGATCGTGCTCGGCGAAAGCGTCAACACGATCACATCCTACGGCTACGACCCCGTTACGGGCATGCACGAGGGCAAGGTGACCCTGTGCCAGATTCAAGCGGCGTGAGAGGAGAATAGATTATGGCTCGCGTCAAATTTCTTTGTGATGCCGACCGCTGCATCGAGTGCAATGCCTGCGTGACGGCCTGCAAGAACGAGCATGAAGTGCCGTGGGGCATCAATCGCCGCCGCGTCGTCACCATCAATGATGGCAAGCCCGGCGAACGCTCCGTGTCCATGGCCTGTATGCACTGCACGGATGCGCCGTGCGCCGCGGTGTGC
>Ga0081540_1001251_pt1 | contig 22199 bp, 18 predicted proteins | sample TabmetS2T1R1_FD_71024 | JGI IMG/M metagenome (GOLD analysis project Ga0081540, IMG submission 71024) | Tabebuia heterophylla rhizosphere microbial communities from the University of Puerto Rico - S2T1R1 | ecosystem: Host-associated > Plants > Roots > Rhizosphere ... | reverse complement strand
GGTTTGGCACCATGGCCGCGATCGGGTCGGCCGCCAAGGCGGTGGCGATTTCCGCGCTGTGGCGCGACCGCACCGGTGAAGGACAGGACATCGCTGTGGACGTCCGCAAGGCGCTGCGGCGCTTCTCCGGCTTCTACGACCGGAAATGGGAAACGATCAACGGCCGCGCGCCGGCCCTGACCGACCCCATGAATCCGTTCCTCGAATTGCCGCTGTTCCGCGAGACGCGGGACGGACGGCATGTCGTTGCCCTGAACATCTATCCCAAGTCCGGCGCGCGTGCGCTCGATTTCCTGAGGTGCGGGGTCAGCGTCGAATCCCTCAACAACGCCATCCTGCAGTGGAAGGCCGACGATCTGGAGAACGCAGCCGCCGAAGCCGGGCTCATCTTCGCGAAAGTGCGCACCTTCGAGGAATTCAGAAAGGAGGTTCAATACACCGACGTCCTTTCCAGAATGCCGCTGATTTCGGTGGAGAAGATCGGCGATAGCGAGCCGGCCCCCTTCAAGAAGAATGCGAAAAGCCCGCTGGACGGCATTCGCGCCTTCGGGATGGGGCACGTGATTGCCGGAGCTGCCCTCGGCAGGGACCTCGCCGGTTACGGCGCCGATGTCCTCAATATCTGGCGGCCCGACGACACCGAGGTCGACGGCCTCGCCTGGGACGCGCAGGTCGGGATGCGCTCGACGTTCCTGGACAGCTCCAAGGAGGATCGCGCGAAATTCGATGCGCTTTTGAAGGATGCCGACATCTTCTTCGCGAACAAGCGTCCTGGCTACCTGGAGCGCCACGGCCTCGACGCCGAAACGCTCGCCGCGAAGAAGCCTGGCCTGATCCATGCCCAGGTCCTGCTCCACGGCAACAGGGGCCCGTGGAAGACTCGTCCCGGATTCGATGAAATCGGTGCGGCGGTCACGGGCGTTTTCACCACCGAAGGATCGCTCGCCCACCCCAAGTCGCCGCCCATCATCCCGATCGTCGACAATCTCGTGGCCTGGATGAGCACAATCGGCGTTCTCGCGGCGCTGCGCCGACGTGCGGCGGAGGGCGGCAGCTATCGGGTCACCGTTTCCCTGACGCGAACCGTGCTTTGGCTGCTGTCGCTCGGCATTTTCGACAAGGACTACGCCAAGGCGATGGCCGGGTCTTCCGACGAACACGCGAACATTGCTCCGGACCTGTTCACCGCGGAGACCCCGCTCGGCACGTATCAGGGAATGACCGACCAGGGAATCCTATCGCGAACTCCCGATTCCTTCAGGACCGTGCTCGTACCGCGCGGCTCGAGCAAGCCGGAATGGCTGGAACGCTGACACCATAGCGGTCCAGCGGAGCAGACAAATGCGATCGGGGTCTCCCATGAAGAACGTATTGAGCGTGGTCACGTTCGTCGTGGGAGCCCTGTGCCTCGCACTGTTCCTGAACATGGTGAAACCAGGTGCGCCTAGCCCAGTCCCGGAACCGAGCAGGCCCGCCTATTGCAGATTGGCGGCTATGTGGTGCGTCGGATTGCGGTAGCGGATCCGAACGGCCGGAGCCATTGCAGGCAATGCTTCCAACAGAAGCTTGCCGAAACCGTGAACCGAAAAGCGCCCGAAGCGAGGTGAATGATGAGCGTGATGTTGGCCGAAACCCGCCCCGATGAGACAACCGTCACCGAGGCCGATCACCGGGCGCGCAAGCGCGTCGTCGTTGTCGGCGGTGGCTTTGCCGGTATTGCTGCAACACGGGCGCTGCGGCATGCCGATGTCGACGTCGTCCTGATCGACCGTCGCAATCATCATATATTCCAGCCGCTGCTCTACCAGGTGGCGACAGCGGTGCTCTCGCCCGCCGAGATCGCTGCGCCGATCCGGCAGCTCGAGGTGAAGCAGCGAAACCTCAGCGTGCTTCTGGCGGAAGTCACTGGCGTGGATGTTGCGTCTCGCACGATCGAAACATCTTCGCCCGGCGTGGGCGTCCGCAAGATCGGCTACGACTATCTGGTGGTCGCGGCCGGCGCGCGTCCGAGCTACTTCGGGCACGACGAGTTCGCGCAATTTGCTCCCGGCCTCAAGAACCTCAGTGACGCCGAAGCCATCCGGTCCAAGATCCTGGGCGCGTTCGAACTGGCCGCAACGACCGAGGACGAAGCGGAACGCGCAAAGCAGATGACGTTTGTGCTCGTCGGCGCAGGTCCGACAGGTGTTGAGCTCGCAGCGTCCCTGGCGCAGATGGTGAAGGTCACGCTGCGCAGAAACTTCCGCCGCATCGATCCGGCGCAGGCCAGCATCATCCTGCTCGACGCAGGCAAGCGGGTGCTGCCGACCTTTGCCGAGTCGCTTTCCGCCAGGGTGACCCGGCGGCTCACGAAACTCGGCGTGAAGGTCCTGACCGGAGTGAAGGTCGAGACCGTTGACGCGATGGGCGTGATTGCCGGTGGAAGCCGGATTCTCAGCGCTACTGTTCTATGGACCGCCGGGGTTGCGGCGTCACCGATTCCAAAGATGCTCGGCACCAAGACCGACCGCGCGGGGCGTGCCCTCGTCGACCCGTTCCTGAAGGTCGTGGGTGCGCCCGGGGGGTTCGTCGTCGGCGATGGGGCGTCGGTCATGCAAGACGAACACCCGGTGCCCGGTGTTGCGCAGGCGGCGATCCAGGAAGGGCGCTACGTCGGGCGGCTGATCGCGAGAGAGCTGACTGGGGAGAAGGTCAAGCGTCCGTTTCGCTACTTCGACAAGGGCAACATGGCCGTTGTCGGCAAGAACTACGCGGTGCTGGAGCGGGGGTGGCTGCGCACCAGCGGCACCCTGACGTGGATGGTTTGGGCGTTCGTTCACATCCTCTCCCTGCCGCAGCTGCAGAACCGCCTGCGCGTGCAGCGCCAGTGGGCCTGGTCGTATTTCAGCGGCCAACGCGGTTCGCGCCTGATCCCCGAGCCCCCGAGAGTGACTGCGCCCGGGTCCGACCGTTGAGCGATCGTTCGCACCATGAATACCGCCTACCTCCCTGCATTCGCTGCTCTGGCCGGATCGGCGATTGGCGGACTGACGTCGTTCGCTTCAGCTTGGCTTACACAGCGTCACCAGGATCGCGCCAAGCGGCTGTCGGGGGAAAAGACCCGGCGGCAGAAGCTGTACAGGCAATTCATCGATGAAGCATCGAAGCTCTACGCCGACGCGCTGGCCCACGATCGAGCGGAAGTCTCGGCACTGGTCAGCGTCTACGCACTGATTAACCGGATGCGTGTCGTATCGAGCCCCGCCGTGGTCGAAAAGGCGGAGGCAGTCGTCCATTTGATTATCGACACTTACTTCACGCCTAACAAGACCTTCTCTGAACTTCGCGAGCTGATGAACGGCCACGCCGTCAATCCGCTGCGGGCTTTCGGCGAGGAATGCCGGGCCGAACTGCAGGCACTCGGTGACCATTGAGCATGTCCTCAATAGATGCTGCAACTCCACAACAACAGCATGCGCGCGGCGCTCCACGATGGCAAGGTTCGCGCACCGGGTTTCGGAGTTTGTTGCTTTGGAACGATTTGCCGGGATTTGGCAGCCTTCACTCACGCTCTTCACTCCCATCCGTTTAGCTATCAGAAGCCGCAAGGTCCTTGCGACGACGAAATAGTGGATTTCACAAAGCAGCTCTCTGGATTGAGGGATCGACAACCATGAACCTCACCGCGATTCCGTTATCGCGCCTTTCATTGGCCTCACGGGCCAGCCTGGTGGAGCGCCTACCCCACTTCGTCACGCTGATGAAGCCGCGTGTCATGGCGCTCGCAGTGTTCACCGCGTTTGTCGGATTGATGATCGCGCCAACTCGCCCCGATCCGCTCTCTGGTTTCATTGCAATTCTCGCAATCGCAGCCGGCGCTGGAGCCGCCGGCGCACTCAACATGTGGTACGACGCCGATATCGACGTCGTCATGGCTCGCACAGCTATGCGGCCGATACCCCGCGGCATGGTATCCAGGACCGAAGCGTTGATCTTCGGGGTGGTCCTTGGAGCGATCGCGGTTGCGCTTCTCGCGGCCGCGGCAAACCTTACATCAGCGGTGCTGCTGGCCGGCACAATCCTCTTCTATGCCGTTGTGTACACAGCCTGGCTGAAGCGGGCCACGCGACAGAACATCGTCATTGGTGGCGCGGCCGGGGCCCTGCCGCCCGTGATCGGATGGGCTGCGGCCACAGGCGATATCGGGATCGAGCCGATTGCGCTGTTCCTCATTATCCTTTTCTGGACACCTCCCCACTTCTGGGCGCTCGCTCTCAATCGCGCCGACGATTACACACGTGCCGGGATTCCAATGCTGCCTGTGGTCGCGGGAAGGACTGCAACAACCCGGCAGATCTTGGTCTATAGCAGCATGTTGACTCTGGCGTCGGAGCTGCCTTGGGCGCTCGGGTTCGCAGGCGCGCTGTACGGAGTAACGGTCGCATTCTGCGGAGCGATTTTCATTCTGCTCGCATTCGAGCTGAACCGGAGTATCGGGACAGATCGTCGAGCTGCTCACCGCCTGTTCTTCTTCTCCATCTTCTATCTGTTCCTGCTGTTTGCGGCCCTGCTGGTCGATCACAGCGGTAGTTTATTCACGCCGAGGCGGCTGTCGCATGATGATCGGGCGACCGTATCTCCGGCTGCCACGAGGCGGCCGAGCGCAGCGCGCAGCGCGTTCACCTTCAAGGTTCGGGAGGTCTAACATGCGATACGGCCCACTAGCCGTGGTCCTGCTCGTGGCCGCGACACTCGGTGGCTGCAATGGAGGCGTGCTCGATCCGAAAGGACCCATCACCCTAGCCGAGCGGCAAATTCTGTTCAACGCAACCGGCATCATGCTGGCGATCGTGATCCCGGTGGTTATTGCGACCCTCGGCGTTGCTTTCTGGTTCCGTGCATCGAATGAGCGGGCGCGGTACCGGCCGGATTTCACTTATTCCGGCCGTATCGAGTTGCTCATCTGGTCGATCCCGCTGATGACGGTGCTCCTTACCGGCACTGTGGCCTGGATCGGTTCTTACGATCTCGATCCGCCCAAGCCGATTGCCTCGTCGACGAAGCCCATCAAGGTACAAGCCGTCTCGCTCGACTGGAAATGGCTGTTCATCTATCCGGAACATGGCATCGCGAGCGTCAATCATCTGACTATCCCGGTCGGCACGCCGGTGAGCTTCGAGCTGACCTCCTCCGGCGTCATGAACAGCTTCTTCGTGCCGCAGCTCGCGGGCCAGATCTACACCATGGCCGGAATGACGACGCGTCTGAACCTGCGAGCTGACCATTCCGGAACCTACCGCGGGATGTCGGCGAATTTCAGCGGCGATGGCTTCGCCGACATGTACTTCAACGTAGACGCGGTTGCGCCCGACAGCTTTGCGCAATGGGTGGCTTCAGCGCGCACCGCCGGTCCCGTGCTCGACGCACAAAGTTATGCCGCCCTGGTCAAGCCGAGCAAGGCGGTCGTGCCCTTTACCTATCGGTCGATCGCCGACGGCCTGTTTGCCGGCATCCTGGCGGCCGTATCGCAGCCGACGGTCGAAGGTCTCTGTGTCACTTACCCTAATTCCATGAGGGCAGAACGATGAGCATCAGCCTACTAGGTAAACTCAGCTGGGATGCAGTTCCTCTTCATGAGCCGATCATCATGGGCACGGTAGGCGGCGTGGTCGTGGCCATCGTCTCTATCCTCTCGTGGGTCACGCTCAAGGGTTACGTCCCCTATCTCTGGCGCGAGTGGCTCACCTCGGTCGACCACAAGCGCATCGGCATCATGTACATCGTACTGGCGCTGGTCATGCTGTTACGCGGTTTTGCGGACGCAATCATGATGCGCACGCAGCAGGCGGTGGCAGCGGGCGGAGCGCAAGGATTCCTGCCGCCCGAGCACTTCGACCAGATTTTCTCGGCGCATGGCACGATCATGATTTTCTTCGTGGCCATGCCGCTTGTGATCGGGCTGATGAATTTTGTCGTCCCGCTGCAGCTCGGCGTCCGCGACGTGGCATTCCCCACGATGAATTCCATCAGCTTCTGGCTGACTGCATCCGGTGTTCTCCTGACGAACCTCTCGCTTGCCGTCGGCGAATTCGCAAAGACCGGCTGGTTCGCCTATCCGCCGCTCAGCGAGCTGCAGTTTTCGCCCGGCGTCGGCGTCGACTACTATCTCTGGTCGCTGCAGATATCCGGTATTGGGACCTTGTTGAGCGGCGTAAATTTCGTCACCACGATTCTGAAGATGCGCGCTCCCGGCATGAGTTACATGCGCATGCCGGTTTTCTGCTGGACCGCACTTGCTTCGAACCTGCTGATGGTGGCGGCGTTCCCAGTACTCACTGCGCTTTTCGCGATGCTTCTTCTCGATCGCTATCTTGGCTTTCACTTCTTCACTGTGGACGCCGGTGGCAACGCGATGATGTATGTGAACCTGTTCTGGGTTTGGGGACATCCGGAGGTCTACATCCTCGTGCTGCCCGCCTTCGGCATCTACTCCGAGGTGGCCGCCACATTTTCCGAGAAGTCGCTGTTCGGTTATCGCTCGATGGTGCTCGCGACCATGGCGATCTGCGTGCTCTCCTACACGGTCTGGCTCCACCATTTCTTCACCATGGGCGCCAGCGCGAGCGTGAACGCCTTCTTCGGCATCACAAGCATGATCATCGGCGTTCCGACCGGCGTCAAAGTCTTCAATTGGCTGTTCACGATGTACGGCGGCCGGGTCCGGTTCACGGTACCGGTGTTGTGGACGATCGGATTCATGGTGTCCTTTGTCTTCGGCGGCCTGACCGGAGTGCTCCTGGCTTTGCCCCCGGTCGATTGGCAGGTGCACAACAGTCTCTTCCTGGTCGCCCATTTCCATCACGTCATCATCCCCGGCGTCCTGTTCGGGGCGATGGCCGGCTACAATTATTGGTTTCCGAAGGCATTCGGTTTCAAGCTGGATGAGCGCTGGGGCAAGGCGGCGTTCTGGTGCTGGTTCATCGGCTTCCATCTCGCCTTCATGCCACTCTACGTGACCGGGCTGATGGGCATGGCCCGGCGCCTGCAGCATTACGATGTCCTGGCCTGGCAGCCTTGGTTATTGGTCGCGGAGGTTGGCGCGGTGGTCATCCTTGCCGGAATCATCTGTCAGGTGGTCCAGCTCATGGTGTCCATTCGCCACCGTGAGGAGCTTCGCGACACGACCGGCGATCCCTGGAACGGCCGCACCCTGGAGTGGGCGACTGCATCGCCACCGCCAGCCTGGAATTTCGCGGTCCAGCCACGTGTGGATGAACTCGATGCCTTCTGGGCGCAAAAGCGGCATGCGTTCGCGAAGCAAGACCTGCCCGTGCAGCGGCATGAGTACGCGCCAATCGAAATGCCCAAGAACAGTCCGACCGGCTTCGTGACCGCATTCTTCGCGGTGGTCACCGGCTTCGCCCTGATTTGGCACATCTGGTGGATGGCAGGCTTCGGAGTTCTCGGCGCGACCGCGACGTTGCTGGCTTTCATGTTCCGCACAGAGGACGAAGTTGAGATCTCGGCAGAACAGGTCGGCCTGTTCGACCGGGCACACTCAGTGGAGGTATCGCTATGAATATCGCAGTCGAGGTGGATGCTGTCCACCAAGGCGAACTGACGAACATCAGTGAAGCGGGTCCCGCATCCAAGCGAATCGTCGCCGGCTTTGGATTCTGGATCTTCCTGCTGAGTGACATCGTGATGTTCTCCGCGCTGTTTGCGACCTATGCCGTGCTTGTAAAAGCGACTGCCGGCGGTCCGACCGCCGCTCAGTTGTTTGATCAACACAACGCCGCGATGGAGACTGCCTTTCTTCTGCTCTCCAGCTACACCTGTGGGCTGATGAGCCTGGCCGTCAATTCGCGATACCGTCTCGGAATCTTCTTTGGTGCCGTGGTTACGTTCCTCCTGGGAGCGGCATTTCTCAATCTCGAGCTTCGCGAATTCCAAGGCATGATTGCGGTGGGGGCGGCGCCGCAACGTAGCGCGTTTCTTTCCGCTTTCTTCACGCTGGTCGGTTGTCACGGACTGCACGTGGCGGTCGGGCTTGCCTGGCTGGTTCTCATGATGGTTCAGCTGTCACTGAGGGGGTTCCAAGACAAAGTGGTGCGACGTTTGCACTGCTTCTCCCTGTTCTGGCACGCGCTCGACATCATCTGGGTCCTGATATTCACGATTGTCTATCTGATGGGAGTCCTGCCATGAGCGAAACACGTTGGGATGTTGCACCGGGAGACAGGCCGAGTATCCCGGCCTCTGAGCAAGGAGCCTCTGCCGGTGTTCTCGTGTACACGATCGGTTTGCTGCTGGCCGTGATCCTGACAATCACGTCCTTCTGGGTGGCAAATACCTCGGCCATCTGGGCGCCCGGCGTGCCGGCTGGACTCGCCGTCCTCGCTATCGCTCAGATGGGGGTGCACCTGGTGTTCTTCCTTCACATCACCACAGGGCCGGACAGCACCAACAATGTCCTGGCGCTTGCGTTTGGCGTGCTCATCGTATTCCTGGTCCTCGCGGGGTCGCTCGTGATCATGGCCAACTTGAATGAGAATCTGATGCCACCTGGCGAAATGATGAATTTGAAAATGCAGCGCTGAACCAGGGAGACATGCCATGCAATGGGCTCCCACAATGAAGGAGGGAGCGCGCGGTGTCGCTCGGCGCGTTGCTCCAGGGCGCAGCCTTCTCTCGGCAATGGCATCACGCAATTCCTCGATGGCACGTCGCGATGATCAATGACCTGCGCCTGCTTCCCATCGGGCACTCGTAGATCGTTTGATGGCTGTGAGACCCCTCCTCTGCCTTTCTCAGATGCAATCGCGAAGATCGGTATAAAAACGGGAATAGATCGATTTCGAAGGCGATGATGAGTGCCGGTTTGAGGTAGTCAATCGGAAAGCCGATGAGAATTGCGCAGTTGTGACCGGTGCCTGACGCGATTCAATCCCGGCGTACCGCCCCCGGGGGGTCTACCCCACCTCGCAGTCGGCGCCCAACCGCGGGTACATTTCGGCAGCTCTGCAAATGCATCGCGTCACACAGGCAGTGCCGTTCGGCGTCTCGACGCGAACGATCAGTAGTGGCCGAGTTTCTACGCCGATCGGCTGCAAAGGTATCCGAATTGCTATGACTGCTTTGGTCTGTCACGATCAGCGAGGGGCCCGGAGCACATTGGACGGGAGAGCAACATGACGATCTACATTTCGCAAGGGCGCTATACTGCGACGGCGATCCGAGCAATGACGGCGAAGCCGGAAAACCGCTCCGAAGCGATCGCCGAGATGCTCGCCGCCGCTGGCGGTCGTCTAATCGGTTGGTACCTCACGCTGGGACGGTACGATTGGCTGATCATAGCCGAGGCACCCGATGAGCGTACCCTAGTGTCGGCTGTACTTGCCGCAGCAGCCGGCGGAAGCCTGTCAGACATAACTACGACCGTGGCACTCTCGGCCGAGGATACAGTGAAGGCTTTCGGCCAGGCGGGCGAGCTTTCTAAGAGGTTCAGATCGGCCGGAGCCGACTATTACGGGGTACCGGTCGAGTTGGCTCAAAACCTGTAATACGCAAAAATGTCGGCTAAGGGCCACTAGGAGATGTCCAAATGAAAGAGGCCGCCAACTGGGCGGCCTCGAGATCAAATCATTTCCATCATGATCGGCTTCTTGCCTGTCCCCGACCACCGCGCTTGACGCATTCATGCCCCAGAGGGGTGTGGCCCAACGATCAAACACTTGCATGTAAGGCCCCAAGAAAGTCATGAGATTAGGGGCGAGCGACCAGACCGCAGTCCCGCCCTTCCGATTCGGATTCTGATCACTGCGTCCGAGTCTCGTCCAGGCTCCAGTCGTATTAAACGAGCCTGGAATGGGGTTCACCAATGATGCTTGGTAAAATTATGTTTACGGCTCGCATTGAAACCTTGGGTTCGCCTGTAGCGCAGACGTTGCGACGTTCTGAGCGGCGCTTAGGCAAATGTCGAAGTGCCTTATCAATTGGTCGTTACTGACGCCTCCAATCGAGATTCAATTCCCACCTCTGTTTCGTGCAATTGGAGACCGGGATTGGAGCATGCCAGTTTCAGCACTCGTGGTCGGAGCCAGCGGTATTGTTGGTAACAGTCTTTCTAATCATCTCGTTCAAAGAGGTTGGCACGTGCATGGATTGGCGCGGCGGCCGCCGTCTGACATCGAAGGTGTAACTCCGGTCGTCGCGGACCTGCTGGATCCCGCATCTGTTCGCTCTGCCTTGCAGAGCCTGCGTCCCGAATACGTCTTCATCACCACCTGGCTACGGCAGAAGACGGAGATAGAAAACATCAAGGTCAATCGCGCCATGGTGCGCAATCTACTTGATGTTTTGTCGCTATCAGCATCGGTCAAACACGTCTCCCTCGTAACAGGGCTCAAACACTATCTTGGTCCGTTCGATGCGTATGGCAAGGGGTTGCTGCCCTCCACGCCATTTCGCGAAGAGCAGCCGCGGCTCGATATTGAGAACTTTTACTATGCCCAGGAGGACGAATTATTTGCGGCGGCGGCCCGTGACGGCTTCGGCTGGAGCGTTCATCGACCGCACACGATCATCGGCTATGCGCTCGGCAACGCCATGAATATGGGCGTAACGCTCGCGATCTATGCGACGATTTGCCGGGAAAGCGGTCGGCCATTCGTGTTTCCGGGTTCCGCTGTACAATGGAACGGTCTTACCGATATGACCGATGCAAGGCTATTGGCTCGCCATCTGGAGTGGGCATCGACAACCGAGGTCGCACGGAATCAGGCCTTTAACGTCGTCAACGGCGACATCTTTCGCTGGAGCTGGATGTGGTCACGTCTGGCCGGCTGTTTCGGGTTACAACCCTCCCCATACCCGGAAGAGCCACGGCCATTGGAGCGTCAACTTGCCGATGCCGGGCCGCTGTGGGCCGAGATCGCGCGCAAGCACAATTTGGTGGAGACGGATGTCGCCGCGATCACCTCGGCATGGCACACCGATGCCGATCTTGGCCGTCCAATCGAAGTGGTCACCGACATGAGCAAGAGCCGAAAGCTTGGCTTCCTCGACTATCAGGCAACCGACGAGAGTTTCTTCGACCTGTTCGCTCGTCTTCGCGGGGCAAAGATCATCCCGTGACGCAAAGGGCAATGAGGTCTCGTTGGTCTCATCGACATCTCGTCCGAGCAGCACGCCGCCATTTTGCATCTATCGTGCCATAGCGCCGATCGTGTGCCTCACCTTGCCACTTGCCGCGTGCATCATCTGGCAGGCTCAGGACGTTTGCGTCGCCGGGCCTCGAACGCGGACCTTGCTGCCGTCGACCACATCAACAGCCGGGTTCAGAATGACTTGATCGCCCGCCTTCACGCCGCTGTTGATCTCGACCTCCTGCCCGAGATCGCGTACGACCGACACCTTGCGCAGATGCACCGCACCGTTCTCGACCACGGCGAGCTGCAACCCGCCCGCATTGAAGATGACGGCGTCCGCAGATACCGTGAAGCTCGGCGTCTTGCGCGGAATGTGCAATTCGATTGTGCAATAGATTCCCGGCGTCAGCACGCCATCTGGATTCGGAATGTCGATTTCGGTCAGCAGGGTACGAGACCCCGGCTGCAGCGCGTCGGCGATCCGGGTCACCTTCCCTGGAAAGGTGCGATCCGGAATTTCGGGCACGTGCACCACGGCATCGATTCCCGGCTTCAGGCCAAACGCCTCATCCTGCGGGACGAAGACCTGGGTCCGGATCACGTTGCCCTGCATGATCGTGAACATGAAGGTGCCGGTGGTCGCATCGGCCTGAACCAAGCTGCCGATATCTATGTTGCGCTGGGTGATGACGCCATCGAAGGGGGCCACTACCCGTTGGTAGAGTTTTTGCTGATGCAATACCTGCAGCTGGGCATCTTCCGCCACAACGTTGGCCTGCGCGACCGAGACCGCCGCTTCCTGCGCCTTCAGGGTCTGGACATCGATCGTGCCTTGCTGAGCGGTCACCCAGCCCTCCTTCACCAGCGGTCCGTCGCGATCCCACGTGACCTTGGCGAGTTCGCGGTTCGCCTGAGCCTGCTGCAGCGCCGCCTTGAGCTGGCCGAGCGTCGCCTCAGCCTGTGCGATCTGATGATCCAGTTCCGGCGCCACAATCTCGGCCAGCAACTGTCCCGCTTTCACGCGGTCGCCGATATCGACTTCGCGCTTGTCGATGTAGCCGCTAGCGCGCGCAAAGATATTGGCGGCCGAGAACGCTGAGGTTGTGGCAGGCAGAGAAACGATCTCCGTACCGGAGCTCGGTCGAACCGCCGCGACGCGAACCTGTGGGACGAGGTCCCGGCTCTGCTCCGCCGTAGCGATCACCTGACGTTGCTGCTCATAATGGCTCCATGCTCCGGAGACGAGGGCCGTTGCCAACGCGAGAGCGGCCCCGAGGATCGAGAGCCGACCGACCCATCGCCTGCTACCGACGCCAAGCTGTTCAGATTTCTTCGCCCTATCGGCCGAAGTGTCCAGCTCAGAGTTCAAAATCGGATCGGAATTCATTCCAGCACCTCCTCGAATACCCCGTGATGCTGCTTGCCGTCGTTACCCTTGCGCAGCATGGCGTAGAGATAGGGCACCACCAGCAGCGTCGTCGGAGTGGCAAACACCAGTCCGCCGATGACCGCCCGTGCCAATGCTGCGTTCTGTTCCTCTCCCGGCGCCCCGATCGCCATCGGGATCATGCCGACGATCATTGCGGCAGCGGTCATCAGGACCGGCCGAATTCGGGTGTGCCCGGCCTCGATGGCGGCCTGGAACGCCGTCTTGCCTGCGAGCTGCTGTTCGCGGGCGAAAGTCACCAGCAGAATCGAATTCGCTGACGCAACGCCGACTGCCATGATCGCTCCCATCAGGGAAGGCACATTCAGCGTCGTGCCGGTGACGAAAAGCATCGTGAGAATGCCGCACAGCGTCGCCGGCAGGGCCAGGATGACAACGAACGGATCGCCAAAATTCTGGTAGTTCACCACCATCAGCAAGTACACGAACACCGCGGCGAACAGCAATCCGATGCCGAGGTCAACAAACGCATCATTCATGCTCTGGATCTGGCCGATCACCTGGATCGAGTTTCCGGGTTTGAGCTGCTTCTGCAGATCCTTCACAATGCCGCTGATCTGACCGGCGACACTGCCGAGATCGCGGTCCTGTACGCTCGCATAGACCTCATAGACCGGCTGAATATTGGCCTGATTGGCGTTGGTCGGCACGCTGCCGCGCCGGAACGTCGCGACGTTGCTGAGCAGTCCGGGTACCGGGACGTCACTCAAAGACGTGGAGATCACGCTCGAGACCGGCGTGTTGCGGAGGTCGTTGATCGAGCTGATTTTGTTCTCGGGCGTCTGCACCGCGAAATAATACGGAATACCCGATTTGGGGTCGGTCCAGAAATTGGGTGTCACCTGTTCCGAGGAGCTCAGGCTGACATTGACGTTGGTAGCAATGGTGTCCGCATTGAGTCCGAGCTGGGCGGCACGCGCGCGATCGATATCGGCATAGAACGCCGGCGCATCGACCTCCTGTTGCAGATGCGCATCGGCGATGCCCGGTATCGCTGCAATCCGCCGGCGCAGCTCCTTGGCTACGCGCAAATTGGTTTCCTTGTCGTAGCCAACCGTGCGGACGTCGATCTGCGCCGGCAGGCCAAAATTGAGGATTTGAGTGACAATGTCAGCCGCCTGAAAATAGAACGTGCTTTCCGGGAATGCAGCGGGCAGTGCCGCCCTCAGCTTGCGCACATATTCGTTGGTCGGCCGGTGACCTTCCTTCAGCGACACCAGGATGACGCCGTCATTGACACCGATGGTCGAGCCGTCAGCGAACGCCAGATTGTACGCCCGCGCCGGCAATCCGATATTATCCACGATCAGTTCGCGCTCGCTCTCGGGAATGATTTCGCGGATTTTGTCCTCCACTTGCTGGAAAATCTTCTCTGTGGCCTCAATCCTCGTTCCCGCAGGCGCGCGGACATGAAGCTGGATCTGCCCGCCGTCGATCGCAGGAAAGAAGTCTCGGCCGACGAACGGAAACGTCACGGCCCCGAGCGCCAGCAACAACAACATGAACATTGGAATGATGAATCGATGCTCGATCAGCCTGGCGAGCGAGTGAGAATAGGCGTGGCGCATCGTTTCGAAGCGACGCTCGAATTCCGCATGGAAGCGTTGGAAGAGGCCGCTGGCTGGTCCTGCGGCCGGCCCATGATTTTCGCCCTTGAGCAGCAATCCGATCACGATGGGCGTCAGGGTTCGCGACAGCCCATACGAGGCCAACATCGCGAACACCACCGCAAGTCCAAGTGGCGTAAATAGAAATTTTGCAGGTCCTTCGAGGAACACAACTGAGGTGAAGACGCAACTGATGGCGAGGGTCGACACCAGTGTGGGGATCGCGATGCCGGCGGCACCGTGCAGCGTCGCCTGCGGCAGGGGCATTCGTTCCTCTGCAAGCAGGCGGTGGGTGTTTTCGATTGTGACCGTCGAATCGTCCACCAAAATGCCGACCGCAAGCGCCAGGCCGCCGAGCGTCATCGTGTTCAGGGTCTCGCCAAGGAAGTACAGCACAACGAGGGAGGCGAGGATCGACAGCGGAATCGAGATCATCACCACCAGAGTAGAACGCCACGATCCCAGGAACAGCAGTATCATGAGTGCCGTGAGGGCGGCCGCGATCGCGCCCTCGCGCAGCACGCCGGCCACCGACTGTTTGACGAAGATTGACTGATCGAACAGCTCATTGATCTGCATGCCCGGAGGTGCCGCTGCGCGTGCAGTCTTAAGGGCCTCATGAACGGCGTTGACGACGCTCAGCGTTGAGGCGTTACCGTTCTTGATTATGCTGAGCAGCACGGAGCGCCTGCCGTTCTGCCGCACCACGTTCTGCTGCACCAGCCAGCCATCGTGAACCTGGCCAACGTCCTTCACGAAGATTGTTGCGCCATTGACCACCTTAACCGGAATGTTGTTGAGGTCGTCAATGGAGGCCGGCGTGGCGTTGGTACGGACGGCATACTGCGTGTGTCCGAACTTCGCTGTGCCCGCGGGCAACGTAAGGTTCTGGGCATTGACGGCGTTCACCACGTCAAGCGGCGTAAGTCCTTTGGCGAGCAATTTCGATGGATCCAGATCGACCATGATCTGGCGGTATTTTCCGCCTGCCGGTGTGGGGAGCGTGATGCCAGGGATCGGCGCCAGCTGCTGGCGGATCCGGTAGATGCCGTAGTCGTAGAGTTGTTGTTCGCTAAGGGTATCGGAACTTAGGCTGATCTGGAGTACGGGCACGCTGGATGCATTGAACTGCACCACCAGCGGAGCCTGGATGCCCGGCGGCAACAGCGCACGGATGGCATTGGTCCCTGCGACGATCTGCGATATCGCGAGGTCGAGATTGACGTCCGGCTGGAAATAGATCTTCTGCACCGATAGGCCGGCCATCGTCTGCGCTTCGATGTTCCTGATGCCGCTGACATTCGAGCTAATGGCGTACTGGCTGTAGGTCGTGACGCGCTGTTCCATCTCCGGCGTGCTGAGGCCCGTATAGCTCCAGACAACCGTCACAACGGGGATGTTGATTTCCGGAAAGATGTCCGTCGGCATCTTGATGGATGCGACAACGCCAAGAAATAACACCAAGGCGGCGACTACGTAGAAGGTGTGTGGAAATCTCAGAGCAAAGCGAACAATGCCCATCAGCTCGATTCCTGACGCGTGGGCTGGCGCAAACAAATCCGATTGTGGCGACCTCAACGGGGTCTAGACCGCGACACCCGACGCCACCGAATGCGGCGATCCCTAACGGACAGCGAAGCGCATCACATCGACGACCCGATGCGGAATCGGACTATCGCCTGACGAGCCGACGCAGCATTGCCGTAGACTTGATGTGAGCCGGCAGGATCTGTTGCTGCCGCCATAGCCGTGGTCACGAGAGCGATATGGCTCGATTGAAGCGAGTGTACATGAGAACAGAACCATTCTTCACCTCATAAACGTGTCGTGCGCGTGATTGCTCACGAAACAAGCTTTTGCGTTTCTCACCGCAACCTTTTTGAAGCCGTTCTCGCAGGGAGAACCGTTCCTACATGGGGTCCCCCTCCATCGCACTCAACTAAATACCAATTTATGATTCCAAGAACGCACGAAAACCCAGAAAAGCGGGCGCTTGCGCCGGCACGATACCTCTCCTTCAATCAATGCTTGGTGACGCACGCTGCGAACAAGTTCACGGCTGCTTGAGTGGAGAGGTTTCATGGAATGCAGGAGCATTTCGCACTGCGTCGACTGGCGATCTCCACGCGCCCGCGCTTCAAAGCAGCCATATTCTCAGATGAGGGATGACGCGACGCGAGTTCGTTCGGTACATACCCTCGCTTTGGCTGGATACGTCTCCTCAACGGATGCACGCACGAAGCTGCGGCTGTTCGGCGTCGCCGCCACAGTCTGAGAAGCTTCGAGCGAAGTACGAGCTTGCAGCAGGATCGCAACCTAGCCCGATCAGCTACAAGGAATCGAAATCATCCATAGAGAGGCTCCAACCTCTCTTTTTTAAGGATTGATCTTCCGCGCGTCGCTGACGGCAATTTGAAGCAAGTTCTAGCGATCCGCTGGTTCTCCACCGTCCAATCCGGTGTAGCGCTGGTCCGCTCCTAACGCCGAGAACGGTCATCTCGGCGATCGCGACCGTGATCAGCTATGGGCCACTTGCAGGGCGGATCATGCTAGACCGCTCTTGGCCTCGAAGCGGTCCATCCGAACCGTTGGCGCTGCGCCAACCGAGGTGGCCCTAATCTTGCGCTCTCAGCTTGTCTTTCAACTGGTGGGCAGTCTTGAGAAGGCTATCTCAGGTCGATTTATCATTTACCCGGTCGGCAAATCGAAATGCCCTTTCGAGGTCCACAATTTCTCTTTTTCTTCTTCTGTCATCCTCGATTCCCTTCGAGGACCGACGCTGAGGAAGGAATACTTTTTCACCGCAGACGGCTCGGTTATGGAGCTTCGCTGAGCGCGGTCTTCAACTCTTTCAGAATCAGGTCCCGATAGGCAATGCGCTGCACCTGGGCATCGCGAAACGTCTTAAGCAGGCCCTCGGCTTTTGTAACGTCATGGCCATCGCGTCTCCGCGTGGTTTCGTCCTAGAAAATTCCGCGTCGTCCCGACTAGTTGGATGGCACAGGAGCGCAAATCTTAGGCTGTGCGCCCCCAGAAAGCACTCTCGGTGAACTGCGATCGGACAGCGCCCCTCGCGGCCGCCGGCCTATCGTCGTGAATCTAAAGCGCGGCCAAGAGGAACGCCCGGGTTCCTCTCTTGTTGGAAGCGGATGGGCTACAATCATCCGCTGATTTGGGAGGCATCGCGTTTCACGCAGCAATTGTTGTCGCGCTGTATCTGATCTGGGCTCCCTATTGAGCGCCGCGCAAGACTACAGAAAATAACCCTCGGGTGAAATGCGAAATGCGATCGGACAACGGCCCGCGCCGGCTGCTCGTATATTCCGCGAACAACATCGTCGTCGATGCAGATCCCTGGGGTGATGACGTGCGCCTGTCGGACCTCGAGCCCAAGTTTACCTGCAAGGTCTGCGGTCACCGCGGCGCCGATATCGGACCGGTCTTCGAACGCCCTCGCATGGGGACCGGATAGCCAAGGAACAACGTCACCGATGGCCCTCAAACGAAAAGTCCGGCGCGCGCTGGCCGGACTGTTTCGCGAGTATGAATTTCGGATGCCAAGCAATGTCCCCTTTTGACACAAGCCCCGAATGATTTCCAATTTTTCCCAGCCAAGTCTGATCCTGGTCAGACTTTCGCGTGGAACGACCGAAGGTTTCTTTGATTGTCGGGTTTGCCCGCCAATGGGCCCTCAAGGTGTGCGGCCTCGGTGCGTCCCCAGCCCCGAGCCGGGGCCCTTCGCTTCTATGCCTCTGCGTGTCGATCTCCGATCGCTTTGCTTGCCCGCACCTTATAGGAACGGAACGCTACTCGGTGCGTTCGGTGCAGGCGCCAGTCCCCACTCTGGCGCGATTGGGAAACGGCGGCCCTAGCGGACCCCTGGGAAGCTGGGGCCGTTTGCCTTGAACGGATCGCACGCTATTTCATTCAACGCGATGATCGTAGCTTGCTTGCCAGGCGTCGGCCGTGGCCATAAATCGCCAGAGGGATGAAGAGCGGCAACGCGGCGACAAATACAACCGTCAAAAAGACCCAACCGATGGCAGTTCGAAGCATGTCGTTCCCCGCGGCGGTTTCATCCTTGAATTGATTCGAAATGCCCAATTGGCGGCCATGGAAGCGGGACACGGTGGCAACGTCTGTCCGATAGCGGACATAGTGAAGAAGATCGTTTGACTGGATGGCCAGCAAGCCTTTCGAAGCGGGCGCTGGGCTCGGCCCGTAGCAACGCTCTCAGCTATAGCGATGTGGGTTTGTTCCATTAGGATTAGCTCGGACCGCGCTTGTTTCCGAACTGCGCTGAGCCTCGCGGAAATGTCGTGCCAGTCTTCCGGTTTCGGGTAAGCATGGAACAACGTCCTGAGCGCGATCTAAGACAGGCCCAAAATTCAATCCTGGTCTAGCGGAATCTGGGGCGCTCTAAGTTGGAGCCTTCAAGCCGGGGCGAGTTCAACAACTCGCTCGTGCGGGCGGCGGTTTCTGCCTGCCGGGCTCTGCGCAAAAGGTTATCGCGTCCAACTCCTGGAGGAGAGTTTTTAACTTCCTTTCGTAATCGCGCGATCTCATCCGAAAGGCGGTCGTCGAGGGGATGTTTGAAAACGCGTCCCTCTTGCTGCATGACGTCGCTCCTTCTTTGCCTGTTAGCCTTGGGCGGGAGCGCAACCGGCGATCTCATCACCGATGACTGCCGAGGACCGTGCGGTGACCAACGTCAACCTCCTACCCGGTGAAGTAGTTCCTCTTAGATCCGGCAATCGTAGCAAGACTGCCAAGAAGGCGCGGCGCTAATTTCGCCCGATGTCATGTCGGCTTTGGGCCAATAAGAGACATACTCCTTGAAGTTTCCGCTCAATTTGGTCTCTACTTACAGGACCCTTGGGGGACTACATGTCGGCGCAGCAATATTCCCGTCGTAAGGCTGTTTCATCGCTGGCTGCTACAGTCGCCTGTGCGTTGGGCGGCCCCATCCCCGCAACCGCGGAACCAGTTTCCCCCCGCGAGACGCAAGACTGCGCCGGTCCGATTTTCTCCACAACAGGTCCAAACGCCGAGCTTTACGGCGCAAAAGATGGCTATCCTCTTCCCGACATTACGGAGGCGCGGAGGCAAGGCGACCCTTGGGAGCCAAGATACCGTGTCGGCGCATTCACCCATATCGATCGTATCTATCCAACACGGCTCATCGAGCGAGCTGTGACGCCTTGGAAGTTCAAATGCTCAAGGGCAGAAGTTTACTACAATTTTCAGGGAAGCAAGTTTTCGCCCCTCGACTACATGTCGCGCAATCCGGTCACTGGCCTACTGATCGCCAAGGACGACCAGATTATCTTCGAGCGCTATCAGTACGCGCGAACTGATCAAGATCGGTTCGTATCCCAGTCGATGGTCAAGTCAATAACCGGACTGTTGATCGGGATCGCCATCTCCGAGGGTGCGATTAAGTCGGTCGATGATATCCCCGAAACTTATGTGCCGGGCTTTATGGGCACCGAGTACGGCAGGACGCCAATCCGCGATCTGCTGCACATGTCCTCAGGCGTCGATTTCGGTGAAACGAGAGACGGAGGACGCGACCTCAATCGCCTGTGGAACGGCATGGGGATCGCGTTCCCGGAATGGAAGATGGGCACGGTTAAGAGCATCGTGCAATTCAATCAGCGGGTCGCCCCATCGGGAACGAGATTTTACTACGCCAGCATAGAAGCCGACGTGCTCGGCATGGTGCTTCAGAGTGCTGTCAACAAGTCAGCGTCCGACTATCTGCGCGAGAAAGTATGGGAGCCGATCGGCGCGGAAGCGGATGCTAATTGGTTGATAGACGCAGAAGGATTTGAACTGGGGCACTTCGGCTTCAATGCCGTTCTGCGCGATTACGCCCGGCTTGGGCGTTTGCTGGCGCATGATGGCGCATGGGATGGCAAGCAGATCGTTCCGGCGCAATGGATGATCGATGCAACAACCGTTCGAGCTTCGGATGGCTATCTGCTACCGGGCGCGGCGACGAAAAGATTTGGCTACGGTTATCTCTTGTGGCTGTTTCCCGGTGAGAGGCGACAGTTCGCGTTGTTAGGATACAAGGGCCAGTATATTTGCGTTGATCCGACCTCAAAGGTTGTCATGGTGCACACTGCAATTGAGGACCCGGTACATCGAGACGAGCCATGGGTCCTATGGTCGGCACTGGTCGATCAGCTACGCTAACAATAGCTCGGGACAAACTCGACAGATCGACCGCTTCGGGTCAAAACGCGAAGAACTCAACGTGAGCAAATCTCGGCCGCTGTACCCCCGCTAAGCGGACCTCAGCGAGACGTGTCTGCACTTCGCCGATGGGCCAGGAACGGACATCGGCCAAAGCCTGTGCGATGTCAGTTTCGGGCTAGAAGCTCGCGTTGTTCGCTGACGCCCAACATTCATTCTGCGGGCATGAGCGCGGGAGCGCCCTTGTCCTTGATCAAGACCACCAGGAATTTCGCCGGCTGGGTGGCGCTTGCGTTCCGGTCAACGACATGAACATCGTCGGGGCCTTCATAAAAGCTTTGGCCTGCTGTCAGTGTGACCGGTTGTCCCCCCTTCAGCTGCATCACAACGGAGCCCTCCAGCACGTAAACAAACGCATGTGCATTGTGCCGGTGGATCGCGCTCGATCCGCCGGGCGCATGCTCCACTGTGATCATCAGGGCTTCCTTACCGGGACTTTCCTTCAGGTCTTTTGACATGAGCGGCGTGACCTTGGCCTGCTCGGCCATCGCCGGGCCGATCATGAGCCATAGCAGAATCATCGCAACGTGTTTGGTTGTCATAGTGGTCTCTTTCGTTCGTTGGCTGGACCAGCGCGTGCGAGCGGTTTGATTCCCCGGGCATACTTCTGATGCGCGATCAGGCTGCTGCCCGTGAGCGGCGGAGCCATTCGTCGAGACCGATGCGGCCGAGACGCGCTTCGCCCAATGGCACGAGCGAGCGCTCTTCGACACGGCCGCCCCCGTATCGGGCCTCGGGATCGCTCACGACCTCGCGCGGGTCGCCAACCGCCTTCAGATAGCGGGCGATGATTACATTGAGCGGCGCTCGTTCCGGGCCCGCGATCTCCACGATACCGTTGCGCGGCGGCGCGAGCGCCACATCGGCAACGTTGGCAGCAACGTCATCCGACGCGATGGGCTGGAACAGGATGGGCGGGAGCCTGACTATGTTTCCATCCGCACTTGAATCGGCGATGCCGCGAACGAATTCCAGGAACTGAGTCGCGCGAACGATGGTGTACGGGATGCCGGAGGTCTTGATCAGTTTCTCCTGGGCGACCTTGGCGCGGAAATAGCCATTCTCTGTCCGGTCGATTGCAACGATGGATAGCGCAACATGGTGCTGGACGCCCGCTGCGGCCTCCGCCGCGAGCAGGTTGCGCCCGGAGGTCTCGAAGAATTCCAGCACCGCTTTGTCTTCGAACGAGGGCGAATTGGCGAGGTCGATCACCACCTGCGTGCCTGCCATGGCCTCTTTAAGGCCCTCGCCGGTGATGGTATTGACGCCGCTCTTTGGCGAGGCGGCGACGACCTCGTGGCCGCCCTGGCGCAGAATGGCAACGGTCTTGGACCCGATCAGGCCCGTGCCGCCGATGATGACGATCTTCATGGTTGCCCCTCCCTTGTCGATGACTGGATGTCCTCGATAGGTACCTTGATGATCTAGCGGATCGGAGCTCCGGCTGCGCCAGAGCGATTGCCGTACTTGTAGAGCGATTGCTGCCATTTCCGGTCGGCTCCGTCGCGGCCCGGATCGAGAGTGACCTCGTGCAGATCCCATCTGGTTCGGTTACGGCGTGATCCCCTAGTTTTGTATGGCCGAGAGCCCAAGGGACTCACTCCGCTAGCCCCGCCTTGCGTAGCCCGGTTACGAATATGGCGAGATGCTCCGGTCGTCGGATCGGAATCCAGCCTTGCAGACCGGAGATACGAAACCCGGAATTCAGCTTCTGCAAATGTTCGATCGCCGTCCGTGCCTGCTCCGTTCGACCAG
>Ga0081540_1001250_pt1 | contig 22199 bp, 17 predicted proteins | sample TabmetS2T1R1_FD_71024 | JGI IMG/M metagenome (GOLD analysis project Ga0081540, IMG submission 71024) | Tabebuia heterophylla rhizosphere microbial communities from the University of Puerto Rico - S2T1R1 | ecosystem: Host-associated > Plants > Roots > Rhizosphere ... | reverse complement strand
AAGAGGGCGTCGCCGATCGCGGCGCCGCCCTCGCTGCCGGGCAGGAAGGCCATGAGGCTGGCAGACGCCTCGTCGAGCTGCTTGTTCATGACCAGCGGCCGGCCGGCGACGACCACCACGATGACCGGCTTGCCCGTCGCGGCGAGGTCGTCGATGAGCCTGGCCTGCGCGAGCGGCAGCTCGGGTGTGGCGTCGTCGCCCTGGCCCTCCGCGTACGGGCTCTCGCCGACCGCGACGACGATGGCGTCCACGCCCTTGGCCGCCGCGACCGCGTCGGCCCGGTCGGCGGCGACCGTGGCGTTGTCGGGGTCGTTGAGCGGGTCTGGCGGCTGGGGGAGGTTCGGGTCGGTCGTCCCGTCGGGCGCGGTGCGGTTGGTCGTGTCGGCCACCGGCGCACCCTGCTTCCAGATCACCTGGGTGTGCGAGCCGGCCGCCTTCTCGACGCCCTCGCGCACGGTGGTCACCTCGGGGATGGGGATGTCGGGCGGCAGGTTGAACGCGCCCTGCCATGCGACCGACCAACCGCCGAGCTGGTTGGTCGGGCTGTCCGAGGAGGGTCCGGTGACCAGCACCTTGTGGACCTTGCGCGACAGCGGCAGCGCGCCCTTGTTGCCGAGGAGCACGAGGCTCTCGCCGGCGGCCTTGCGCGCGAGCGTGCGGTTGGCCGGGTTCTCGACCGCGGCGTTGGCCTTGCTCGCGTCGACGTAGGGATGCTCGAAGAGCCCGAGGCGGAACTTCAGCGTGAGGATCCGCGCCACCGACTCGTCGATGCGCGCCTCGCTGACCTTGCCGTCCTTGACCGCCTTGAGCAGGTTGGGGACGAACCCGTTCTCCGGGCTGCCGGCGTCGAGCGGGATCATCGACATGTCCAGGCCGGCGTTGACCGCCATGGCGATCGCGTCCTCCATGTTGGACGCGACGTGGTACTTGGTGATGAGGTTCTCGACGTCCTGCCAGTCGGAGATCACCACGCCCTTGAAGTGCAGCTGGCCGCGCAGGACGTCGGTGAGCAGGTGGTGGGAGGCGTGCACGGGCTCGCCGTTGACCGACCCGCTGTTGACCATGACCGTGGCCACGCCGGAGTCGATGCCCGCCTCGAACGACGGCAGGTGGATCGTCTGCAGCTCCTGGTCGGAGATCGTGGCGTTCGTGCGGTCGAAGCCGCTGTCGGGCGCCGAGTAGCCGACGAAGTGCTTGGCGGTCGCGGCCACCGAGCCGGAGCTCGCGAGGTCGCGGCCCTGCAGGCCGCGGATGGTGGCCGAGCCGAGAGCGGCGTTGAGGACCGGGTCCTCGCTGAAGGGCTCGTACGAGCGGCCCCAGCGCAGGTCGCGCTCGGTGTCGAGCACCGGCGCGAAGTCCCAGGTGACGCCGGTCGCGCGCACGGCGCGCGCGGTGCTCCGGCCCAGGCGCGTGGCGAGCGCCGGGTCGAACGTCGCGCCGAGGCCGACCTCGTGGGGGACCATCGTGGCGTCGAAGAGGTTGTTGTGGCCGTGGACGGCGTCGGCGCCATAGACGATCGGGATGTGCAGGCGGCTGTGGTCCAGGGCGAACTTCTGGATCGTGTTGATCTCGTCGGCCCAGGCCTTGCCGTCGTCGCCGACGGGCGGCCAGGCGCCGCCGCCGGAGAGGATCGAGCCGATCTGGTTGACGTTGAGGACGTCGTCGAGGAGCGCGGGGTTCAGCGGGCCGCGGTCCCAGGGCGTGTCCGGCGAGCCCTGGAGGACCTCGACGTTGATCTGGCCCATCTGGCCGACCTTCTCGTTGAGGTTCATGCGGCCGAGGAGGTCGCTGACCCGCTGATCGACGGGCAGCGTGGCGTCGAGGTAGGAGGGCGGCGACTGGGCTTGCGCCGTTGGCGCGGCGGACCGCGTCGCGCCTAGGATGAACGCCAGCGTCGCGAGGACGGCCAGCAGGACGACCCCTCCACGCCGGATCGCAGCCGAACTCGTGCTCATGCCTTCCTCCTCCTGCCAGGGGAACGAAACGACCGCCGTGTATCTACCCCGAATGTCGCAACTCACTCCAACGCGGATGATGTTCAGGTCCTGAACATGGCCGAGGCGCGATCAGCGGGCGATACGGCGGGCCGAGCGGCGAGTGGCGCGGGCGGGGCCAACCCGGCCGGCGTGCGCGCCGGCAACCGCGACTGCATCCTCGACCTGCTGCGGGCCGAGGGCCCGATGTCGCAAGCCGACCTGGCCCGCGCGAGCGGCCTGTCGCCGGCGACCGTGTCGAGCATCGCGCGCGAGCTGCGCGAGGACGGATGGCTCGAGCCCGACCACGGCGACGCGCCCGCGCGGGGGCGGCCGCTGGCCCTCAGCCGCTCTGCCGGCGTCGCCGTCGGCATCGACTTCGGCCACTCCCACGTCCGCGTCGCGGTTGCGGACCTCGCCCACACCGTCCTCGCGGAGGCCGAGACCGGGCTCGACGTCGACCACGAGGCCCACGAGGGCGTCGCGCTGGCCGGCCGCCTGGTCCGCACGCTGCTCGACGAGGTCGGCGTCGGCGCGGATCGCGTGACCGGCGTCGGGATGGGGCTGCCCGGCCCGCTGCGCCACGAGACGGGCGAGGTCGGCGACTCGTCGATCCTGCCCGGCTGGATCGGCTCGCGGCCCGAGGAGCTCATGGAGGCCGAGCTCGGGCTGCCGGTGCGCGTCGAGAACGACGCCAACCTCGGCGCGCTGGCCGAGATCGTGTGGGGCGCCGGGCGCGGCAGCAGCGACCTCGTCTACGTGAAGGTGGCGACCGGCGTGGGCGCCGGGCTGGTCCTCAACGGCCGCCTCTACCACGGCTCGTCGGGCACCGCCGGCGAGATCGGGCACGTGACCATCCACGAGTCCGGGCCGGTGTGCCGGTGCGGCAACCGCGGCTGCCTGGAGGCCTTCGCGGGCGCCGAGGCGGTCCTCGACCCGCTGCGCCGCCGCCACGGCGAGCGCCTGACGCTGCGCCAGGTGGTCGTGCAGGCCCAGGCCGGCGACGTCGGCTGCGCGCGCGTGATCGGCGACGCCGGGCGGGCGCTCGGCCTGGCGGTGGCCGGCGCCTGCAACCTGCTGGCGCCCGAGCGCGTGCTCGTCGGCGGCGAGCTCGCGCAGGCGGGCGAGCTGCTGCTCGACCCGCTGCGCGAGGCACTGGCGCGCTCGGCGATCGCCGCGACCCGCGACGTCCCGGTGCTCGCAGGGGTGCTCGGCGAGCGCGCCGAGGTGCTCGGCGCCGTCGCGCTGGTTCTGCGGGAGTCCCAGCGCTTCGTCGCCGAGCCCGCGGCGGCCGCGGCGGGCTGAGCCGGGGCTACCCCAGCCCGCGGGCGGCGTTCTCGGCCGCGATCGGCGGCACGAGGCCGGCGACGAGGTAGCTGACCCCGTTGCGCTCGAAGGCGACCGCCGTCCCGAGCGCGGTGGCGAGCTCCTTGCCGGTACGCCCGTCGATGTTGACCTCGGGGAGGTTGAGGTCGCTGAGGCTGCTGCCGTGCCGCTTGTCGGTCGTTCGATACTGGAAGACCGCGATCGTGCCCAGCCCGTCGCCGTAGACGCTGACCGCGCCCTTGGCGCCGGCGAGGTCGACGAGCGCGACCTGCTTGCGCGACAGGCCGGCGAGCTGCGCCGGGGCGGCGAGCGTGAAGTCGAGCCGGCGCTGCACCGCGGCGACGCCGCTGACGTTGGTCATATGGGTGTCGGCGCCCAGCTGGTCGGGGTTGACGTTCATCGTCTTGGCGTCGGGGTGCGGGGTGGCGGCGAGGTCGGAATCCTCGACCGGCCCGAAGCTGACCTTCGTGGCGGCGATCTCGACCACCGGGTCCGAGCTGCCCTGCGCGTAGACGGCGGCGCGCAGCGGCACGCCGCGCTCGGCGTCCCAGGCGAGCTCGGCGGCGCCGAGAAGGCCGCCGTCGTCCTTGGGCGAGATGCGCACGGTGTAGGTCGGGCGGCCGGCGGTGGTCGTCGGCTTGGCGCCGGAGATGTTCCAGAAGCGCAACAGCGCGCCGAGGCCCTGCTGCAGGTCGCCGAAGGGCAGGCGGCTGCCGCCGCCCGCGGGGCTCGCGGCCGCGCCGGACACGGGGATCGTGTAGGTGGTGTTCGAGGCCTGGTCGTAGAGCGAGGCGCGCTTGCCGTCGTAGACGAGCTGGATGTCGCCCGCGGTCGTATGCAGATCCAGGCGCACGCGGTGGTCGGCGCTGAGCCACAGCCGGCCGTCGCCGCTCGCCGCCAGCGGCGACGAGGCGCCCTTGGGCAGCGAGCCGGCGGGCAGGAGGTTGTTGGTGAGCCGGATGCGCGCGGTGACGCCCTCGAACTTCGGGGCCTGCATCGCGGTGAGGACCGCCTGGGCAAGCGGCCGGTCGGGTGGCTTGGGGCCGCTGCCGGATCCGTCGAGGGCGGCCTGCGCGATCCCGCCGCCTGCAGCGAGGACGGCCACCGTCGCGACGATCGCGTAGATGCGGTTTCGGGGGGTACTCGGCAATCTCATGTCGCCGTTGTACGGGCGGTCCTTGAGAGATCCGTGAGGCGGGGGAGGTCGATCGTGAAGCGCGGCCCGTCGACCTCGACGCGGCCGCCGTGGCGCTCGGCGATGGCCTTGACGATCGCCAGCCCGAGGCCGGATCCGTCGCTGCGGGCGTCCGGGCTGCGCCAGAAGCGCTCGAAGGCGTGGGCGGCATCGTCGCCATCCAGGCCGGCGCCCTCGTCGGCGACGGTGACGGCGGCGCGGCCGTCGTCGGCGTGGACGGTGATGGTGATGCGGCCTGCGTCCGGGCCGTGCTTGCGCGCGTTGTGGACGAGGTTGCCGACCGCGCGCGCGAGCGCGGCTCGCTCTCCGGCGACGACGGCGCTGCCGCGGCCGCCCTGGACGATGGTGTTGTTGCCGGGATCGGTCTCAGCTGCCTCGACTGCGACGTCGACGAGGTCGACCGGCTCGCCGTCGCGCGCAGGGGCGGCGGCGTCCTCGCGCGCGAGGGCGAGGAGGTCGTCGAGCAGGACGTTCAGCCGTGCGACGTCGGCCTGGATGTCGGCCAGCACGGCGTCGTCGGCGCCGTGGCGGACCACGTAGGCGACGTTGCCGCGCAGTGCGGTCAGCGGCGTGCGCAGCTCGTGCGAGGCGTCGCCGACGAAGCGCCGCTCGGCCTCGCGGGCGCGCTCGAGCGAGGCGAGCATGGCGTTGAGGGTCTCGGCGAGGGCGCCGACCTCGTCGCGCTGGCTGGGGGCGGACAGTCGCTGCGAGGCGTCGCCGGTGCGCTCGATTGCTCGGGCGCCGGACGAGAGGCGGGCAAGCGGCCGCAGCGCGCGCCGGGCCAGCAGCGTGGCGAGCAGCGCGGCGAGGATCGCGGCCGCGATGGCGGCGATCACCACGAACGCGCGCGTGGTGTCGAGGGTGTGGCGGCTCTCGGCCGTGGTGCCGGCGACGATGACCGCGCCGGCCGCGGCCGCGCCGCGGCCGAGCTCGCCCAGTGGGGCGGCGTAGACGCGGATCGGGTCCGTGCCCAGCGAGTCGTTGCCGTAGGCCGCGCGGCGGTCGCGCAGCGCGCTGCGCAGAGCCGCGTCCTGGGGGAGGACGCGGCCGCCAAGGCCGCCCGACCGCGCCACGATCCTGCCATGGCGGTCGACGACCTGCACGAGCAGCGCGCTGCCGCCGAGGCGCCCTTCCAGTGCGCCGGGCTGGGTGAGCAGCGCGGGCGTCGACGCGGACAGACGCGCCACCTCGACCGCCCGCTCCTGCAGGTCGCGGTCGAGCGAGCCCTGCAGCTGGTCGTCGAGCCGCGTGACGACCGCGACGCCGAGCGCGACGACGGCGACGACGATCGCCGCGGCCGCAGCTGCCGCGACGCGGACGCGCAGCGTCTTCGGACGCGCGCGGGCCCAGGCGGCGCGCACCCGCGCGCCGGGCGCGACGCTGCGTGCCGCGGTCTCGTCGCTCGGCTGCGCCGCGCGAGGCGCCGCGGTCTCGTCGCTCGGCTGCGCCGCGCGAGGCGCCGCCGTCTCGTCGCTCGGCTGCGCCGCGCTCACGCTCCGCCGAGCCGGAAGCCGAGGCCCCGGACCGTCAGGATCAGCGGCGGCTCGCCGAGCTTGCGGCGCAGGTAGGCGACGTAGCGGTCGACGACGTTGAGGCTCGCCTCACCTTCGCCTCCCCAGACCTCCTCGAGGGCGAGCTCGCGCGTCACCACGCTGCGCTGGTTACGCAGCAGCAGCTCGAGCAGCTCGGCCTCGCGGCGCGTCAGCTCGAGGTCGCGTCCCGCGCGCACCGCGGTGCCGGTGTCGGGCTCGAGCAGCACGTCGGCATACGCGAGCTGCTCGGCGGGCGGGCGGTTGCGGCGCAGCAGCGCGCGCAGGCGCGCGGCCAGCTCGCGGGCCTCGAACGGCTTGACGAGGTAGTCGTCGGCGCCGGCGTCCAGGCCCGCCACGCGGTCCTCGAGCGCATCGCGGGCGGTGAGCAGCAGGATCGGCACCGGCAGGCCCTTGCCGCGCAACCGCCGGGTCACGGCGAGCCCGTCCATGCCCGGCATCGAGACGTCGAGGACGATCGCGTCCGGGACCGAGCGCTCGACGGCGGCCATGGCGGACCCGCCGTCGCCGACCGCGGCGACGTCGTAGCCCTCGGCGGTCAGCGTGCGCGCCAGCATGCGCCTGATCGACGCGTCGTCGTCGACGAGGAGGACCGCCACCGGGGACATCGGCCTTCGAGTCTAGGGAGCGCCTGCGCCCTGGGCGCCCGGCGCGGCGTCCAGGGCGCCGAGCAGCACGGGCAGCCCGCCCGCGACGTGCTCGCGCACCAGCTGCGAGGCGGTCAGGTGGTCGCGGCCCGAGAGCGCGTCGACGATCGCGTCGTGCTCGCGCGCGGCCTTGGCGACGTCTGCGGGATCGAGCTCGAGGTGGGTCTGCCAGCGGTACAGCGCGTCGCGGACCGGCCCCAGCGTGGCCAGCACCTGCTCGTCCTCGCAGCGCTCGACGAGGCGGCTGTGGAAGTCGTGATCGGCCACCGCGAGCGAGCCGGCGTCGTCGGCCGACCAGCGGAAGCGGTGGGCGGCCAGCCGCAGCTCGCCGATCCCCGCCGCGTCGAACGCCGGCGAGAGCCTGAGCGCCAGCGCCTCGAGGACGCCGGCGATCGCGTTGAGCTCGCGCCCCTCGCCCTCGTCGATCTCCATCTCGCCACCTCGTCCACCCGCCGTCACGCCCTCACACGGCATCAGCGTCGTCGTCCACATGGCCCGCAACCTAGGCCGGGTTCTTGAGAGTTCTCTGACACGGCACACGCTCACATGACCCGCGGGGCCGGCTGAACGTGACGTGGGCTCGGCCTCCACGGCATCGCGCACGCGGCTCCGACGCGAAGACAACGCTCACGCGGCCCGAGTCTCGTGCACGGGGGCTGCTCGGTTGCGCCCTGCGAAGTTGTCCGTCTGGCTGTGGCAGTTCGGGCACAGCACCGAGAGGTTCTCGCAGCTGCGGGACTAGGATTCGAACCTAGACTAACGACTCCAGAGGCCGCTGTGCTGCCGTTACACCATCCCGCAGAGTATTGGACGCTTACGGCTTAGGATGCTGATCCAGCACCAAGTCAGCGGCCGAGTATAGGCGACCGGCCCTCAGCCCTGGATCACCTCGACGTCGTCGCGCTGCGTGGCGAACGCGACCGGGATCGTCGCCGTGAACGTGCTCCCGCGGCCGAGCTCGCTGATCACGCCGACCTCGCCGCCGAGCAGCGTCGCCAGCCTCCTGCAGATCGGAAGGCCGAGGCCCGATCCGCGCAGCGCGGCCACCGGCCCCGTCTGCTCGAGCTGGACGAACTCGTCGAAGACGCGCGCCTGGTCGGACGTCGTCAGTCCCGGCCCGGTGTCGGCGACCGCGAAGCGCACGGCGCCCTCGAGCGCGACCGCCGACACGCGCACCTCGCCGCGCGCGGTGTACTTCAGCCCGTTGACCACGTAGTTGCGCAGGATCTGGTTGAGCTTGGCGCCGTCGGTGCGCATCGGCGGCACGCCGTTGAGCTCCTCGAAGACGATCGCCACGTCGGCTGATCGCGGCAGGTGCACGACGATGCCACGCAGCGCGCTGAACAGCTCGTCGACCGACACCTGCGACACGCGCACCACCTCCCGGCCCGAGGCAAGGCGCGCGAGGTCGAGGTGGTCGTTGACGAGGTCGAGCGCCTCGACGATCGCCGCGTCGATCATCCGCACGTCCTCGCGCAGGCGCTCGTCGAGGTCCTCGCCGCCGTCGCGCAGGATCGCCTCGGCCATCCCGCGCACCGCGTAAAGAGGCGTGCGCAGCTCGTGCGTCAGCGCGCGCAGGAAGCTCGCGCTCCCCGCCGCGCGCCCGTGCAGCTCGTCGGACTGATGACCGAGCTCGGAGAGCAGCGCGGTCACCGCGCGGTTGGTGTCGGTGAGGTCGCGGTTGAGCGCTGTGAGCTCGCGCTCGCGCTCGCGCAGCGTCGCCAGCGCGGTCATGAGCTCGGCGTTCTGCATCCGCAGCTCGTTGACCGTCGCCTGCGCCTCACCGGACTCGTGGCGCTGCAGGGAGCCGAGGACATGCGCGAGCTCCTCGAGGCCAGGCACCCATGCGTCGGCGGCGAGCTGGCTGCTCAGGCGGACGACCGCGGTCTCGCCGTCTCCGCTGGCCTCGACGCGGTCGACCAGCTGGCGCAGGCCGGCGAGATCGAGGCGGTCGCCGCTCTCGCCCGGCGCGTCGCCGGTGAGCGCCGTGTGGACGATCCCGCTGATCGCGACCACCGCCGACGGCGGGTCGTCGCCGATCGCGAGCTCGACCGAGCCCGCCGACCCGTGCCGGTGCGCCACCCGGGCGACCTCCCAGACCGCCGTCGCGAGGCGGCTCTGGGCCTCGGCGCCCAGCTGCAGGAGGCCCGCGAGATCCCGCGCCCGGCGGCGCGTCAGCAGCACGTCCTCCTGCGAAAGCAGGGGCAGTGTGATGACAGGCCCCCCCATCGAGGGCGAATCTATTCGATCAGAGAACCTGAACGCGCCAAGATCCTCATCCGATCGGAGGAGAGGCTCTCATCCGCATTTGCATCCGTTCCGGGGATGCCCGGCGCCCTGCGCGAGAGCATGCTTCGGCTCGCGCCGGCGGGGTCACATCGAGGGGGGCACCGCCGGCTTTCCTTACCTGTCCGCGAGCATGACGACGATCCCCACGGCGCTTGAGGCGTCCGCATCGACCTTCGCCCGGGGGGGCCGGAGAGAAGACCGGGGGCGTCGTCTGCTCGCGGAGGGTTCGGACGGGGCGGCCGCCGTCCTGGTCGTCGACGACAACGACTTCTTCCGCCACGGGATGGTGCGCGCCGTCGAGCGCGAGGCGGGGATGGAGCTGGTGGGCGAGGCCGACTCGGGCGAGGCGGCGCTCGCCGCCATCGAGCGGCTGCGGCCCGACCTCGTGCTGCTCGACTACCAGATGCCCGGGCTCGACGGCCTCGGGGTGCTCAGGCGGCTCGCCGAGGCCCAGCCGCGGCCCTCGTGCCGCATCGTCCTGGTCAGCGCGGCGCTCGATGACGAGGTCGAGCGCGCGGCACGCGCCTCGGGCGCGGTGGCCTGCATCGGCAAGGACACCCCTCGGACGCAGATCTGCGCGGAGGCGCTGCGCCTGGCACGCCAGTAGGGTTCGGCTGCGAGCAGCAGCCGTGGCCAGGCACGACCCGCAGCGCACGACGGTCCTCGTGGCCGACGATCATCCGCTCTATCGCGAGGCGGTGGTCCGGGCGGTCCGGTCGCGTCCCGAGTTCGAGCTGGTAGGTGAAGTCGGCGACGGCCGCCAGGCCCTCGACGCGATCCGCACCGACCAGCCCGATGTGGCGGTGCTCGACGTCGAGATGCCGTCGCTGCGCGGCATCGAGATCCTGGAGGCGCTGCGCCGCGACGGGGTCGCCACCCGGGTGATGCTGCTCAGCGCGCACCTCGAGAGCGACACGGTCTACGAGGCGGTCGCGGGCGGCGTGGCCGCGTACCTGTCAAAGGCCGCGCCCGGCGAGCGCATCTGCGACGCGATCGCCGCGGTCGCGCGCGGCGAGGTGGTGCTGCCCGCGGAGGTCCAGGCCGGCCTTGCGTCGGAGATCCGCCTGCGCTCCGAGCCCGGGCGTCCCGCGCTCAGCCCGCGCGAGCAGGAGGTGCTGGCGCTCATCGCCGAGGGCCTGACCGCGCCGGCGGTCGGCCGCGAGCTGCACCTGAGCACGGCGACGGTCAAGTCGCACCTCAAGACGCTCTACGAGAAGCTCGGCGTCTCCGACCGCGCGGCGGCGGTGGCCGAGGCGATGCGGCGCGGGCTGCTGGAGTAGGCCGCCTAGGCCGCGGCCTGCGCGGCCCAATCCGCGTACAGCGCCGCGTACGCGCCGCCGGCGGCGATGAGCTCGTCGTGCGTGCCCTGCTCGACGATCCGGCCCTGGTCGAGCACGATGATGCGTCCCGCCTGACGGATGGTCGACAGGCGGTGGGCGATGACGATCGCCGTGCGGCCCGCGAGCAGCCGGCGCAGGCCCGCCTCGATCCGGCCCTCGGTGTGCAGGTCGACGTTCGAGGTCGCCTCGTCGAGGACGAGGATGCGGGGATCGGCGATGAGCGCCCGCGCGAAGGCGACGAGCTGGCGCTGGCCGGCCGAGAGCTGCACGCCGCGCTCGCCGACCTCGGTGGCCGGCCCCTCGGGCAGCGCGGCGATGAACTCCCATGCGCCGACCGCGCGCGCGGCCGTCTGGATCTCCTCGTCGGTCGCGCCCGGCCGCCCGAAGGCGATGTTGTCGCCGATCGTGCCGCTGAACAGGAAGGCCTCCTGCGGGACGATGCCCATCTGCGAGCGCAGCGACCTCCCGGCCACCCGGCGCAGGTCGTGGCCGTCGACGAGCACGCGACCGTCCGTCGGGTCGTAGAAGCGGGCGACGAGCTTGGCGAAGGTCGACTTCCCCGCGCCCGTCGCGCCGACGAGCGCGACGGTCTGGCCTGGCGGCACCTTCAGCGACACGTCGTCGAGCGCGAGCTTGGTGCCTTCCTCGGTCCGGTAGCGGAACGACACGTGGTCGAACTCGATCTCGCCGCGGATGCGCGGCAGCTCGATCGCGTCCGGCGCGTCGGTGAGCTGGGGCTCCTCGTCGAGCAGCTCGAAGATCTTGTCGAGCGCCGCCATGCCGGACTGGTAGGTGGTGTAGACCTGGGAGAGCTGGCTGATCGGGTCGAAGAAGCCGTTGAGCGCGGCGATGAAGCCGACGAGGACGCCGATCTCGATGTCGCCGTTGATCGCCTGGCGCCCGCCGAAGATGAGGATGCCGACCGTGGCCACCGCGGAGATGAACTCGACGCCGGGGAAGTAGGCGGCGTTGAGGTTGACCGTGACCATGTTGGCGTCGCGGTTGACGTCGTTGAGGCGCTTGAACTCGCTGCGGTGGCGGGGCTCCTGGGCGAACGCGCGCACGATGCGGATCCCCGACAGCGTCTCCTGCAGGTAGATGGTGATCGAGCTGATCGTCTCGCGCGTGCGGCGGTAGGCGTCGGCGCTGGCGATGCGGAAGGCCAGCGACGCGACCGCCATCACCGGGAAGATGAGGAAGGTCAGCAGCGCCAGCCGGACGTCGAGGAAGAGCAGGATGACGATCGACCCGATGAGGGTCAGCGTCGCCTGGAAGAGCGTCACCACGGTGTCGGTGACGAGCGAGTCCAGTGCCTCGACGTCGTTGGTCATCCGCGAGATGAGCATCCCCGCGGGCCGGCGCTCGTAGAAGCCGACCGGCATCTCCTGCAGGTGGCGGAAGATCTGCAGGCGCAGGTCGGCGAGCGCGCGCTGGCCGACCCACCCGACGAGGTAGGTCTGCGCGTAGCCGGCGACCCAGACGACGAGCGCGCTGACGATGAACGCGACGACGACGAGGTCGAGCGTCGAGCGATCGCCCTTCAGGATGCCCGAGTCGATGGCGGTCTTGGCGAGCGGGGCGGGAGCGAGGGAGGCGGCGGTGCCGGCCACCAGCGCGATGGCCATGAGGATCACCCGCGAGCGGTACGGCGCGAGCAGCACGACGAGGCCACGCAGCTTGCGCCCGCGGCCGCGCGTGCCGCGCAGCCGGCGGCGCAGATCCTCGCGGCGCGTCGTCGCGCGCGCCACGTCGTCGCCGCTTCTGCTGACCCGCTGATCACTCACAGCCCGGCCACCTGCCGCTCGCGCTCCTTGCGGGTGAGGAAGACCTGGTCGGGCAGCCCCTTCTCGACGATCTCGCGGTACAGCTCGGACTGCTCGAGCAGCTCGTCGTGGTTTCCGGCGGCGATGACCTCGCCGTCCTCGAGCACGACGATCGTGTCGGCCAGCGAGATCGTCGACAGCCGGTGGGCGATGACGAACGTCGTGCGCCCCGCCATCACCTCGCGCAGGGCGGCCTTGATCTCCTGCTCGGTCGAGGCGTCGACCGAGGACGTCGCGTCGTCGAGGATGAGGATCCGCGGATCGGCCAGGAGCGCCCGCGCGATCGCCACGCGCTGGCGCTGCCCGCCGCTCAGCGTCAGGCCGCGCTCGCCCACGCGCGTCTCGTAGCCGTCCGGGAGACGCTCGATGAAGTCGTGGGCCTGCGCGCGCCGCGCCGCCAGCTCGATGTCCTCGCGCGTGGCGTCCGCGTGCGCGTAGGCGATGTTCTCCGCCACGGTGGCGCTGAAGAGGAACGGGTCGTCGTTGACGACCGCGATCTGGGCGCGCAGCGAGGCGACGTCGACGTCGCGCACGTCGGCGCCGTCGACCAGCACCGCCCCCTCGGTGACGTCGTAGAGGCGCGGGATGAGCTGGACGAGCGTGGTCTTTCCCGAGCCCGTCGCGCCGACGAGCGCGACCGTCGTCCCGGCCGGGATGTCGAGCGAGACGTCGTGCAGCGCGTCGCGCCGTGAGCCCTCGTAGCGCAGGGTCACGTCGCGCAGCTCGACGTGCCCGTAGCCCGCCGGCAGCGGGGGCGCGTCCGGCGCCGAGGTGACCGTGGGCGCGCGATCGAGGATCTGGTAGACGCGGGCGCCGGCGGCGGTGGCCCGCTGCGCCAGGCCCAGCGAGATGCCCAGGGTGCGCATCGGCGAGAGCAGCATGAGCAGGTAGGTGTAGAAGGCGCTGAACTCGCCGATCGTCAGGCGTCCGTCCATGACCTGGCGCCCGCCGTAGAAGAGGATCGCCGCCAGACCGAGCTGCGGCAGGAAGCCGATGAGCGGGTTGTAGTAGGCCTGCAGCCGCGTGGTCACCATCGCCTGGTCGAACACGCTGCCCACGCGCCCGCGGAAGCGCGCGAGCTGGCGGTCCTCGCGCGCGAACGACTTGACCACGCGCACGCCGCCGATGTTCTCCTCGACGTCGGCGGTGAGCTCGCCGATGCGCTGCTGGAGCTCCTGCAGCGCCGGTCGCGACCGCCGCCCGTACCGCGCGGCGACGAAGACGACGATCGGGACCGGGATCAGCGACACCGCCGCCAGCCCGGGCTGCACCGCGATCATCGCGCCGCCGGCGAGCAGGATCGTCAGCCCGGACTGCAGCATGTAGACCAGCCCGTAGCCGAGGAAGAAGCGCACGGACTGCAGGTCGACGGTGGCGCGCGACATGAGCTGGCCGGTCTGCTGGCGGTCGAAGAAGCCCAGCTCGAGCGACTGCAGATGCCGGTACATGGAGTTGCGCAGGTCGAGCTCGACCCCCAGCGAGACACGGCCGGCGACCAGCCGCCGCACGACGGTGAGCGCGAGCCGCAGCACGCCGGCGCCGAGCACCGCGAGGCCCAGGGCGGTGAGCCCCGCCTTGTCGCCGTCGCGCACCTGGTCGATCGCCCTGCCGCTGAGCCATGGGATGGCGACCGTCATGACCATCGCGACCGCCGCCAGCAGCGCCGAGACCGCAAGGCCGACGCGATAGGGCCGCAGCCAGCCCAGCAGTCTCACGAAGGTCGCCATCGGCGACCATGCTAGTTGACGACCTCAACGATTCCGCTCGGCCTTTCGGCCTAGGACCGCGACGCGAAGCCGCTGCACTCGACGACCGGCACGCGCGGGTACTTCGGGAACGTGGCGTCGGTGCGCGAGAGCTGGCACATCGAGAACATCGACCCGCGGCCGGTCCGCACGAGACGCTGGTGGCGGCAGTCGTCGCACAACCCGAAGGCGATCGCGGGCTTCGTCGTTTCGGCCGCCGACCGCGCCTCGACCTCGTTGGGGTTGTTCGCATAGCCGCGGTACAGGTACGACAGCGGCATCGCGATCGGGTGGTGCTGCATCTGCCACACGTGACAGAGCTCGTGGGTGACGAGGTCGTCGCTTGCCTCCTCGACCGGGCCGCGCAGGAGGATCAGGTCCCACATCGTGTAGCCGTCGAAGCGGCGCAACCACGGCAGGCGGAACAGCCATGGCACGCTGACGAGCCGCACGCGGCGCATCCGGACCGGCTCGGGGTACAGGGCGAGGGTGTCCAGGCGCGCCTTGGCGTGGGCGAGCTTGGCCCGCGATGCGGACCCGCCCGCCCTCACCCGCCCGAGGAGGCCTGCCGCTGGGACTTGAGGTCCTTCTGCAGCTGGGCGTCGGCGGACGCCGAATACGGCTTGAGGACGAGCAACCCGCCGTTGTTGAAGCCCTGGCCGTTGAGCGTGAAGAGCCACTGGTTCTGCGTTGCCTCGTGCACGAGCGGGGTGTCGGGCGCGCTCGTGACGTTGTCGACACTGGGCGCCTTGGGTGCCAGCGACGAGGTCAGCGGCCGCGCGAGCTCCCGGCTGACCTGGCTGCGCTGGAAGTACAGCGCGTGGGTGGGCAGCGCGCCCTTCACCGGCGGGGTGAGGACCACGACCTGCTTGACGTCCTTGAGGTAGCGGAAGGTGTACAGGGCGAGCTCGAACGCGGCGCGGCGCATCAGCAGCCCGCGCTCGGCCGATGGCTTGCCCTGGTCGATCGCGCACGTGGAGGTCAGCCCGCACAGCTGGTAGAGGACGCCCTTCTCGCTGTGGATCTGGATGCGGCCGCCCTCGGTGGCGCCGGTCTGCAGCGCGACGGTCAGCGGGATTCCCTGGAACGAGAGGTCGTTGGCGTCGATCTTGACCAGCTGCTGGCCGCTCTGCGTGTACTCCGGGGCGACATGCTCGGCGATCTGCGCGGCGCCGGTGACGCCGCCCGCCGTCGGCTTCCACGGCGACCAGGCCGGCTCGGGGGTCTTCGTCGACGGGCCGATGATGAGCACCGCGATCCCGACGATCGCCGCGATGCCGACGGCGACGAGCGCGCCGGTGAGGAACTGGAAGCGAGGGGCGAACGTCGAGCTGCGCTTGGCGGTCGCGACCGCGGGCGCCCCGGCGCCGACACGGCGCTCGGGAAGCAGGTCGCCGCCATCCTCGTCCACCGCGTCGGACTCGACGACCTCGACGTCGGGCGGCAGCACCGGCTCGTCGGAATCGGGCAGCAGGCCGTCGGGGTCGTGCTTGGGCTGCGTCCCCGCCGGGTCCCACGGGCGCTTCTCGGGCAGGGTGTCGCCTGAGTCGCTCATACCTTCGGCCAGATGTCCTCGTCGAGCACGTCGATCGCCGGCGGCACCGGGCCGACGGCGTCGAGCAGCTCGACCACCTCGTCGCCGTAGAGCTCCTTGCGCTGCACGAGCGCCTCGGCCACCCGCGCCACCGCCTCGCGGTTGACCCGCACGCAGCACACTGCGGTCAGGTACGCCTGGCCGAGGATCTGGGCCGCCGCCCTGCGCTTGGCCGGATCGCCGAGGACCGAGCCGATCGGGTCGCTGTCCATGGCGCTGCCGCTGCGAGCGCGGTTCATGATCTGCAGCCCGATCCGCTCGAAGCGCTCCATGAGCTCTGCCTCGACGTCGGCCAGGCGATCCTTCGGGACGCGGCCGCGCAGGTCCAGCGGCTCGGGGCCCATGCCGCTCATGCCGACCATCCGCGAGGCGCGCCACGTCGCGCTCTGGATGTCGCCGCCGACGCCCACGCCGTTCTCGCCGTAGAACACGTGCTCGGCGGCCATCGCGCCGAGCGTCCAGACGAGGCGGCCGACCTCCTCGTGGCGCCAGCTGGAGAAGCGCTCCTCCTTCTCGATCGCCTGGTGGTGGCCGAGCGAGCCGCCGCGCATCCGGATCGACAGGCGCGTGGAGAGGACGTCTCTCATGTAGACATGGCTGGCGACCGCATGGCCGGCCTCGTGGATGGCGACCGCGCGGGTCTCCTCCTCGATGTAGTTGACGCCGACCGCGGTGCCCGATTCGATCGTCGTCATCGCCTCGACGATGTCCTTGCGGTCGAACTCGGCGCGACCCTCGGAGTGCGCGTAGGTGAGGGCCATCGAGCACACCTGCTCGATCATCGCCGGGGAGTACCCGTTGGTCATCCGCGCCAGCTCGTCGCGGCGCTCGGGGCTGTCGAGGTCCTCCTCGTGGTCGACGCGCTCGAGGTAGAGGTCGAAGATGTCCTTGCGGTCGTCCTTGGTCGGCGTGCGGAACCAGATGTGGCGGCCCAGCCGGCCTGGGCGGATGAGCGCCGGGTCCAGCGCCTCGAGCGGGACGTTGGTCGCGCCGATGAAGTAGACCTGCTCGGGACGCGGCTTGGGCGGCTTGAGGCGCAGGCGCAGCTTGCCGATGCGCTGGGGCACGATGTAGGTCGCGTCGAGGAAGGTGTTGAAGCGGTTGGAGAGGTGCTTGCGCACGAACGGGGGTTCGTCGACGCCGTCCATCTGCACGAGCAGCTGGTTGAGGGCCAGCTGCCCGCCCGTGCCCCCCATCCCGGGGAACATCACGCCCTGGATGCGGTCGCGCATCCAGCCGTAGGGACCGGGCAGGCCCTGCGGGCCGTGCGGCTCGGCGCGCGAGGCGAAGAGACGGTCGCGCCACTGGCGGTTCTCGAGGACGAGATCGCCGGTCGCGGTCAGCGCTCCCCACGGCCCGTACATGGGCGGGTCATCGAGCGGGCTGTGCATCGGCTGGAAGCCGTAGCCGGCGCCCTGCAGGGCCTGGCGGCGCATGCCCACGGCGTCGATCTCGTCGATGAAGATCATGCACGTGTCGCCCCACTTCCGGGCCAGCTTGCGGGCCTTGCGGATGAGGAACATCACGATGACCACGTCCATCCCGATGAAGGTCTGGGCGAAGCCGGAGCCGGGCATGGTCACGATCGGCGAGTTGAAGGAGGTGGCGATGCCCTTGGAGAGCATCGTCTTGCCGGTGCCCGGAGCGCCGATGAACAGCAGGCCGCGCTCGGGCTTGCCGCCGGCCCTGCGGAACTCCTCGCCCGCCGACCACAGCTCGATGACCTTCGTCACCTCGGCCTTTGGCTCGGCCTGGCCGCGGACGTCCTCGAGCTTGACGCCCCAGTCGGCGTCGCCGGGCTCGTAGCCCTTCATCTGCTTGAGGCCGAAGAAGAGCAGCGGCCCGAAGAGGATGAGGATGTTGACGAGGAAGAAGAGCGGGATCTGCAGGCCGAAGCTCAGCAGGTAGACGAAGAGCTGGGGCAGGAAGTCCAGGAGGTCGCTCAGCGACGACCCGAACGCGTACAGCAGGCCGATGCCGCCGCCGACGACGAGCAGGAACCAGAAGAGCCGGCGGAACTTCGTGCGCCAGTACCAGACCCGGCGCTGGGCGACGATGTCGGCCTCCATGAGCTCGCGGCCGGCTCCGTAGAGGCTCGCGCGGGGGATGATCTTGTGCGCGGCGACGTCGATGAAGCCGCGGAAGGCGATGACCATCACGAACGTCGCCAGCAGCGACCAGCCGAGTGGCCAGTCGTTGGCGGAGTACAGCCAGGCGAAGACCGCCGGGCTGGTCAGGACTGCAACGAACGTTGCCGCGCGCCCAAGGCGACGCCATTCGCGGGCGAGCGCAGTCTGCTCCGCAGCCCGCTCCGGGCCGAAGGCCGTCCTCTCTCCTTTGCCCATGGGCACTCAGAGTATTGCGAAACCGCCTTATTTCCAGATCAAGACGTATAGGAGCGCTCCGACCGCCGGTCGAGTACCGTGGCGGACCCGTTGCGTCTCTACCTCGCTGCCGCTCTCGCGCTCGTCGCGATCGCCGTCGTCGCGCCGTCCGCAGTCGCCGCGCCGTCGCTGAAGACCTGCAGCGGCCAGGAGGAGTTCGGCTGCGGGACGCTCGACGTCCCGCTCGACCGAACCGGTGCCGTGCCCGGTGTCGTGCACCTGCGCTTCGCCGTGCAGCGACGGGGCCCGCGGCCGATCCTGCTCGCGCTGTCGGGCGGACCGGGGCAGGCCGGCGTGTCGGCGGCTTCCTCGTTCGCGCTGTCGCTGGAGCCCGCGCTGCGGCGCTACCGGATCGCGGTGCTCGACCAGCGTGGCACCGGCGACTCGGGCGCGCTGAGCTGCCCGAACCTGCAGCGCCTGCGGTCGCTCGACGCGCTGCTGCCGGCGTCCGTGGCCGCATGCGCGGCGAAGATCGGGCCGGGTCGCTTCGACTACTCGAGCGCCGACACCGTCCTCGACATCGACGACCTGCGCAAGGCGCTGGGCGCCGAGAAGATCGCGCTGGCCGGCATCTCCTACGGCACGCACGTCGCCCTTCAGTACGCGCGCGCGTTCCCCGACCACGTCGACCGGCTGATCCTCGACTCCATCGTGGGGCCCGACGGCCCGGACGCCTTCATGCTCGACACCTGGCGCAACCTGCCGCGGGTGCTGAAGGAGCAGTGCGCCAACGGCGCCTGCCGCCAGGCGACGCGCGACCCGCTCGCCGACGTCGCGGCGCTGGTGAAGCGCATCAACGAGCGCGGGCCGCTGCGCGGCGTGACCTTCGACGACCGCGGGGGGCGCCAGCGCACGTCCTACGGCACGCCCGACGAGCTGGCCTTCCTGATCGTCGCCGGCGACCTCAACCCGTACCTGCAGGCCTCGCTGCCGGCGGCGCTCAGCGCGGCGCGCCTCGGCGACACCTCGCTGCTGATGCGCCTGCGCCGGATCGGCCAGGGCGCGCGCCTGGCGACCGACGACCTCTCGTTCGGCCTCTACGCCGCCGCCGGCTGCGCCGACATGACCTCGCCGTACTCGCTTTCCATGCCCGTCGCCGCCCGGGGGCAGGCGGTGCAGCAGGCGCTGGCGGCGATCCCGCCGGCGTCGTATGCGCCCTTCGATCCCGCGACGGTGATCCGGACGGGCAACGTCGACGACTGCAGCCAGTGGCCGGCCGGCCCGGTGCGCCCGCCGTTCACCGGCCCGCTGCCCGACGTGCCTGCGCTGCTCCTCGGCGGCCGGCTCGACACCCGCACCCCGATCGAGAACGCGTTCGCCACCAAGGCGCAGCTGCCGCACGGCAGCGTCGTGACGCTGAAGGGCTCGGGCCACGACACCATGGACAGCGACATCACCGGGTGCATCGCGCAGGCCATGCAGCGCTTCATCGCCAATCGTGCCGTCGGGCATCCGTGCGCCGGGCGCGACAACGGCGTCGCGCCGACGCCGCTGCCGCCTCTCGGGCTCAGCGACTTCCGCTCGGCGCCGGGCGTCGGCGGCGACCGCGGTCGAGCGCTGTTCGCCGTCCTCGACACCGCCGCCGACGCGCGGCTGAGCGTGCTGCAGGCCCTCTACGCCGGCCTCGACGTCCGCGGCGGCGGCCTGCACGGCGGCTACTACACCGCCGGCTCGGCGATCGAGGGCCACATCCGCCTGCATCACTACGCCTACGTCCCCGGCCTGCGGGTGAGCGGGAGCGTGCGCATCACCGAGGGCGACCTGACCGGCACGCTGAAGGTGAGCGGCCGCGCCCACGGCACGCTCAGGCTCGACCACCGCGGCGGCGCGACGGGCGTCCTCGGCGGGCGCCGCGTGCGCTACCGGCCCAAGCGCGGCGCGCAGTCGGCGGCGCTGCGCACCGACGGGGCGAGCGTGCTGCGCAGCATCCAGGGGCCGTTCCCGCGGCGGGCCCTGCGCTGAGAACGGGAGCGCTCGACGAGCTCGTCGCGCGCCCGCGCGCGATGGCGGTCGCCGGCGCGCTGACCATCGCCTTCTCGGCGATCCTCGTCAAGCAGTCCGGCGCCTCGCCCTCGACGGCTGCGATCTTCCGCTGCGCCTACGCGATCCCGGTGCTCGGGCTGCTGGCCTGGCGCGAGCAGCGGCGGCTGGGGCCGCGCGCGCCGCGCGACAGGATGCTCAGCACGGTGGCCGGGCTGATCTTCGCGGCCAACCTGATCTTCTGGCACCACGCGATCGGCGACGTCGGCGCGGGCCTGTCGACCGTGCTGGGCAACCTGCAGGTCGTCTGCGTCCCGCTGGCGGCGTGGCTGGTGCTCGGCGAGTACCCGGGACGAAGGGTGCTGGCGATCCTGCCGGTGGTCCTGTGCGGCGTGATCCTCATCTCGGGTGCCCTGGAGCAGGGCGCGTACGGCGACAACCCGACGCAGGGCGTCGTGTTCGGCGTGGCGACGGGGATCGCCTACGCCGCGTTCATCCTCTTCCTGCGCGCCGGCGGCGACGTGGGAAGGACCGCCGGCCCGCTCTTCGACGCGACCTGGGTGGCCGCGATCGCTGCGACCGCGGCGGGCCTCGTGGTCGGCGACGCCGACCTCGTGCCGACGTGGCCCGAGCACGCCTGGCTCGTGATCCTCGCGCTCAGCTCGCAGGTCGCGGGATGGCTGCTCATCACCTCCTCGCTGCCGCGGCTGCCCGCCGCCCTGACCTCGGTGATCCTCACCATCCAGCCGGTGTGCTCGCTGCTGCTCGCCGCGCTGCTGTTCAGCGAGGCGCCCTCGGCCCTGCAGCTCGCGGGCGTGGCGGTCGTCCTCGCCGCCCTCGTGCTCGTCGCGCGGGCGCGGGCGCCGGAGCCGGTGGCCGAGTCGGTCTAGCGCGCGGGCGCCTCCACGCGCGCCGGGACACCCTCGGCGCGCGCCCCGGCAGGGACGTCGTGGGTGACGACGGCGCGGACGCCGATCCGGGCGTCCTCGCCGACGGTGACCCCGCGCAGGACGCCGGCCGACGCGCCGATCCGCGCGCGCTCGCCGATCACGACGGGCGCGGTGACGAGCCCCTGCTCGCGCACCGGCCGCTCGACGTCGCGGACGTCGTGGTCGAAGTCGACGATGACGACCTCGTCGTCCAGGCGGGCGTGGGCGCCGATCTCGATGCGGTCGTGCGAGGCGATGACGCAGCGCTCGCCGAGGCGCGCGCCCGCGCCGACGCTCACGGTCGCGCCGGCGCCCAGGTGCAAGCGGCAGCGGTCGCCGATCCGCGCGCCGTCGCCGAGGGCGAGGTGCGCGCCCGGCGCGAGATCGAAGCGCACGCCGCGCCCCAGACGCGGCCGGCCGGCCGCGGTCAGGCGGCCGCGGGAGCGCAGGCGGGCGAGTGCGAGACGCAGCACGCCTGGAGCGTAGGGTGCGGCGATGAGCCGGCGCCTGCGGATCGTGCTGATCGGCGTCGCGGCGGTGGTCCTCGTCGCGCTGGCCGGCGGCTACCTGGCGCTGAAGCTCACCGGTGACGACGCGCCGCCGCCGCCGGCGCTCTCCGGTACGCCGTCGTCCGGCGGCTCGGCCGAGGGAGGCGACGAACGCTGGCGGCCGCTGCCCGGGCAGGGCGCCTTCGTCGGCTACCGGGTCAACGAGGAGTACCTCGGGATCGGTGTGCGCACCGCGGTCGGACGTACGACAGCGGTCACCGGCACGGTGACCGTCGACGGCGACGGCGTGCAGTCGGCCGACCTCGCCGCAGACATGCGCCGCCTGGTCAGCGACCAGTCGCGCCGCGACGACACCCTGCGCTACCGGGGAATCGAGACCGACCGCTACCCGACCTCTCGCTTCAGGCTGACCGCGCCGGTGGTGCTCTCCGCACGAGCGCGCCACGCGAGGGGAACGCTCACGCTGCACGGCAGGAGCGCGCCGATCGACGTGACCGTGCGCGGCCAACGCGTCGCCGGCGACCGGCTCGAGCTCGTCGGCAGCGCGCCGATCGAGTTCTCGCGCTTCGGGATCGAGCCGCCGAGCGTGGCCGGGCTCGTGAGCGTCCGCAGCCGCGGCCTGCTCGAGTTCCGGCTCGTCCTCGGCCGCGCCTAGCCCGCCGGCGGGCGGATCCGCTCGATCGCGCGGCGGCCGAGGTCGCGGGCGAGCAGCACGCCCCAGCGCGCGCCGAACCGCGCCTGCGCGCGGCGCGAGTCGTAGACGTCGGCCCGCGACGACGGCACCGTCGCCGCGCCCAGGGCGCGCGCGGCGCGGTCGGCGATCTCGAGCTGCCCGAGCGCGGTGGGGTGGACGGCGTCGGGGAGGAGGCACGGCGGCCCGGCCAGGTCATCGAGATCGACGACCGCCGCGCCGTG